>Ga0209236_1000065_pt1 | contig 48181 bp, 49 predicted proteins | sample GraSoi013_1_40cm_FD_185819 | JGI IMG/M metagenome (GOLD analysis project Ga0209236, IMG submission 185819) | Grasslands soil microbial communities from the Angelo Coastal Reserve, California, USA - Sample 09_27_2013_1_40cm (SPAdes) (version 2) | ecosystem: Environmental > Terrestrial > Soil >... | reverse complement strand
GCGGATCACCGTCGCGAAGGCCTCTCCGGCGGCCGTCGCGAAGGTCTCCGGCGCTGGCGGCGAGGTCGTCCTCCCAGGGGACGCCGGGAAGTAGTCCGATGCCCCTCGAAGAGAAGAAGAAGAGCCGACTGTACGCGCTGAAACCGCTCACGGACCGACTGCCCGCGGTCACGCGACCCGAGGGCCACGTCCACTTTCGCACGAAGATGTTCTGGGTCCTCGCGATCCTGATCCTGTATTTCGCCATGACGAACATCTTCATCTACGGCCTGGACCGGGCCAACGTCATCGACTTCTTCTCGAGCCTGCGCGCGATCCTCGCGGGCGCCCAAGGCTCGCTGATGCACCTCGGGATCGGCCCGATCGTCACGGCGTCGATCATCATGCAGCTCTTCGCGGGCGCGAAGATCATCAACCTGGACCTCCAGGACGACGAGGACAAGAGCGTGTACCAAGGGACCCAGAAGTTCCTGGTCATCCTGATGATCTTCGTCGAGGCGATCCCGCAGGTCTTCGGCTTCCTCACCCCGGCCACCGGATTCGTGAGCGAGCTGAACGGCTCGTTCCTGTTCGGCGTCATCTCGGCCGGTCACGGGACGACCCTCGCTCAGATCCTGATCGTGGTCCAGCTCTTCGCGGGTTCGTATCTCGTCTTCCTCATGGACGAGGTCGTCTCGAAGTGGGGAATCGGTTCGGGCATCTCGCTGTTCATCGCGGGCGGGGTGGCCCAGCAGATCTTCACGGGGACGTTCAACTGGGAGCCGTCCTCGGCGACGAGCCAGGTCCCCGCGGGCACGATCCCGAAGACGGTGTACTACCTCCAGCACTATTCGGGCAGCCAACTCGCGAGCGGCGGGATTGAGCAGATCATGGTTCAACCGCCGAATCCCCTCATCGCGCTCATCGGCACGGTCGCCATCTTCCTGATCGTCGCGTACGTCGAATCGACGCGGATCGAGCTCCCGCTCGCCCACGGGATGGCGCGAGGCGCTCGCGGCCGGTACCCGATCCGCCTGATGTACGCGTCGAACATCCCGGTGATCCTGGTCGCCGCGGTCCTGGCAAACGTGAGCATGTTCTCCCTCCTGTTCTGGCAGCATCCTGAGTGGCCCATCGTCGGGCACGCGTCGTGGATCGGGGCCTACCCGGATGCGCTGGACCATCGGGTGACGTCCGGGCAGATCCAACGCACCACGCCGATCGGTGGCCTCGCCTACTACTTCTCGAACGTGAACGGCGTCCAAGATTGGCTCCTACCGCTCTTCAATCCGAATACGTACGGCGTGTACCTGCGGGGCTTGGCGTACTGGCAGGTCTTCCTCCACATCCTCGTCTTCCTCGCGGTCTTCATCGGCGGCTCTGTCATGTTCGCGAAGTTCTGGATCATGACGACGAACATGGGCCCTGAGGACGTCGCGAAACAGATCGAGTCGAGCGGAATGCAGATCCCCGGATTCCGACGGGATCCGCGGATCTTGCGGCGGGTGCTGGATCGGTACATCCCGGTAGTCGCGGTGATTTCTGGGGCCTCGGTGGGCGCCCTCGCGGCGGGCGCCGACATGATCGGGACGGTGGGGAACGCCTCGGGGACGGGCGTCTTGCTCTCCGTGGGCATCATGATCCAGATGTACGAGGCGATCGGGCGGGAGCAGATGATGGAGATGCACCCCGTCTTACGTCAGTTCTTCGGGGCCACCGGATAACGGTCGAGTGTCCAGGCCGGCAAGGCGCCCGCGCGACGACGGCGGAGACGCACGGTCCGGTCGACCGCCCAGGCATGGATGGCCCGCGTGTCAGTTGTAAACATACCGCTTATTCCAAAAAACTGGGCTTATCACCCGTCGGACAGGGAGGACGCCCAGTCGTCCGGGTCAGGAAACTTGCGCGTTCATCGGATGGCCGGGCGGGCCGACTTGGCGGACGAGGGTACCAGGCGAGGTGAGGACATGGAGGAAGATGGGCACGAGGATGACGTCGACCCGGCTGTCAGTGAACTGTGGATGAAGCTGGAGAACATGCGGAGTCGGGGACACGACCGCCGACCAAACGGCTGGAAGCCGCTCCGCGGAGGGCTCAAGATCGGGGCCGGGATCGTCGCCATCACAATCGCGATGGGACTCGCCGCGGCCGTCGTGTTGTTCTCACATTCCTTCAACTACGCGGCCCCGAGCGCCAAGCTCACGAGCTCGTGTTCCTCGGTCACCGCGACGACGAGTGGGTCGACGATCGTGTTCGCCTGTTCGACCAATCCGGCGCTAGCCGTCGCGTCGGCCGCGACGGGTTCCGTTTCGTATTCGTCGTTCAATCCGACTCCTCCGGTCAACATCTTGGATATCTACCTGATTGACACGGCCGTCACGTTGGGCCCGACCTGCTCCACGACGAGCACCACCGGGAACGAGCCCGTCGCGCTCAACGCCGGAGGAGGTTCCATTACCATCTCGCAGACGGCCGGCAATCTGCGGCCGAACCACAACTACGATTATTGCATGGATTTCGCCGCGCTTCCCCCGAGCTTCACGACGGGCGTGTCGTGGTCCCAGTAGGAGGCCCGGTAGGGCTCGAGGGTCCGCCCGTCACGTTTGCGCGACGCGCACCGTGAGCTGCTCGGACTCGCTGTCGTACCGCACCAGTTCCGCGTACCGGCCCCAGTAGACGAGCGCGTTGAAGACGTCTTCCGCCTGGTGGCTCCCGACCCGGTCCGACAGGGCCTGGACCACCTCCTGGCGTCCGAGCGGGGTGCTCGAACTTCGTGCCATCTCCATGACGAGGCGGAACGCAGGCAGATCATCGATGATTTCCCGGACAATCCGCTTCCGCTCGCGGACACCCGCGGTGAGAAGCTTCCGGCTCAGTTCGGTGATCCGGATATCCCCGTCCTCGACCGTCACGAGCCCGAGGAACTCCGCCGCGACGAGGATCGGCCCGAGGCGGTCAACATCCATCTCGACTTCCCGAGAAATCGTCGCGGCGTCCGCGACGCCACCGACCTCGTCGACCGCCTCGACGAGGCCGAGGATCTGACCCACGGAGACCTTCGCCATCGAATGGAAGTCCGTCACGGGGGTCGTCCGTCCATCATCGTCCCCAATATTTGACACTTGACCTGCCGCTCTCACACAATGAGCGAGTAGATTTCGTCGACCCACCCGTAGAATTCGGGGTCCTTGCGGTTTCGGGGTCGGGGCAGGTCGATCTCGAGCTCCGCGACCATGCGCCCGGGTCGGCTCGACAGCACGATCACGCGGTCCGCAAGGTACACCGCCTCCTCGATCGAGTGGGTGACCATCAGCACGGCTTCGGGCGGGAGGTCGGGATTCGACCACAACTGGAGGATCTCATCGCGCAAGTTCTGCGCGGTCAGCGCGTCGAGGGACGAGAACGGCTCATCCATGCACAGAAGGAGCGGCTCGATCGTGAGGGCGCGTGCGATGCCGACCCTTTGCTTCATGCCGCCGCTGAGCTCGCGAGGGTATGCGTTCTCGAATCCTGTCAACCCGACCGCATCGATGAACTTCTTCGCGACGGTCCTGCGTTTCGCGGGATCCTCGTGCAGCGCCTCCAAGCCGAGCTCGACGTTCTGAGCGACCGTCAGCCACGGGAACAGGGCAAAGGACTGGAAGACCATCGCGACCTGCGGATTGTCCGCGCGGATCGGATGCCCCTCGAACAGGACCTGCCCGGAGGTGGGCGTGTCGAGGCCGACAATGATTCGCAGGAGCGTCGACTTCCCGCAGCCCGACGGACCGACCAGGCAGACGAAGTCGCGCTCCGCAAGTTCGAATCGGATCAGGTCGAGAATCTTGAACTCCTTCCCCTGGTCGAAGTAGGACTTCGAGACGTCCTTCACCTGAAGAAGCGGCTGGGCGTCGCCCATCAGACATCCATCCGATACTTCACGGCGGCCCGCTTGTAGATCGGGCGCCAGAGGAGTTTGTTTAGGGTCAGGACGACAACGGTCATCGCGAGGACCGTGAGGTAGCCCATGACATAATTCCCCGTCACGACGGTCGCTTGAAACAACGAAGCTCCGAGGCCGGTCACCGAGTACACGGACCGACCGAACTGAAGATACTCGGCCACGATGAGAGCATTCCATCCGGCGCCCCACGCCGTGATGCTCCCGGTGGCGAGGGAGGGAACGAGCGCGGGCAGAAGAAGTCGACGCCAATAGGTTCGACCCCGCAGCCCGAAGGCCCGGGCCGCTTCGTCCAGGTCTCCCGGGATAGACCGCACCCCCGCAATCAGGTTGAACAAGAGATACCACTGCATCGCGAAGAGGGACACCAGGTACGCTCCGATCTCTCCCGCGAAGTAGCCGCCCATCGTGACCGCGACGGCGAAACCGATGATCAGGGGCTGAAGAGCCGTGGCGGGGATCGAGGCCGATATCTCGAACACGGGAGTGACGAAGCGCGCGGCCCATTTACTCCGCCCTAACCACGCGGCGACGGGGATGGTCCAGGCCAGGGCCGAGAGATAGGCCAAGAGCAGCCTCAAGAACGAGAAGGCGGCCGCGATTGGCAGGCCCCTCGCTTCTGAGGGTAACGGTCGCTGGAAGAAACCGACCAGCCCGATTAGTCCCGTGGCGACGACGATGACGAAGATGATCAGGAACAGACCGATGTCGGCCCGTCGGACGGCCCGGATGACGCGTTGATGGCTGCTGTACACCCGGTCGAGTTTCGCGGAGGATCGCGCGTATCGGTCCACGAGGGGTTGGGTCCGGCGCGCGACCTCCCGGCGGAGCCGGGGGAAGCGAGGCAGCCAACGTAGGCGTTCGTACGGGCTGGGAACATGTAGCGACGCACGTTCCCCGGTGGCTGTCGTCTCCATCCGGAAACGCTCGGACCAGACGCTCATCGGGCGCCAAAGGAAGACGTCCAACAGGAGCACGACGGTTGCGAGCGCGGCGATTCCGATCGCGATTCCACCGATGTCCCCTCGTTGCCCGGCGAGATAGATGAACGATCCAAGCCCCGGTCGCACGTAGCTCGTCCCCGGCGACGTGATGATCTCACTCGCGACGAGGAAGAACCATCCGTTCGTCCACGACAAGATCGAGTTGTAAATGAGCTTCGGGACCATCGCGGGGAACGCGAGTAGACGGAATCGCAGCCAACCATGAAGGCCGAAGCTGCGTGCCGCCTGGTCGAGATCCTGAGGAAGTGTCGTAATCGATTCGTACACGCCGAAGGCCATGTTCCAAGCCATGCTCGTGAAGATGAGGAATACGGCCGCGACTTCAATGCCAAAGGGGTCGCCGAGCGGCCCGTTGACAAAGAAGAGTAGGACGAATGGGAAGAAGCCCAGGATCGGGATGGACTGGAGGATGTCCATGACCGGGAGCATGACCGTTGCCGCCCGCCGGTTCGTCGCCGCCGTGTGACCGTACGAGATTGCGAAGAGGAGTGACAGCACGTACGCGGCAACCATGCGCAACACGGAGAAGAACGCGAGAAGGGGGAGCGTCGCCACGGTCCGTGCGGCGTCGGGGAACAGGACCGCGGCCCCGATTCCGAGTAGGATGAGGACGACCGCGACGATCCGGAGCCGCCCGCGGAGGCCGCGCATCTTCGCCCGCAAAGGACGGGGCCTATATACGCGTTGGCGAGCGCCCTCATACCCCGGCGAGGAACCGGGACAGGATCGCCTTCTGCGCATGCAGACGGTTCTCCGCCTGATCGAAGACGATGGACTGGGGCCCGTCGATCACCTCGTCCGTGATCTCGAGTCCTCGATGGGCCGGCAGGCAATGCATCACGACCGCATCCTTCTTCGCGTGATCGATGAGTGCGGCGTTGACCTGGTACAGGCGGAACACCTTCTCGCGTTTCTCTTTCTCTTTCTCTTGGCCCATCGAAACCCAGACATCCGTGTAGACGACATCGGCACGTTGCACGGCTCCGACCGGATCGTCCACGACCCGAATCGTGGATCCGCTCTCCTTCGCGATGCCGCGTGCGGCGCCGAGGAGCTCGGCGTCGGGCTCGTAGCCGCTCGGACAAGCCGCCGTCATATCCATCCCGACGATCGCGGCACCGAGGAGCAGTGAATTGCAGACGTTGTTCCCGTCTCCAACGTAGGCCAGCTTGAGCTGCTTGAAAGCGCCCCCTTTGTGCTCGAGGATTGTGAAGAGGTCCGCGATGACTTGGCACGGATGTTCCTTGTCGTCGAGGCCGTTGATCACCGGGACGGTTGCATTCCGAGCCACTTCTTGCACGTTCTCTCGCTTGAACGCACGGTACAGGATGCCGTCGACGTAGCGGCTCAGGACCCTGGCGGTGTCGGAGATCGTCTCGCCTCGGCCGATCTGCAGGTCGTTCGGGCTGAGGAAGAGCGCATGGCCGCCGAGCTGCGTCATCCCGACCTCGAAGGAGACCCGCGTCCGCGTCGAGGCCTTCTCGAAGAGCATCGCGAGACTCTTCCCGCGCAGAGGTTCGTACGGCTCCCCGGCCTTCGTGCGGTTCTTGATGCTCGCCGCGAGCTCGAGGAGGCCGACCAGGTCGTGCTTCACATCGAGCATCGAGACGAGATCGCGCTTCGTGCCCATGGACCGCCGGCCCATCCGAGGGTCCGTACAAAACACTTGTGCATCGACCGCGCCGGAGGCGGAGCCATCAAATAAGCTCGGTCGAATGAGGGAGCGTGGAGCCGGGACCTTCGAGGGCCGCCGAGCGGCGGCGGCTTCAGGAAGCGATCGCGGCGCGCACGAGGAGAACGAGCATCCTCGCCGGCGTCCTCGGGTTGGCGTTGCTGTTCGCCGGCGGCATCGGCGTCATCGTTTCACCGTCGAACTCGCTCGCGTTGATCGTTGTGATGAGCACCGGAATCGTGTTCCTGCTCGTCGCCTTTTTCCTGGCGCGAAACACGATTGTCGGACTGCCTGGAAAGCTCCGAAACAACTGAGCCTTCGTCGCATCAGTGTTGTCGTGCCGCGACGCGTTGGAGGACGCTCGCTCGCCGACTCGAGGACCGGCTCGATGGGTTGGCGAACAGCTCCGAAAAAAGTTCCTGGCCCGTTGCTCCTAGTCGATATGCGGTCACTTGCCGACCGTCTCGCTCGTAGGCAACATCGACGAGTCCCGCGGCCCTCAATACGCCCATGTGGTAGGCGAGGAGCCCGCTTTCGATCCGGACGGCCTTCGCGATTTCATGGAACGGTAGGCCGGGGGAATCGTGAATGAGGCGGAACGCCCGCAGCCGGATCGGATTGTCGAGCGCGGTGTAAGCCCGCAGACGGTCGAGAATCCTGGGGTCGATGTCCTCCGTCTCAGACAGCTTCTTCATGAGGTTCACGATATTCTACGAGGTATAAATATATTTACTTCGTAATGTTCGACGGTCGGAGGGCCTTGATTTCGCGATGGCGCTCCGCGAGCATCGGAATGAGGGCCTTCGCCGAGGGAACCGGCGCTTGCCGTCCGCCATCGACGGGGTACACATGTCCGTACCGGACGAGATGGGTCAGGTACAGATCCGAGAGGTAGCTCCGGGAGGGGCTGTGCACCGGGTGGTACTCCGGTCGGACCAGGACCCGGAGTTTCGGCGCGATTCGAGGATTGGACGAGAACTGGCCGAACTCCGTCGCGGCGCCCCACGACTCGATGCTCAGGAACACAAGATCCACGTCGCTCCGTTCGAGGATTTCCTCCTCGATCACGGACGGTCCGACTTCAGGGGGGAAGTCATCCTCCGGCACGAGTGCGATAATCCCCCGACTCCCCAAGACGTGCGCGACCGCTCGTCGCTCGTCGAGTCCGCGTCCGGAAGAGCCCAAGAGCATGACCACCAACCCGGATCGGTTGAGACGGTCCTCCGTCTCTTTGCGAATCGCATGAACGCGTCGGACTGCGGTGCCCCCGGTCACGTCTCCCCTTGGCGGAGATGCGTCGCGCCGCTAGTTGAGTACCCGCATGAGAGGTCAGTGAAACAACTCCGATCGGTGGACGGTTCGCTGGGATGGCGTTGAGCAAAATGCTATATTCCCCTCCCCGGTTGGGCGGCGTGCGGCCGGGATGGGCTAGCCTGGTTATGCTAGGGGACTGTGGATCCCTTGACGCGAGTTCAAATCTCGCTCCCGGCCCTCGCGCACGGCTCGCCCTCCCCGGTCTGGACCTCTCGTCGCGGGAATCGCGGCATCTTCATGAGATGGGGTTCGGTTATTCGGCCGGGTCCTCGTGAAGGTCGTTGTCTTCGGCGCGACGGGGGAGACCGGCCGTCTCCTCACGGAACGAACCCTGCGGGCGGGCCACACGGTCACCGCCTTCGTGCGCGATCCGGCCCGGATGCTCATCGTGCACGAACGGTTGCGCGTGATCCGAGGCGACGTCCTCGACCCTCCTTCGGTTGAGCGAGTGATTCCAGGCCACGATGCGGTCCTCTCGGCTCTGGGGAGCACGGCCCGCAATCCGGCACCGGTCCTTTCCGAGGGCGTTCAGCACATCCTCGATGCGATGGAACGGTCCCGCGTCCGGCGGATCGTGGCCCTCTCGGCGGCCGGCGCGCTGGGGGAGTCGGCCGGATTCGCAATCGGGAATGCGGGCCTGCGAATCTTCCGAATGTGGCTGCCGCAGGTCTACCGAGAGCATCGCAAGATGCTCGACGAACTTCGGCGGCGCGAACTCGAATGGATCGCGGTGCGCGCCGTCCTGTTGACGAACGGCGCAGCGAAGGGTCGCTACCGCATTGCGATCGAGGGAATTCCGCGGTGGGGCTTTCGGATCTCTCGCGCCGATGTCGCCGACTTCATGATCCGCCAACTCACGACCGATGAGTTCGTCCGCAAGATGCCCGCGACGGCGTATTGAATCCGTTAGGATTCGCCAGGTAGGTGCACGGGCACCAACGACCGCATGCTTTTATACGGCCACCCAGATGAGTCGACCGCTTCCCGAGGCGATGAAGAAGCCTTGGGTGGCCCGAATCCCCGGGAGCGGGGCTGCGATGATCAAGCAGGCGGAGAAGACGTATGCTCCACTTGAGGTGGAGCGACAGGTCCAGGAATTCTGGGACCGCGCGAAGGTCTACCGGAAGACCGTCGCCGCGCGGGAGAAAGGCGAGGATTTCTTTTTCGGCGACGGCCCGCCGTACACAACCGGATCGATTCACCTCGGAAACGTCCTGAACAAGACGATCAAGGATCTCGTCGTCCGCTATCATCGGATGCGCGGCTACCACGTCCGGGACCAGCCGGGCTACGACATGCACGGCCTCCCGATCGAGGTCCAGGTCGAGAAGACCCTCGGGATCACGAACAAGAAGGAGATCGAAGAGCTCGGCATCGAGAAGTTCGTGAACACCTGCCGGACGTTCGCGACGGACCTCCTGCAGACGATGACGAAACAGTTCCAGTCGCTCGGCATCTGGCTCGATTGGGACCGCCCGTACATGACGATCCGCAACGAATTCATCGAGGCGGCGTGGTGGACGCTGAAACGCGCCCACGAACACGACTGGATCTACGAGGCGCTCCGGTCCATCCAGTGGTGTTCCCGATGCGAGACGGCCCTCGCGGACGCCGAAGTCGAGTACTCCGACGAAACGGATCCGTCGATTTACGTCAAGTTCCGCCTCGCCGGCAAGCCGGACGAATCCCTGCTGATCTGGACCACGACCCCGTGGACCCTTCCCGCCAATCTCGCGATCGCGGCGCATCCCGATTTCCGGTACGCGAAGGTGAAAATTCCACATGGCAAGAAGCCCGAGTACGTCTGGCTCATGGAGAGCGCGGTGCCCGACGTCATGGCCCGCGGCGGGGTGACGAAATACTCCGTCGTCGAGACGAGGAAAGGGAGCGACCTCGTCGGGCTCGCATACCTCCACCCACTCCGGACGAAGCTCCCCTACCAGAAGTCAGCGAAGGGCGAGTGGGTCCACAAGCTCGTCTCCTCGGACACGGTCGCCGCCGAGTACACGGGGCTCGTCCATTCGGCCCCGGGGCACGGACCGGAGGACTTCGAGCTCGGTCAGAGGCTCGGCCTTCCCGCCTTTTCGCCGGTCGACGCGGGAGGCCGTTTCACCGCGGACGCCGGCGCCTACGCGGGCCAGAAGGTGAGGGAGGCGAATCCGGGGATCATCGCGGACCTGCGGGCGGCCCGCGCTCTCTTCGCGGACGAGACGATCCTCCATGCATACGGCCATTGTTGGCGATGCAAGACCCCGATCTTGTTCCGCGCGACGGTCCAATGGTTCCTCAAGGTGACGGACTTCAAACCGAAGATGGTCGAGGAGGTCGGGCGGGTCAGATGGTTCCCGGACTGGGCCGGATCGGCGCGCCAACTCGATTGGACGAGCAACCTGCGGGACTGGTGCATCTCCCGGCAGCGGTACTGGGGCATCCCCCTCCCGATCTGGAGGTGCGCGAAGTGCAATCACTGGACGGTCGTCGGATCGGCCGAATCCCTTCGAGGTGCGAGCGGCTACAAGGAAGGAATGGACCTTCACCGGCCCGGCATCGACCGGATCGCGCTCCCATGCGAGAAGTGCGACGGCGAGATGCGGCGGGTCCCCGACACGGTCGACGTGTGGTTCGACAGCGGCGTCTCGAGCTGGGCGAGCCTCGGCTACCCGGCTCGCGACGACGAGTTCCGCCGCTGGTGGCCTCAGGACTGGATCGTCGAAGGGCCGGACCAGACGCGGGGCTGGTTCAACTCCCAACTCGCGGCAGGGGTCGTGGCGTTCGACCGGGCTCCGTACGATCAGGTGCTGATGCACGGTTGGGTGAACGGTCCGGACGGACGGCAAATGCACAAGTCCCTCGGGAACGTCATCGAGCCCGAGACGGTCGTCGACAAGTTCGGGGTCGATCCGCTCCGATTCTATGTGATCGCCGTGAACGCGCCTTGGGACGACATCACGTTCCAGGAGGAGGGCGTCCGGAACGCGCAGCGGACCTTGAACATCCTGTGGAACGTCCTGCGGTTCGCGACGACCTACATGGTCTTGGACCGGTTCGATCCGTTCGCGGCGGACCTCTCCTCGACCGAAGGCCACCTCCGGCCCGAGGACCGTTGGCTCCTCTCGCGGCTCGAGGGTCTGAAGAAGACCGTGGACCTCGAGATGCGTTCATACAACCTGCACCGCGCGGCCCGCGCGGTCGAGGCGTTCATCCTCGATGACCTCTCGCGGTGGTACGTGAAGCTGGTCCGCGGGCGGACCTGGACGGAGACCGACAACGGGGACAAGCTCGCCGCGTACCGCGTGCTCTTCGAAGCGCTGAGTACCCTTGCGATCCTCCTCGCCCCCGTCGCGCCCCACATCGCAGAGGCCATGTATCAGCGCCTCGATGGACGGAAGCTCAGCGTGCACATGCTCGATTGGCCCGACGTCCGAGCGCAATGGCTTCGGCCCGAGCTTGAGCGGTCTATGTCGATCGTGCAAGAAGAGGTTGAAGTCGTCTCGAAGCAACGACAGAAGGGAGGGCGGAAGCTCCGTTGGCCCCTGAAACTGATCGCGGTCCGCAGCGCCACACCGGAAGCCGCGGAGGCGTTTGCCGCACTGCGGAGTATCTTCCTGGACCAGGTGAATGCGAAGGAACTCGTGATCTTGGAACCCGCCGACGAGTTTCCGGGCACCGTCGTCGTCGCGAAGCCCGACGCCGCGGCGATCGGCAAGGCGTACAAAGCTCTGGCACCCAAGATTGTGAAACTGCTCGGGACCCGGGCCCCGGGCGAGCTGCAAAAGGCGTTCGAGCGCGGTTCGTACACGCTCCATGCGGACGGGCAGACGTTCGAGATCGAACCGACGATGGTGCGCTTCGAGAAAGCGCTCCCCCCCGAGGTCGTCCGGGTGGAGACGCCTCATGGTGAGATCTACCTCGACCTTCGCGTGACGCCGGAGCTCCAAGCCGAAGCGTACGCTCGCGAGATCGTCCGCCGAATCCAGCAGATGCGGAAAGACCTCGACCTGGACATCGACGACTTCATCGCCACGGTCATCAAGACGAACAAAGAATTCGCAGCGACCCTCGAAGCACAGCAGGCCTTCATCGCCCGCGAGACTCGATCTCGCAGCTTGACGTTCACCGACAAGGCCGTCGCCTCCGAACATGTCGTCGAATGGAAGGACGTCGACGGTCATGGCGTCACGATCGGGGTCACACCGCTCCATCTCTCCGAATCGATTCGCGAATTCACCCGGATCCCCGGCCTCACGATGGCGAAGGCGATGGCCCTTTTCGACGCGGGCTACAAGAGCCTCGCGGCGCTTCGCTCCGCGACGAAACAGGAGTTGCTGGCCGTCGACGGCCTTGACGCAGGAGACGTCGACCGGATCACCGAATTCCTCGCCGTCCCAGAAAAGAAGGACGCCGTCTGCCCGACCTGCCAGGCGTCCGTCGCGGCCGACGCGCGGCGCTGTCCTCGATGTGGAGAGCCGATGGCGTTGGAGGCCACGCCCTGCCCCCGATGCAAGTCGGCTATTCCTCCCGGCGCGGACGCATGTCCTGTTTGCGGCTTCGCATTAATCGGCCAGGCCGCTCCAGGGACGCCCTCGCGGACGCCGTGCGTCGCGTGCGGAGAGCTGATTCTCGCGGGTTCTTCCGAGTGCCCCTCGTGCGGTGCGCCGCAGAAGCGACCGGTCCCGCTGGTTTCGAGTCCAACCGGTGAGGACGAGGCGCCGGCGCTGCTGAAAGACTCCTCCTCGTACCTCGTACGAGAGACCACGCCCGAGGAGGCGTATCGCCTATTCCTCATCGCACATAACACGGGGAAGAAGGGCATGATCATCACGCGACTTTTCCCGCAGAAGGTCCGAGAGCGCTTCGGGCTGAAAGATCTGCCGATCGTCTGGTTGAGCAACGTGGGCAAGGAGGACTCGGTCCGACCGAAAGACCTCGAAAAGTTATCCTTGGCCGCGGAGCAATTCCTCTCCCGCGAGAAAGGCGTGGTCCTTCTCGACGCGATCGAATATCTAGTGACGAACAATAATTTCCTGACGGTGCTGCGTCTTGTGCAATCGATTCGCGATCAGGTGGCCGTCAACAACGGGGTGCTGTTGCTTTCCGTCAACCCGTCGACCCTCGACGCCCACCAGATGACGCTCCTCGAACGCGAAGTGGATCAAGTGGTCAACGTGTCCGGCGGGCCGACGGGTTCCACTTCGGGATGAACACGGATCTCAGGCTGAGGGCTTGAGGACCGCGGCCACGACGTTGACGAGGCGCGGGACGGTCTCGAAGCGGTCCAACTCCTCGGGACGAACCCATCGTTGCTCGACGTTTTCCCAATCGAGGCGGACCCGGCGATTCGGAGTGTCGAAGAGGAATGGATGGACGACGTAGATTGTCGTGCCGTCTCGAGCGAGGACCGGATCTCCCGCTCCACGGAATGTGATTGCGCGGATCCCGGTCTCTTCCCGAACCTCCACGATGGCCCGGTGTTTCGGATCTTCGCGGCCCTCGATGTGGCCCGAGATTGCGGACCACTTTCCTCGGAAGGTGCCCACCTTCTCACTCCGACGGACGATGAGGATGCGGCCCCGGTTCCGGAGGATCGCCGTCACCACGCGCTTTCCCCGGATGTCGGGCAGCTCGACCGTTCCCCGACCCCCGTCGACGACCATCCGATCTCCCGTGCGCAGGCCTCCGACGTCGACGCGATCCACCATCGGGATGCCCGCGAGCGTCGCCCCGACCGCGACGACGGCATCCGCGCGTCGGTTCACGATCGCCGCGGGACCGTGGCCCCGCTTCCCCAGGCCATACAGCACATACGAGCCCACCGTACTCCCTTTGCCAGTCGGGAATGCGAAGATTCGGTCGTCCAAGCGTTCGCCCAAGATGCCGGTCGAGCCATTGAGAATCGATCCGGTAGCCGGATCTACCCCGCCCACGAAGGAGAAGGGAGTCGAGGAGACGAGTGCCTTGCCCGACGCCCGGCCGGCAACGATCCCCCGGGCGCGAATCCTCATGTGTAGCGCTCCAGGAGCGTCTTCAGTTCCTCGAAGACGACCTTCTGCCGGGATAGGCTTGGCAAATAGTACGCCCCTTTCCCCGAGGGCGTCGCGACCGTGCCGAATCGGTGCTCGAGCAACGTGACCTCGAGGCATGTGTCCGCGAGGACGCGACCGCCGTGGCGCTCGATGGTCCCGACGGCATCCGGATTCGCATCGCGCACGACCCGACTCGTGAAGACCCAGACCGGGATCCGAGGCGGCGTGCGGTCGACGAGCCGCGCGACTTCTCGCAGTTCGTCCGCAGAGAGTTGCGGGGACCCGAGGCCGATCATGTCGGCCTCCGTCCCGTCGGTGTGCGCCCGTTTCGCTGCAGCCAAATCTCGATCGGTAATCGCAATTGACTTCAGGCCCTTCACATGCGCGCGCCGGGACTCGGGCGTTACGCCTTCTAGGTGGAACATCGAACAGGCGCCGGAGGAGGCGAGGGCCGCGCCGAGCCATTTGAGGTCTCCCTCGGTCCCGCGGAAGCCGCGGAAGAATGGGAGGCCGTCGTCCACTCGCTCTCCGGCGACGAGTCCGATCAACGAGTAGTCGATGCCCCGCGGCTTCACGCCGACCTTCACGATCGCCGTGGGTTCTCGACCCTCGTCCGTGTGAAGTCCGTGTTCCGGCGTCGCTCCGACGATGGCGGCGGCGAGCGCCGCGGGACCGCCCTCCCGGTTCGTACGAGCACCTAGGACCGAGTTCGCGAAACACACGGCACTCGATTCCGCCCAAGCGACGTGTTCACCGAAGGTCGGTCGGACGCCGATCAGATACGGAGTGCACGAGAACGAGCGACGGACTCCCATCGCCTCGTAGGCGCTCGCAATGCGTCCTTGCTTCTCCGCGAACGATGGCGGGACGCCGAGCGCCTGCCACTGCGCGAGATCCGTCCCGAGCGGATTGACGGTCGTCGGCACCGAGACCCGCGCGTCCCGCGCGAAATCCTCCAGGAACTCGAGACCCGGATCCCCGATCAACTTGTACGAGACGCCGGACACGTGCGCGGAGGTGATCGGGATGAGACGCGGTGCGTCGGCGAGACGGCCCACCGCAAGCAAGATTTGCATCGCCTTGCGCTGGGACTCCGTGCCATCGTCCAGCAGATGCTTCTGCGCCGGTGTGAGGCGCATTCACGGCGCCTCCGCGAGGATCGCGTGGGCGACCCGCCGGGCCTCCGCCGGCTTCGCGGGGTAGGAGATCAGCTTCAACCGGATATCGATCGGATCCGAATCGCCCGCGAGCTCAAGACGCTCCCGGAATGCGGCCTGCTTGTCGAAGCGAAAGTGGAGGACGCCATCCTCGTCGAGGCGCGCTTCGATGTCGCGTGCGATCGCCGAGGGGACGCCGGCCGCGGCCCAGTGCGACCAGACCGCCCGGATGGCGGGTCGCTTCTCGACGCGGCGAGTGAGTCGGACCAGGGGATTCCCGAAGTGGCCCTCCAGCTGCTCCCGAGAGGCTACGCCTTCGGGGACCGCGAGCGCGAGGGCGGTGGCCACCCTTTCCTCCTCTTCCGTCGCGTGACAATAGGTGCGAGCTTCGATCCGACGGATCGGGAGGTCAGCCATGGAGCCGCTCCAGGGCCACGCGCGCCTGCCTGCGGAATTCGTCCAACGTCGATTCGTTGACGAGCATGATGTCGGCCGTTGCGATGACCTCGCCGAGCCCCCAGCTCAGTTCGCGGAGGTCTCGCGCTCGAACTGCCTCGATGGTGATGGCGTCGTCAAGGCGCTTTCGTAGCAACATCCGCTCGTGCCGGGTCTTCGGGGATGCGTGGACCGCGAGGACCACGAGCGCCTCTCCGAAGGCCTTGCGAAACACATCGAGCTCCGCCCCTCCGCGCAGTCCGTCCACGACGACTCGGTCTCCGTGGATTCGCGGCAGCGTCCGTTCGGCCCAGATTCCGAATCCGTGGGCTTCTCGCTCGGCAGTGGCCATCCCGCCCACCGCGCCATCGGTAATCGGAAGGCCCCGACGTTGGGCTTCTTCCCGAACTACATCGCCCATTCGGACGATTGAGAAGCCGAGATTCTTCGCCACGGCGAGGACCTCCTCCTTGCCGCATCCGGGCATTCCCGTGACGCAGACGACTCGCACGGGATGCGAGGAAAGAGAGGGTTCACTTAAGCGTTTCCCGCCGCCACCGCCGTTTCCCTCGGGGCACGCAAATCCGGAGTGAGGCGAGTCGTTCACGAACCTCGCCACGCAAAATAGAAATACCCACGGACCGTAAGCTCGCACCGGAGGAATACCATCCCCCTCGACCTCGACCTGACCCGGATGCGATTCGGCACCGAGCTGCTCAAGCGCGGCTTCGCGAAGATGCAGAAGGGCGGCGTCGTGATGGACGTCACGAACGCCGAGCAGGCCGCGATTGCCGAGGAAGCAGGCTCCGTCGCGGTGATGGCCCTCGAGCGGGTGCCCGCGGACATCCGAGCGGCCGGTGGCGTCGCGCGGATGGCGGACCCGGTCAAGATCCAGGAGATCATGGACTCCGTCACGGTCCCGGTCATGGCGAAGTGCCGCATCGGGCACGAGGCCGAGGCGCGGGCCCTCGAGTCGATGGGCGTCGACATGATCGACGAGTCCGAGGTCCTCACCCCGGCCGACCCGTTCTTCCACGTCAACAAGAGGGGATTCAGCGTCCCGTTCGTGTGCGGGTGCCGGAACCTCGGCGAGGCCGTCCGGCGGGTCTGGGAAGGCGCCGCGATGATCCGCACGAAAGGGGAGGCCGGCACCGGGGACATCATCGAGGCCGTCCGCCATGTCCGGCTCGTGAACGGAGCGATCAGGGAGCTGACGAGCAAGAACAAGGAACAGGTCTACCTGATCGCCACGAAGTTCGCGGACAATTACACGGTCCTCCTCAAGGAGATTCGCACCGCGCACGGCGAGCCCGCCTCGGTCTCGGAAGCCGACGTCGTCTTCGCGAACGAGAACCTGGACACGATCACGGAAGGCCTGTTTCAGATCCTCACCGAGGTCAAGAAGATCCAGCGGCTCCCGGTCGTCAACTTCGCGGCAGGAGGGGTCGCGACGCCGGCCGATGCCGCGCTGATGATGCTCATGGGCTGCGACGGGGTCTTCGTCGGGTCCGGGATCTTCAAGTCCGAGAATCCGGAGGGCCGGGGCCGTGCAATCGTCGACGCCGTCGCCCACTTCGACGATCCATCGACCGTCGCGGAGGTCTCGAAGGGAATCGGCCTCGCGATGAAAGGCATGGACGCTAAGGCGCTGCCGATCGAGGCGCGATTGCAAGACCGCGGCTGGTGACCTGCCCCAGAAGCAGATCCAGTACCTCGGCCACACCCGCGCCGGTCATCGCCGACACCCGAATCTCATCGGAAGGAGCGCCGTCGAGGTCACTCTTCGTCGCGGCGATGATGAGAGGCACACCCGGGAACAGCGTTCGGACTTCCTCGAGGAGCCGACGTTGGTCCTCGAGTGGATACCCGCAGGTCTCGGTGGGGTCCAGGAGGAAGAGCACTCCGTTCGCGAGATGCGCGAGGGCCGCGATCGCTTGGCGTTCCATCTTGTTCCTCTGGTCCATCGGCCGGTCGAGCAGCCCGGGCGTGTCGAGAATCTGGTACCGATGCACGCCGCGGTCGAAGTGGCCGAGCGACACGCCTTTCGTCGTGAACGGGTAATCCGCGACCTTCGGACGACCGGTTGAGGCCGCGCGGACGAACGAGCTCTTGCCGACGTTCGGATAGCCTGCGACTACGATCGTCGGGATCGATGGGTCGACCTCGGGGACGCGCCGTAGGGCCTTGCGAGCGTCGACCAACCCCTCGAGGTCGGGGGCGATCTGCTTGACGACGGAGGAGAAGCGGCCGTACGCCTCCCGCCGCAACTCGGAGATCGAGCCGCCCGTAGCTCGACCGATCCGGCCTCGATACAGACGGGTGATCTCACGGACCTTGTCGGCGCCCCAGTCCAGGGCCCCGAGGTGCTTCTTCAGCCGACCCAAGTCCACGAGGACGTCGACGAGTTCGCGGTAGAACGGAGGCAGGCGGTCCAAGCTCGGGAAGCCTTTCACGTATCCGCGCAGCGTGGACTCGATCGTCTGCCCCGCGCCGCGCACCCGAGCGACCGCGAGGTTCCTCGCCCGCGCGATCCGGTCCGGCCCCGTGGCGGTCGCCTTCGCGGCCCGTCCGAACGCCTTGTCCAGGAGCGACTCGGCCGTCAGGATCGAGGGCAGCTCGAACACGGCCGCTCGAATCACGCACGCGGGATAAGCCTGTGGGTCTCACAGATGGATGAGGTTCGCGCCGATGACGAACGCCACCGACAGGATGGCGACGCGATTGACGGCCGCAAGGAAGTTCGCGATCAGGAACATGTTCTGCTCCAGCGCTTTCCCTTCTTCGTTGAAGAGCGAGTACACGTAGATCGGGATCGTGTCGCTCATCATCGGGACGCTCAGGAGCAAGTACAAGCCGGTATACCCGGTCTTGCCGACGAGCCGTTCGGCCCTCGCGACGAACCATCGCGCGAGGCTCCAGCGATCCGACCACTTGCGGACGGAGCCCTCGAGGTTGAGCCCGAGCCAGAAGATCAGCCACGCGCCGACCGTCTTGCCGGCCGCGATGGCGATCGCGATGCTTGTCAGGTAGCCCCAATTGCGCTCGATCAGGGGTGCGAGGAGGGCGATCTCGATCGGGATTGGCAGGACGAGCGCGACGAGGACCGCGTAGGTGAACGCGATGAGCAGGTACAACCAGGGCGTGTGGTACGCGTCGGTGAGGATCTGAAGGAGGTCCACCACGGCCGTCAGCGTCGTATCTGATGCGGGTAATAAAAGGCGCCGCCGTGGATTCCGTCAGGGCGAAATCGGATGGAGCGCGCCGTCCTGTGTGAGCAGGACCACGCGACTGTCCTCGCGCTCGGCCGCGATTTGATAGCCGACGCGATCCGCGAGGCGCTCCGCGAAAGTCCGGATCGACGCGTGGCTCGGCACGTTCTCCGCTTGGAGTCGGAGCCGGCTCTCACCGACGAAGCTGTAGCCCTTGCACTCGATGAACATCGGCTTCCCCAGCCGGTCGAGTTCCGCGTACTCGTCCTCCCAGCCGAGGTTCCAGCCTTCCACGAGCGTATGCCGGACGACGGTCCGGGTCGGCAATGTCGGCAAGAGTGCGAGGGTCTCCTTCAGCTTGCGCCACTCGTTGTCGGACTTTGCCGCGACGAGCCTTCGGTAGATCTCCGCGGTCGGGGCCGCGACGGTCACGTACAGCTGCGTCGGGAGTCGGCCCTCCGCGTGCATCCGCCGGAGGACGGCGGGCGTGGTCCCGTTCGTCACGAGGAACGTCGACATCTTGCGTCGCTTGAATTCGTCGATCATCTCGCCGAGTCGTTTGTACAACGTCGGTTCCCCGGTCAGGCTGATCGCGACGTTCGTCGGGTGCCACGCCTCCAGGAACCGCTCGCGGGTCACGTTCGGGTTCCCCTTGTATCCGGTGAGGAGCTCCCGTTGCGCGCGGATGGACTCGTCCACGATGAACGCCGGGTCGTCCGCGGCCAGGAGGGAGTTCGAGCCCCATTCTTGGGTGCGCCAGCAGAATTGGCAGGCCAAGTTGCACGCATCGACCGCGGGCGTCATCTGGAGACATCGGTGGCTCTCGATGCCGTAGAAGGTCTGCTTGTAGCAGCCGATGCCTTTCGTCAAACTCGCCTTCGTCCAGTGGCACAACTTCACGCCGCTGTGCTCGCCGACGATGCGGTACCCTTGGCGCTCGAGGACCTCTTGTTTCTGGGGGTCCATTTCGTCGGGGCATGACGCAGGCGGGTTAAAGGGCTTTCGCGACGCGGGTTCTCACGAAATCCGCGCGTGCCGGAGGAGACGATCGCAGTGCGAGCAGCTCGATGTCGCCCGGATGGAACGTCACGGCGTGGAACGCACCGCGCTTCGCCTCAACCGCCTCGAGCCGATCGAGATTGGCGGAGAACACGAGGTCTCGGACTCTGTGCGTGATGCCTCCATGTCGGAATGGCGTTGCGATGTTCGTTGCGAAGACCGCCTCGATCCACGCCTGGTCCACGCCCGAGACGCGCCGGAACATCCACCATGGGTCGTAGTGCACAAGCTTGGCGAGCTCATCGAGGGGAACCGATTCGATCCGGCGAAGGTCGCTTGTGCCGAGCGGGGTGCGAAATCGATATTGATCGACTCGAATCGGAACCTCGAGGACGCACGGTGGGCCCATGGACAGGTCCACAACGATGAAAGGCACCCGCCATCTCCGGTCGATGAACGGGAACACATAGTTGGCCGCCCGCTCGGTGTCGGCGAAGGCGATCCGGCGGTCGAGTAGCCCGCGTTGTCGGACTCCCGCGTCAGCCTGCATCGTCCTCTTCACCGAAGGAGGAGAGCCGGCCGCTTCCCGACTCACGTCCCGGGAGGCCCTTGATCTTCGCCGCTTTCTCCAGCAGATGCTTCACGGCGTGGCTCGTCTCGGACTCCCCGAGGAGGAATGCGACCTCCCGCTCGTCCAACGCGAGCTCTGCCGTGAGCTGGATTCGCAACTCCTCGTCGCCGGCATAGAGCATCCGGATGGTCGGGAGGAGGTCGGTGCGCACGGTGGACTGCGAGACGTGTAGGGCCTGGGCCAGTTTCTTTGCGACGGAGTTCCGGGCGCCTCGTTGCGCGCGCGAGCGCGACATCTGGATTAGGTAGTACGGGAACTCGAGTTGGCTCCCGCGGGCACGGCCTTTGCGGGCCACCGCGACGCCGCTCGACATCATCTCGCTCGCGTACGACCAGAGGCCGTACCGCTGCCGCCGTCGCGTCCGCCCGAGGTAGATGTCGGCTCGGCTCAGGGCCTCGTACCCGCGGACGAGGTCGTCCGGTCGGCCGTATTCGTGACCGAGGTTCTGGTCCACCCAGAGGATGAGATCCTCCGGGGACTCGTCCAGCTCCCGGACCGCGTCGCGCGCTCGACGGGCATCGCCCGATCGCAAGATTTCCTCGAGGACCGGGAAGATCGTCCGTGCTCGGTCGCGATATCCGAGGGACCGGGTGGCTTCGGCCACAAGGGAGTGCTTGCCGACCGCGAGGGACTCGAGATCGTTGATGGCCGATCGCAAATCTCCCCCCGCCCGCTCGACGATCACCTCGAGGACGTCGTCGGCGACCTCGACCCCCTCCTTCGAAGCGATGGTTCGAAGTATGTTTTTCATCGCGTCCTCGTGAACGCCTTGAAATTTAATGGTCTTGCATAATCGCTTGAGGGAGGACGACCGGCGCGTGAGCGCGTAGTAGTCGTTCGCGATCAGGACGACGGGCTGCCGGGTCTCCTGGATCATTTCGACGATCGCGCCGATCCCGCCCTTGTCTTCGCGGCCGAAGACATTGTCCGCCTCGTCCAGGATGATCAGCTTGCGGCCTCCTTCGCGGGACCGAACGAACTCGCCCGTCTCCGTGAACGTCTGGAGGACGGCCCCGCGGGTGGCCACTTTGCGGATCGCCTCCGAGTTGCGGCTGTCCGAGGCGTTCATCTCGATCGCGCTCCACTCCATCTCGTTGGCGAGCGCGAGGGCCGCGCTGGTCTTGCCGATCCCGGGGTCTCCCTGGAGGATGACCGCCCGCTTGTCCGGCCGACCCTTGTCCCAGGCCGCGGCCCACTTTCGCAATTCGGCGACCGCGGTGGGATTCCCGACGATGTCTTCGAGGGTCTTGGGCCGGTACTTCTCCGCCCAACCCGTCATGTCGCGTCCCTCGAAAGGGGGCGAACGGTCATAATCCTATCAGCGAGAGCGGCGAAACGGCCGAAATCGGACGCAGCTAGGTTTTGTTTAGCTGTTACGTGACCATATTAGAAAATATACGTGGCAGCTTGACTCAGCCCGGACCGCCCTTTTCGGATCGTTCGTACGCGTCGCACAGCTCTTGGAGAAACTCATCGTACGTCCTTCGGAACTTCAGGCGGTACAACCGATCTCGAGTCTGCGTCGTGAGTTGGATCGTGGTAAGGTCCTTGACACGTTTTGCCACGGTGATCTCCTCGCACCATAGTCCTATGTGTGCAATTAGTACTATGGGTTGTCAAACCGAAATGCCCACGGTCCCCATAGCTCCTCGGATTACCGAACGTATACGGATAGAGGTGGCCGGAGGCAGCCAACTCACCCGTTTCCCCCGGATTCTCGACCGCGTACTGTTAGCACGGAGAACAGACGCAACCTCGGCATCGGGAACTACTCGCGGTAGTCCTCAAGTCGGAGCTGCGGCGGATCGGCCTTCCGTTGGTCGGGCCTTCGAATCCGGCGTTGCATCTCGTTCTGCACGCGATTGAACGTGTCGATCTCGATGAGTGGCTCATGCTTTCCGCGCTTGATGCCCCCGTTCAGACGGGCGAGGCCGCAGTAGACCGGGTTGCTCAAGATGTTCGCGATCGTCTGGCTCGCCCAAGCCCGGCCGGTCTTCGTCCGATACCCGTCCCGGTTGAGCTCCTGGCAGATCTTGGCGATCCCCTTGCCCTCGAGGTAGCGTCGGAAGATCAGGGAGACCACACGGGCCTCCTCCTTCTTCAGCTGGAGGATGCCGTCCACGTAGTCGTACCCGTATGGGCTCGCGTAGGTGAGGAATGCGTTCGCCTTCTTGACGGCGTTGTTCAGGGCTTCGACGCTTTGCAATCCTCGGGCCCGCCGCAGCACCTCGCGCTCGTTCAGATCCCGCTCCACGCAGAGCCTCCGGAGCGCCTCGTCCTCGGAATCCGAGGCGTAGTGCTGGAGCATCTCGCGGGTCGATCCGAATCGCATGTAGACTTCCCAGAAGAGGAGGGCGTCGCCTGGAGATCCGTCCACGCAATGCTTGCAAAGGAGGACCTTCTCCCTCCGGACGGTCGGATCCGCGCGGGGGTTCGCGTCGACCTCGTGGCTCACGAGGTTCTTCGTGCTCCAACACCGCTGACATCGGCCGTCCATCCGTCACGCCTCCAGGAGGATCGGCGGGGCGTGCGCGGTGGTCAGGAGCGCGCGCGACCGCAGCCGCTCCTGCGCCTCGTTGAACGTTTCGACCGACACGAGGGGATCGTGATCGGCCTTCCGGACGATCCCATCCCACCGGAGGAAGCCGGCGTAGACCGGATTGTGGAGGATGCGGAAGACCTTGATCGGTGTCCACGACGTGCCGAGTTTCGTCCGCTGGCCGTGCGCGTTCAGTTCAACGGCGGTCTCTTCGAGCGTCCGGCCACTCAGGCACAGGTCGAACATCTGTCGCACGACCTCGGCCTCAGCCTCGATCGGGACGAGCCGGCCTTCCGTGACGTCGTAACCGAGCGGCGGATGGAATCCCAGAATCCCGGGTCCGACCCGCGCCTTCTGGGTCATCCCCATCTTCACCCGCTCGCCGATCTGCTCCGACTCGAGCTGCGCAATCCGTTGAATGATGTCCATGACGAATCGGCCCATCGCGGTCGAGGTGTCCAGGGACTCCGATGCTGAAACGAAGTCCTTCCCCCATTCCTGAAGGTTCTCCATCATCTCCATGAAGTTCCGGGAGTTCCGGTGGATCCGGTCCATCTTGATGACCAGGAGGGCGTCCCATTCGTCCCGCTCCGACATCATCTTCTGGTACGCCGGACGGCGAATGTTTCGGCCGGAGTGACCTTCGTCGACGTACCGGGCCGCGACAGACCAGTCACGGGCGAGGCAATATGCCTCGAGGCGTTCGCGCTGCGCCTCCAGGGAGAAGCCTTCCTTGGCTTGGTCCTCCGTCGACACTCTAGTGTAGACCGCGACGCGGACCGTGCGCACCCATCCCGACCCGCCGAAGGACGGTCAAACTAAAAAAGACTGCCGGTCGGACGAAAGTCTGACGCACTGATGTACGATAAACACCTCTCAAAGAAGGCAAGAGCCCGTCCGGCGAGGCCTAACTTTTATCTGTTTTGATGGATATTTATGGAATTCGATTTGGACTTCCATGCTATTCCGTCACACGGAAAACTGGAGAAACATTGGTTCGTAGAAAGGTATTGCTAGTAGCGTATTCGGCACGTATATTATACGTAATAGCTTCTTCAATCCGATGCGAATATTTCGGCCCGAGGATATTCCTGATTAGGATTTTCGCGACCGGAGATCCGACAAGACCTCTTTCGCTCGGTCCATCCTTACTTTCCGCTCCTTCACCAGGATTTCGGCCACGCGGTCGACTTCCTCGCCGACGGCTCCTACCGTCGCGGCTACGTTCCGCGCATGGAGCGACATGTGCCCGCGTTGAATGCCCTCTGTCGCCAGAGCACGTAGGGCGGCAAAGTTTTGCGCCAAGCCCACGGCGGCAATCACTTCCGCGAGTTCCTGCGCGGTCTTGACGCCGAGGAGGTGGACATTCGCCTTCGCGGTGGGATGGACTGCCGTCGCTCCGCCGACCAGTCCGACGGCCATGGGCAGCTCGATCGTCCCGACGAGGTCTCCATTCGCATCCTTCTCCCACGCCGTCAGGGACCGATAGCCCCCGGACTTCCATGCGGCATATGCGTGGGCGCCGGCCTCGATCGCCCGCCAGTCGTTCCCAGTCGCAACGACGACCGCGTCGATCCCGTTCATGATGCCCTTGTTATGCGTCGCACAGCGGAACGGATCCGCATCCGCGAACGCGTAGGCCTCGAGGATTCCTTCGACGACGTCCTCGCCAGGGATGTCCTCGGTCCGGATGGCGTCCTTCGCGAACACCGCCCGGGCGCGCGCGAGTCGCCGAACCGCGAGATTCGAAATGATCCGCAGGTAGACGCGACCGCCCGTCCACTTCTCGATGTGCGGGGCGATCGCCTCCGCCATCGTGTTCACCGCGTTGGCGCCCATCGCGTCGCGGCAGTCGACGACGAGGTGGGTGACGACCATGTGGCCCCGTTTCGTGTCCACGACTCGGACCTCGACGTCCTTGGCTCCGCCGCCGACCTTCACGAGCATCGGGTCCTTCTCGTTCGCGATCGAGAGGATTTCGTCCTTGTGGTGGAGGATCGTCATCCGCGCGCCGTGCGGATCCGAGACCCCGACGAGCTGAATCTGACCGATCATGATCGGACCGGACGTGCTCGCCGAGAAGCCACCTCGTTCCCGGGCCATCCGGGCCGCGTTGGAGGCCGCGGCGACGACGCTCGGCTCCTCGATGGCCATCGGGACCAGATAGTCCCGCCCGTTCACCTGAAAATTCACCGCGATCCCGAGGGGCACCGGCATCGCTCCGACCACGTTTTCGATCATCCGGTCGACTTGGTCGAATTTGAGCGCACCCGTGTTCTGGATCGTCTCGACCTCTGCGTCGGACAGCTCGCCGAACGACCGGATGACTTGCCAGCGGTCCTGCGGGCTCTTCTTGTAGAAGCCCGACACCTCGGAACTCTTCACGTCGGCACCGAGCGTCGGAGAAGACTGTCCCGCCATAAAGGCATCGCGCGACGAGTCAGGGTGCGACGCGGGCGCCGCAGTTCGGGCAGAACGAGATCCCGGTCGCGATCGGCGAACCGCAGCTCGTGCAGAACCGACCCGTCCCCGCGGCGGAAGGCGGACCTGCTGCACCGGCAGCCGGTGGAGCGGGTTGGGCCGGAGGAGACGGAATGTACGGAGGGTACGCGTATCCGGGCGGATAGCCAGGATACATTGCGGGCGGCGCCTTCGTCACCTGGCCGCCTTCCGCGATGATCAGGATGACCCCCACGACGAGCAAAGGGATACCCACACAGAGAAACGGGAAGAAAAGAATCCCGATGATGGACAAGGCCGTTCCCAGGACGAGCAGCAATGCGCCCGTGGTCAGCTCGGCCAGCCGCCTCCCCCTCCCGTCGGCTTCGCAAATTCGTGCATAATGATATAAATATTGCTTGAGGGAATGCCGCGCGAGCGAGACCGCGCCGTGGAGTGATCGAGATGCCCGTCGTCCTGGCAGACATCGCGATCCCGTTTCAGGCGACCGCGTCGGGCTCGGCGGTCGCGTTCTGGCTGTTCCTCCTCGCGCTCTACGTCGCATTCCTCCTCATCGCGCTATGGGTGTACCAAGACGCCCGGATCCGTGGGATGAATGGTGTCTTTTGGTTCGCCCTCGTCTTTTTGGTGCCGGTGTTCGGGCTCGTCGCGTACGTGATCTACCGGCGAGACCGCCCTCTTTGAACGCCGGCCGTCCGTTTCTGCCATCGATGAGGCAAGGGTCGGGTCGCGATTTCCACCCATTGCGGTTCGAATCTTGGCCTAACTTTTGTCAAGATCGCGCCGCGGGCAGAACGTTTAAACCATGTCACAACATGACGCCCCCGGGGTCATTATGGAGGAGCAGCAGGCACCTTCCGGGGCGGCCCCGAAGGCAGCCCCGAAGAGCAGAGCGGTGTGGATTGCGGTTGCAGTTATCGTCGTGATCATCGTGGTCGTGTTGGCCGCGGTGCTGGGCGGAGTATTCAATCCCGCAACGCAGGCGAAACCCGCGCTTCGGATCGGGACGCTCCTTTCGATCACGGGTGCGCTGAGCCAGTACGGACCGGGCGATACGCAAGGCGCCTATCTCGCCGTCCACCAAATCAATGCCGCTGGCGGAGTGCTCGGCCAACCCATCCAGTTGTTCACTGAGGACGATCAGACCGATCAGACGGCGGCTGCCGCCGCCACAACGAAATTGATTACGCAAAACCATGTGAACGCGATTGTCGGCGCGCAGTTCTCCGGCGGCACGATCGCCTCGATTGGAATCGCCCAGGCGGCGGGCGTCCCGATGGTCTCTCCGTCGGCGACGTCGCCTGCATTGTCGAACCTAACGTTGACCGGTGGCTACTTCTTCCGAACCGCTCCTTCGGACGCCCTCCAAGGCGTCGTCGCGGCCAACTACCTCTATACCAACCTGTCGTACCGGTATGTCAACCTCGTCGGACGCGACGATTCCTACGGTCGAGGTCTTGTGGGCGTGATTAACACCAAGTTCACCGCGCTCGGCGGTCACGTGAACACCACCGTGATCATCAACCCGAAGGCCACGACGTTCCAGACCGACCTTCAGAACTTGTTCTCGACCAACCCGCAGGCCGTATACTTCGCCGGCTTCCCCGGCGAAGGTCTCATCTTGATGAGCCAATGGCAGGCGGGCCTGTCGACCAACTCCGGGTGGAACCGCCCGTGGGTATTCTCCGAGGGACTTGACAGCCAAGCGTTCATGGACCAGTTGCGTGCGTCTTCGGTCGGGGTCGACGTCACGAAGATCAAAGGCACTGCGCCTGTATCGCCCTTCGGCGCGATTCACGACATCTTCGTGGCTCAGTACAAAGCAGCGACCACGACCACCGCGACCCCGGTTCTGTATACGGACTACACCTACGATGCGGTCTACCTGATCGCCCTTGCCGCGCAGAAGGCAGGTTCCGTTGACGGAACTGCGATCAAGGCAAATCTGCCGGTCGTTTCGAAGGGGTCCGGGACCGTGATTACGCCCGGAAACTGGACCCGGGCTTTGACCACGATCGCGAGTGGCGGTTCGGTCAACTGGGAGGGTGCGGCCGGCTCGGAGGACTTCGACGCGAACGGCGACGTTCGGGGACCGTACGAGGTCTGGGGCGTAAACAGCACGTTCCAGATCGTCCGGCTCGCCTTCATCCCGGAGTCCAGCATCACCGCGCCATCGCTGACCATGTCGAGCCAGATGGTGACGCGGATCTCGAGCGGGTTCGTTGAGAAGGTTCAGGCTGCCGTCGTTTCGCGGCAGTACTGAACCCCTTTTCCCATTTTCTGATTGGTCAGGCTTGGCCTCCGAGGTAGAGCCTGCCTACATCGGCGTTGTGGAGCAGCCACTCCCCCGTGCCCGCGAAGCGATTCCGGCCCGTCTCGAGGACGTAGCCGCGGTCCGCGATGGCGAGCGCCTTCTTCGCGTTCTGCTCGACCATCACGATTCCCGTGCCGCTCTCGTTGATTTCGACAATCTTCGAGAAGACCGTGTCAACGAGCTTCGGGGCGAGGCCGGCGGACGGCTCATCAATCAGCAGCACCTCGGGGTCGAGCATCATCGATTTTGCCAACGCAACCATCTGCTGTTCGCCGCCGCTGAGGCTTCCGGCATGTTCACGGAGTTTCGGCTGGAGATTCGGGAACATCTCGACCGTTTCCATCGCCCGCTCGCGGATTTCCGCATCTTTCATCATGCGCGATTGTGTTCGCCGCTGGTCGGAACCCCGGTTCCAATGGAGCGGAAGCGGGGAAATCCTTCGGGTGATCGCGCCCATCTCCAGATTCTCGAGCACGGAGAGCGTCGGGAACGTGTTGTTCGTCTGCGGGACGTAGCCTAACCCCATGATGACGAGATCGCGGGGGTGGTACCCTGTGATGTCCGTGTCCCGGAAACGAACCCGGCCCTCGGTGGGACGAAGGAGGCCGAAGATCGTCTTGATGAGCGTCGACTTGCCCGCCCCGTTGGGCCCGATCAGGACGACCATTTCACCTTGATCCAAGGTCATCGAGACTCCGTGGAGGATCTCCATCTCCCCATAGCCCGACCGGAGGTTCTCCGCTTGGAGCAGCAAGGTTATCCTCCGAGGTACGACTCGATGACGACCGGGTCCGTCTTCACCATCTCCGGGCGCCCCTCCGCGATCCGGCGGCCCTGATGCATGACGATGACCCAATCGCATCGGTTCATGACCACGTTCATGTCGTGCTCAATCAGGAAGAACGTCCTCCCGCCCTGCCGAAGTTTCTCGATCAGGTCCATGAGGCTCCCGGTCAAGGCCGGATTCACTCCCGCGACCGGTTCGTCGAGGAGGACCAGCGCCGGGTCCGACATCAAGGCTCGCGAGAGTTCGAGAAGTTTCTTTTGGCCGCCGGATAGCGTTCTCGCGTGCTCGTTCGCGAGCCCGTCGAGCTGGGTCAACTTGAGTACCTCGCGAGCGCGGGCCCGCCACTGCTTCTCGTCGCGTTTCACTTGGCGCGGACGGAAGAAGAGGTTGAGCAACCGCTCGCCCGAGTTGCCTTTCGCAGCGAGGACGAGGTTCTCGAGGACCGTGAGGTTGCGGAGCTCGTGAGGAATCTGCCACGTCTTTGTGAGGCCCAGGTGAACGATCTCGTACGGCGGCAGGCCGTCGATCCTCGTGCCGTCAAACCAGATCTCCCCGCCGTCGGGGCGGTAGAGACCTGCAATGATGTTGAACAGCGTGGATTTTCCGGCCCCGTTCGGCCCGATGAGGCCGGTGATGGATTGGGGGAGGACCGTCAAACTGCAGCGGTCCACGGCATGTATTCCACCGAACGCCTTGTCTACGGCGTTCACCCGGAGAATCGATTCGGAGGCCATCCTTGAGACTCACCTCAACACTCGTTTGTGCTCCCGCAGGATGCCCTCGGGACGATAGATGATGAGTATGATCAGCAGGACGCCGATGAACATCAGCCGAGTGTAGAAGATGGTGTCGCCGATTGCCCCCGGTTTGTACTGCTCAAGGAACACAAAAACCCAGCCGAGCCCATACAGCGCGAACGCACCGATTGTGCCGTTTCGTACCCACCCACGTTCCTGGATTTTCCGAAGGACCCGTCCCCAACCCCTCGTCGGCATGTATCGGCTGAAAAGAACGAACACTCCGGCGGCGATCACAGCGATGAGGCCGACGACGATCAACAACAATCGGATGGTTGGAAGGCCTGCCGCGAGCGCGATTGGCACATAGTCTTTCAGTTGAACGGACAGCCATTCCAACCCGTAGATCAGAAATGCTCCAACGATCACCCCTCGGTTGTTGCCGGAGCCTCCGACGATGACCATCACCCAAACGGAGAACGTAACCGCCGGGGCGAAGCTGGATGAAGGTGAGACGTACCCAAGCGTGACGGCGAAGAGGGCTCCGGCGAGGCCCATCAGCGCTCCGCCCAGCGCGAATGCTTGGAGTTTGTAGTTGAACGTATTTTTCCCGAGGGCCATGGTGGCCTCCTCATCTTCTCGGACCGCGCGTAGAACTCTCCCCCAAGGCGATTCGGCCATGAATTGAAGGAGGAGGAGAAACAACAGGAGAATTGCGGACCCGATCCCGACGATCGTGATCGCGTTGAGGAAGGGCGCATTCGCGCTCACGAACGTGATTGGCTTCGGGATTCCTGTGATCCCAATGGCGCCACCTGTCACGGATTGCAGGTTGTTGGCGAGGATTTGTAGAATCGATGCGAATGCCAGTGTGGCAATCGCGAGGTAGTCTGCACGGAGCCGCAGCGCTGGGAGAGCGATGATCACGGCCGCACCGCCTGCCGCAAGCATCGCGAGGATTGCCCCCACCGCCAATGGGAGGGAGTAGCCTCCGAGATGCCCCGGGTAGACGGGAATGCCCCCGATGACGATGGGCGGCGATGGCGCGGTGATCGCGATTGCCATCGTGTATGCGCCAATGAGGTAGAAGCCGGCGATTCCCGCGTTGAACAATCCGGTGTAACCCCATTGGAGGTTGAAGCCAAGGGCGAGGACGGCGAAGATGATGGCGATACTGGCGTAGAACCCGACATTCGTCAAGATTCCCTGAGGTGATGCTCCAGCCAGTACGCCTGCCAGCACGCCGGCGAGGACGATGACCGCGATGGCAACGAAAGCAATGACCTCGCTCCAGGGCAGCTTGCGTCCCGCCGCTTGATTCGGGATCCCGCCGGAACTTGTGGATGCCAAGGCTCACCTGCCCCCGTTCGCTTCGCCGACCGAGGCGTCAATTGCACCTCGCTCGCCGCCCAGCGCCCGGGTGACTCGCTCGATGAAATACGAACGCCGGGCAAACGCCGGTCTCCGCCCGGCAATGCCCCACGGCCGGAAGATTAGCACGATGATGAGGATGATGAACGGAATTGCCACCTTGTATGCGCTCCCGAACTGCAAACCGATGACATCGGGACGCTCGAGCCAGACGAGAAACGGCACCGACATTTCCTGGGAGAGTCCGACCAGGAGTCCACCCAGCATCGCTCCATAGGGTGACCCGATTCCTCCCACGATGACGGCCGCGAAGATGAGCAAGATGACGTCGAAGCCCATCGTCGGGGTGATGGCCGTGCCGAGACCGAGCAGGACGCCGGCGGTGGAAGCGAAGGAGCAGCTCACGACCCAGGCGGCGTAGGTCACGCGCTTCGTGTCGATGCCGGTCGCCTTCGCGAGCTCAAGGTTGTCTGCCGTCGCGCGCATCGCTTTGCCCAGGTTCGTGTACTTGAGGAGAATGTGGGCGGAGAGAACGAACGTCACTCCGATCACAAGCGTGAGGATTCCGCGGACCGGATGGATCCCCAAGCCAGGAACGATGACGATATCCTGACTGGCCGGCACGGGGTATAGCCACTCGGCCGTCCCGGCGATCGACCGGATTCCGTTCTGGATGATGAGCCCCACGCCCACGGAGGCGACGATCGGAGGGACCGGGCCGCGGCCTTCGAGGCGGGAAAAGATGACCACCTCGAGGAGGATGCCGACGACCGCGAGGACGAAAAACGAGACGATGGCTCCCCAGACGAGCGAGAGACCGTTGACGCTCAGCAGGAGGGATATGTACGCCCCGAGGGTCATCAGGTCTCCGTAGGCGAAGTTCGCGAAGCCTCGGATGCCGTAGAGGACCGTGAGACCGATCGCAGCGACAATCACGATGCTGCTGACGACCAATCCGCCCATGGCGTATTGGAGGACGATGATGCCGAAGACGAACGAAAGTCCCCCAATGACCGCGACCAGGATGAGCGCGAAGATCGACGCTTGGACGAGTTGTCGACGCAACCGAGCCGTCGGGCGCAGGGCCGCCCATCGCGACCGCGCGCGGTCCGGTGAGGATGTCTGCGACCCGGAGTCTTGGGCCATGGTTCGGTCTGACATGCGAGGAAGGTCGGGAACCCCATTAACTTTTGCAGCAAGGGAGGAAAGTCTTACAATTGGCCCTGCCTTGTCCCGTCGTGGATCGCGATCGGGTCGTGCTTTTGGAGGCCTCCGGCGAGAAGCACCTCGTCGTGCTCGATCGGGAGGTCGTGAACGTTCCCGGGGTGGGCGTGGTGCGGGCAGATTCCGTTCGCGCGGCCCTGGGACGGCGTTGGTCCGTCGGCGGGCGTTCGTTCCTGGTACTCAAGCCTTCGATCCGGGATACGGTGGGTGCCTTGCGACGTCAAGCGCAAATTGTTGGCCCGAAAGACGCAGCCTCGCTCGTGTGGAACTGTGACTTGAAGGCGGGCGACTACGTTGTTGAGGTCGGGGCTGGGTCCGGTGCCTTGACCCTTGTCCTGGCCCAGGCGGTCGGGCCGGACGGCCACGTCGTGACCTATGACGTGCGGCCCGATTTTCTGGACGTCGCCCGCGGGAACGTCTCTGACGCAGGATTCGCGCGACGGGTCGAGTTCAAACTCGGCGACGTCCGAAGCGGCATTGCGGAAACGAGTGCGGACGCGTTTGTCGTCGACATCCCGGATCCGTGGGAAGCCGTCGGGACGGCGGCAAAGGCCCTTGCGCCCTGTGGACACTTCGCTTCCTACTCGCCCAACGTCGAGCAAGTGAATCGCACGGTCGCAGCCCTCCGCGCTGGGACGTTCGTCGAACTCCGGACGGTCGAGATCATCGAGCGAGAGATCGAGGCCTCCGAGTCCGGGACCCACCCGTCCTTCGCCCCCCTGGGCCACACAGGGTACCTGACCTTCGCGCGCGCCGTCCTTGAAACCCTTTAGCGGTGGACGCACCCGCGAAAGAATCGTCGCCTATCCCAGCGCCATCGCTTCGAAGCGGATCGGCTGGACGACTCTGCGGGCAAGTTGGGTGAAGCGGTCCGCGTGTTGCGTGTGGACCGGCATGACGACCTTCGCGTCAATCGCCCGGATCATGTCCCCGACCTCGCGTTCGCTGAGATGTCCAGAGGCATGCAGCTGGTGTCGTTGCAGGCCGAACCGATCGAGCCAGTGTTGCAACACGGCGTCGTTGACGTCGTCCTCCTCGAACGGCTCGCTCTTGGAGTGGATGAACGGCGAACCGGGCGGCGGCCGCAGGTCCACGAGCTCGGGCAGATGCCAGAAATCAAGCTGCACAAGGTACTCGGACGGCCGCGCCGCGATTCGTTCCGCGGTCACGACGCGGTCCTTGAGTTTCGTCTGGAGGTCCTTTTCCCAAGGATCCGTCTTCCGCAGGAGTCGGTCGAACAACACCAGGTCGGCCTCTCGCGTCACGTCGGGGACCGCGATATGCGTGTCCTTCTGGAGGGTCAGCAGCAGGTGGGCGGTCTTCGCGTTCACGACAAATTTGCGGCCGACGGCCTGAGCCACTTCGAAGAACGTGCGAATCCGGTCCACGTCGCGTCCCGGGAACGTGACAATCGCTAGCTTTTCTTTGAGCGACGTGAGGAGCCGAATTGCATCCGCTTTCACGTCGGCTTCCGTCAGGGTCCCCCGCGGATCGTCGGGCGTGACGCGCGTGCCTTCCGTGATCAGGACGACCGGTTTCGCCGCCGCAGCGGCGCGGATGAAGTCGTCCGTCAGCGCCTTCTTGGGCCCGTGGTGACGGAGGTCCCCGGTGTACGCGATCGTGCCCTCGCTCGTGTGCACTAGGTACCCGTACGCCGCCGGGGCGCTGTGGTCGACATGGATCGGCTCGACCTCGAGGCCGTCCACGGTCTTTGTTTGCCCGGAGCGGAACGTCTGGTACGCGTGGTTGCCCAGTTTCAGAAACGGCGCTCGCGCGGTCGTATCGAGCGACTCGAGGATCGTCCGCGCGCCCTCCCCGAGGTGGACCGGGATGTTCGGGTCGACGAACCGCAGTTGCTGGGTGTGGTCGTAATGGACGTGGGTAATGAAAATGGACGAAAAGGCGGGCGGTTCCCAGGCCATGTCGGTCGGGTCGAGCGCTTCGGACGAGTAGAGTCCCGGAATCCGACGCATGAGATCCAGCGCGAAGTAATCCCGAAGGCCGAACCGATCTCGCGGTTGGAGGAACTCGACGAAGTACTCCTCGCCGAGGTCGAACGGCGCGCCCATGTCGAGCCAGATGCGCGCGTCGCGGTCCTCGACGAGGATCTTGTTCCCGCCGATCTCGCCGACGCCGCCGTAGAAGGTGAGGTTCGCCACGCCAGGCCTCGGGTCCGCCATCAATCCGCGAGCTGCACAACGATCACATCCCGCACGGCCTTCATCGACCGGAAGCTCAGGGTGAGGCGGCCCTCGGGGTCCGTCTTGAAGAGGCGGGTCTCCACGGTCTCCGCCGGCGTCACGAGGAGCGACGGGATCCGGCCCGTCTTCGTCTCGACGAGGAAGTCCGCCAGGATGCCGAGGATCTGCCCATCTTCGGTCATGACGGTCTTCCCCCGGAGCTCCGTCGCAAAAACTTTCATTCCCGCCGCGGCGCGTATCCTCAGGTCCTTATTTTTCCTTTCTGGCCTCCGGGGCGATGACATTGAAGCGAAACCGTCGGAACTCGAACCAAACGAATTCGTGAAACGGGGGACGGCACTTTCTTATAGAGCCGGCAGCGTTTCATTGGCCCCTCAACGGAGGTTCCTGACATGGACAATATCGTCGTCGAACGCAGCGCTTTCGTCGGCCTCGTCACTTCCGCCGTCGAGGCGTACAACCGAGAGACGAACGGCTTCCTCGTCGGGAACCGCGGGACCCGGATCATGCGCCAGCGTCCCCGCGAGGTGACGGTCCTGCGCGCGGCGTATCCGCTTCAGACGGAGGACCGCAAGCCGAACTGGGTCAGCCACGGGAACGAGAAGGCGGCCAAACGGGCCCGGGGGGCAATCGAGAACCTCGACGTCGGGTACGCGGTGCTCGGCGGTTTCCATTCCCACACCGGCGAAGACGGCGCGGCGAGCCTCTCTAGGACGGACCTCGACTATGTCGCGGACGAGCTGCGGCGCATCTCGCGCGGCCGACCCGCCGAACGCGTCCAGTGGCTCGAGGTCGTCCTGGCGCTGAAGCGGCGGGAGTGGTCCCGGAACCATGAACTCGGCTGGACGACCCGGGCATACCGCAGGAAGCTCGGTTGTACGGTCGCTTTGGACCCGACCCACGGCTACGACATGACGATCGGAGGATTCTGGGTCGAAGGCGAGCCGGACGGCGAACCGGGCCGCTGGGACGTCATCGGCACGAGCGAGGCCCGGTTGCTCCTACCCTGGAACCAGTGACTTCGGCCGACTAGCGGGTCGCGGGCGGCTGTTGCCCCCCTGGCGGTTGACCGGACCACCCGCGGCGGCCAAGGCGGCTGCTCAGGAGCTCCTGCACCTGGGCCGGACGGGAAATCATGTCGAGGTTCATCGTATCGTCCCCCGTGTCGACGACGATCGTCCCGATGCGTAGGATCCGCTGTCCGAACGTCTGCTTCATGTCGACCCGTTCGAGCTGGGTGTAGGGAATCATCACCGTGTTCTTATTCAAGATTCCGTCCTCGCGAATGATCTTGTTGTCCGTGATGACGTACCGGGTCGTCTTGCGCTTCAGCTCCGCCATGATGAACGCGACGAGGGCGATGAACACGAAGAACGCCGCGAGGATCGTGCTCGTCGACAAGCTGCCCACCGTCGGGTTGCTCATTGACGAGAAAAGCCACGGGAGTCGGAGGGCGAGCGCCCCCGCGATGATGAGGGCCAGGACCATCAACGACCACCACCGGAGGGCGATGAGCCGGGTCGGTCGCGTCACCAGCAACGTCTGCTCGCCCGAATAGGACATGGTCTGGCCGTCCGCGGCGCTCATCCGGAGAGGTCGATAAAATCCTTTCGACCGGTTTCCGCGGCGGTCTCAGGGCGGAGTGGATTCGACAGAAGAAAGTTCTTATCGTCAGGACCGGCTGACCTCGGCCCGACCATGACGGTCCTGTTCGGGACGCTCGGGTGGAGGCCGCAGAGCCTCCTGCCCTCGATCCGGTCGAGCGAGAACCTCGAGCGGGTCGTGTTCTTCCACAGCGACCACGTGAAGAGTCGGGAGGCGCGTGCGAAGGTGATGGAATTCTGCCGCTCGCTCGGCGTGGCGGCGAGCGCGGTCGAGGTGAGTGACGCGTTCGACTTGTTGCACGTTGCGGGCGAGATCCGTGCGGACGTCCGAAAGGAACGCGCGGCTGGCTCGGACCTGCGTTTCAACATCGCGGGTGGGACGCGGCTCATGAGTAGCGCAGCGCTGCTCGTCTGCATCCTCGAAGGCATCCCCGCGACGTACGTGCACGACGAGACGTACCAAGAGATCCCGCTCCCGCTCTTGCGGATCAGTTATAGCGCGGGGCTCACCGGAAAACAACGAGACGTGCTCTCGTTCCTCGTGCGCAACCGCGACAAGGAGTTCACGGAGACCGCCCTTGCGAAAGCGCTCGGCGTCCACAAGGCGACGATGAACCATCACGTGAGGGAACTCGAGGCGAAAGGCGCAGTCGCCCGCCTATCCGACCCGACGGACGCTCGGCGACTGGTCGTGAAGCCGGCTCCCGGGATGGAGCTCCTCGTCGGGTGAGACTCTGGCCCACCGGACCCTGATCGCGACGATGGGGTTCGACGAGCGTCACGTGCTCCCTTCGTTGCGGCTTCTGCCATACGACCGCCTCGTCCTCGTCGCCGGCCGGGATACGGTCCGGTCCGCTGGGTTCCGGCGGCTTCGAGCGCTCGAACCGACGCTCCGGATCGTGCGCGTCGATCCTTTCGACCTGATGGGCTCCTTGGAGTCGATTCGCGGGACGATTCGTTCTGCGGCGGCGGATGGCTCGGTGCGCATCAGCGCGAGCGGTGGGACGAAGATCCTGACGAACGCTGCGATTCTCGCGGCGTTCCAAGAAGGCGTGGAGGCGTGGTACTGCGATCCCGATCCGGTGCGATTGCCGGTTCTTCAAGGAGTGAGCTTGGATGCGGCGTTCTCGAGCGCCGAGCGCGCCATTGCCCGCGTACTCCATGGGCCGATCACGCATGACCGTCTCGTGTCCGCGGTTGCCAGCCAGGGATTCGCGCGTCGGACCGTCCTTGGGGCCCTTCAGTCGCTGGCCGGGAAAGGCCTCGTGGAACTCGGCAGGGACGCCGGCCCGGTTTGGGTCCGACCGTCTCCCCGGTTCGCCCTGTTCCGTGACCACCTTCGGCAAGTTCCCAAAAAGGGCTAAGAGGACGGAGCCGTTGCCGCATCGACGGCGTCGCGATGGTCCAGGTCCGCGTCGAGATCCGGCTGAAGAGGGGCGTCACCGATCCCGAAGGGGACAACGTTCAGAAGGCCCTCAATCTCCTCGGATTCAAAGGCGTTCAGAGCGTCCGGAGCTCGAAACTCTTTCTCATCGACCTGCGGACCAAAGACGCTGGAGCCGCGCGGAAGGAAGTCGAGGAGATGTGCCGCCGCCTCCTAGCGAATCCCGTGATCCACGACTACGCGATCGCCATCGAGAAGTGAGACTCCTGCGGGCCGTCCGCACCAAAGGACGTTCAAGCGTACCCGCGGATCCGCTCGCGGCGGACCGGCTCTTGCAAGTGATCGGCCGACATGAGCATCGACTTCTTCATCTCGCGCTCCGCCGCGTGGGTGAAGTCCGCCATCGTGATCCGATGACGCTTGCCGCGGCGAAGGGACGACCGCATCGCCTGCCGCACGACGTTCAGGATTGAACCGCCGCTCATCACGTACTTCTTCGCGAGCGTCTCGAAGTCCACGTCCTTGCCCAGCGGGGCCTCTTTCGGGACCAGGCGGGCGTAGATCTTCTCTCGCAGGTCCGCATCGGGAATCGGGAACTCGACCGCGATGTCGACCCGTCGGTCGAGGGCCCGGTCCATCACCTTCGCGAGGTTCGTCGCGAGGACGACGACGCCGGGGTAGCTCTCCATTTGGGCCAGCAACACGTTCACGTCGCGGTTCATCCACGGAGTCGCCATGACGCCTCGTCGCTGGAAGACCGCGTCCGCCTCGTCAAAGAAGAGGACCGCCCCCGCCTCGAGGGCCGTGTGGAACACATGCTCGATGTTCTTCTCCGTCTCGCCGACCCACATGTTCTCGAGTTGCGCGTAATTGACGACATGGAGCGGCCTTCCGAGTTCGCTCGCGATCGCCTCGGCCGCCATCGTCTTGCCGGTCCCGGGCGGGCCCGCGAAGAGCAAACTCAGCCCCTTTGTCTTCTTCATCACCTTCTTCAGGCCCCAGCGGCGGTACATGAGGCGTTTGTGCCGCAGCTCCGTCAAGGCGTCGAGCAACCCCTCCCGCGTCGGCTCAGCGAGGACGAGATCCCCCATCGTGAACTGAGGCGCGACGATCTGCGCGACGGGCCGCGGCGGTTGGTGGATGTGCGATTCGGCCGGCTCGCGTTCGTCCTCCGCCTGGTACACCTCGACGCCGGCATCGAGTAGCCGAATGATCCGACGCACATCGTCTCGCGAAACGTGGCGGCACGACTCGCGGATGCGCCCACACTTCGGGCACTTCACAATCCACTCGTCCCGGTCTTTTTTTCCCATCCTCATTCCCCCGAGGCACCTCGGCCAATCTCGGCCCAACAGGCGTGCAGCGCAGAGATTCGCGGAGCTATTTAAACATCGCCGGGCGGACCGCGGAAGCATCTCACGTCGCAAACGATTGCCGAGAGAGTTCGGCTATCGTGAGCCACGCGTCCCGCCCGTGTTCCCCGGCCCCGATGCGATGCCGGAGATCGGATCGCCCGTGGCAACGCTTCCGCGCCACGAGGGGAACTCGCGGGCCATCTGCACCGCCAGATCGAAGTTGTGGGCCGAGACCTCCTCGATATTCACCCCGAGCGGAACGGGCGGTTGCGATTGGGCCGCAGCGGCGTGGAGATGCGACCACAACGTGTGTGCGACCTCGAGGGACGCCCGTCCGGGAGCGCCTCCGGCGAGAAGGAGAGCCTCTTCGGTCCTCGGCGACACCGTGGCTCCCAACCACACAAGGAACTCGATGTCCTGGTAGTCCGAGACGGGCGCGAAGCTCAGCAGGACGGTCGCGGGTTTCAGGTTCTGCGATGAACACCGTCTCCCGTACGCCCGGAGGACGGTCGCCATCGGCTCTGCTTCGAAGAGGACCTGGGTCGTGAAGAAATCACATCCTGCGCGCGTCTTCTCGACGAGACGATCGACCTCGTGATCGCGTTCCGCGATCGTGATGTTCCCGAGGGCGATGTCGTCTCGCCCCTTCGTGAGCGTCCGAAGGATCCGGTTCGCCTCGACGACCGTCGGCCCGGGATAGCGGACGCGACTGCTATTCCCTCCGACCAAGACGAAGTTTCGGAACCCGTGGTCTTCGACGGATTCGCGGATCCAACGTCGAAGGACCGGCTCCGACGGGACGTGAGCGACGACCTTGTTCACGATCGGATCGACCCCGAGGTCCCCCAACAGCGCCGCGAAGTCGCGCGGATCCAGATCGCGGTAGAACGGTTGGCCCGCATGGTTCTCCTCGAGGACCTCCGGGATGTTCACTCCGTTCAGGTTCTCGAGAGAGCGGACCGAGTCGCGGACCCGCTCGACGAATGCGTTCACCGATTTCTCGCTCACCCGCCTCCCCGGAGGGACGATTTCAAGGACGACGGGGGTGGACGCAAGCGCCTCGCGGAATGGCCGACCCATGCAAGCCCGAATGGACACGCGGAGATACTTGAACGTTCTCCGTCTCCCGCGGCCCCGCTGTTCGTTTCACTGCGACGAAACGAGAAGCATAATGTATTGCCGGCGATTGTCCGAATCGAGGCGAAGGGTTGGGCGATCGAATTCGGCGGCGGGCCCTCCCGTTCGTGCTCCACGACGTCGCCTTGCGCGACGCGTCGATCAACGAACTCGCGGAGATTAGCGACGGGATGGGCTTGGCCCTGAGCACCGACGAAATGCGACGCATCCAGGAGCATTTTCAGGGCCTCGGCCGCGACCCGACCGAGGTGGAGCTCCAAAGTCTCGGACAGGCCTGGTCGGAGCACTGTTGCTACAAGTCCTCCAAGGTGTTCCTCAAGGAATTCATCTTCCCGGTTCAGGCCCCGTACGTGATCGACCGCGGCGACGCCGGGGTCGTGGAATTCGACGAGGACCACGCCTACGCGTTGCGGATCGAGAGTCACAATCATCCGTCCGCGATCGAGCCGTACGGCGGCGCGAACACGGGGATTGGCGGCATCCTGCGCGATGTCCTCGCGATGGGCGCGCAACCGATCGCCCTCGCAGACCCGCTGCACTTCGGGCCGCTCGATTATCCGATGGAGAAGTTGCCCCGCGGGGCCAAACACCCGAAGTACCTGTTCAGCGGCGTCGTCGCGGGCATCCGCGATTACGGGAACCGGGTCGGCATCCCGACCGTCGCTGGATGCATCGTCTTCGACGAAGGCTACCTCGGCAACATCGTCATCAACGTGGCCTGCGTCGGCTTCGGGAAGAAGTCCCAGATCGTGCGGAACCGCGTGGCCTCGGAGAAGGACGTGTTCATCCTCGCGGGAGGCCGCACGGGGCGCGACGGGATTCACGGCGTCACATATGCGAGCGTCGATTTGACGGACAAGGCCGTCCAAGGCTGGGAATCCGGGGCGGTCCAGCTCGGCGACCCGATCTTGAAGGAGCCTCTCATCCACGCGTGCGTCGAATCGGCACAGGCGGGCCTGCTCGACGGCTTGAAAGACCTCGGCGGCGGAGGTCTCTCGTGCGTGATCGGCGAGATGGCCCTCGCCGGAGGATTCGGCTCCGAGGTCGACCTCGAGAAAGTGCCCCTGAAGGAGGAAGGCCTCGCGCCGTGGGAGATTTGGGTCTCCGAAAGCCAGGAGCGGATGATGCTCGCGGTGCGACCGGAGAACGTCGACGCGGTCCTCCGGATTTTCGAGCTGTACGACGTGCCGGCCACCGTCATTGGTCACGTAATCGCGGAGAAAGTCTGTCGCGTCCGCTACGAGGGGACAGTCGTTCTCGAGATGGATCTCCCATTCTACACGGGCGGCCCAGAATACTCTCGTCCGTACAAGGCGCCGGCCATCCTCCCGAATCAGGACCTCCGGCTTCCTCGAGAACCTCAAGACTATCGTTCGACGATCCTCAAACTCCTGGCCTCGCCGAACATCGCGTCAAAGGAGTACGTGATCCGTCAGTACGATCACGAGGTCCGCGCCTCGACCGTGCTGAAGCCGCTCCAGGGCGTCATCGGGAAGGCAGCCCACGGCGATGCGTCCGTCATTCGTCCGCGGATCGATTCGTGGCGGGCACTCGCGATCTCGGTCGCATCGACCCCGCAGTTCACTGCGATCGATCCGTATCGCGGCGGAGCGATGGCCGTGGATGAAGTGTGCCGCAACCTGGCGGCGGTCGGAGCGAGCCCCCACTCGCTGACGAACTGCCTGAACTTTGGGAACCCGGAGAAGCCGGATCGCCTGTGGTCCTTCCGCGAAGCGGTGCGGGGCATCGGGGGCACTGCGAAGGCACTCGGGATTCCGATTCCATCCGGGAACGTGTCGTTCTACAACGAGTCGAGTCGCGGGCCGTGCCCGCCGACGCCGGTCGTGCTAGGCGTCGGAATCGTCGAGGATTTGCGGCAATGCGTGACGTCCGATTTCAAGCGGGCCGCAGATCCGGTCGTCCTGGTCGGCTCGACGCAGCCCGAGCTCGGTGGGTCCGAGTACCTGCGGCTTCGCGGCGGTACCGCGCCCGTGCCGTCCGTGGATCCGATGGGTCTGCGGGCGTCCATGGACCATCTCCTCCGCGCCATCCGCGCGGGGACTGTCATGGCGGCCCACGATCTCAGCCACGGCGGCCTCGCGGTCGCGGCCGCGGAGATGTGCCTTGGAGGGGACCTCGGCGCGGACCTCAAGACGACCGCGATGGATCCGATGCGATGGGATGTGCAGCTCTTCTCCGAATCGAACGGCCGGTGGCTGCTCGAGATCAAGAAAGACCGATACGAGGCCTTCACCCATTTGATGGAAGGCATCCCAACGACGTACCTCGGCACGACCGGCGGTCGTTCGTTGCATCTTGCGCGGGGCCGGCAGTGGACCTCGCTCGCGGTCCCTGTGATGCGGAAGGCCTGGACCGAGGCGATCCCAAACCAGGTGGTAGTCTCGTGAAGCGCTCGAGCATCCGCGTGGCCGTCGTCTATATCGAAGGCACGAACTGCGAGGACGAGTCGGTGGCCTATTTCCGTCATCTGGGCGCCCAAGCCGAGAAGGTCCACCTGAAGCAGCTGACGGGCGACGCTCCCGCGGAGTTGCGTCGCGACCTCGGTGATTACGACATCCTGATGATCCCGGGCGGGTTCGCGGCGGGCGATTACGTCCGGGCGGGGACGATCTTCGCCGCCCGCATGCGCTCGCGGTTATCGGAGGACCTCGTCGGATTCGTGAAGGCGGGCAAGCCGGTGTTCGGCGTATGCAACGGCTTCCAGGTCCTCGTCGAGGCAGGTCTCCTCCCGGCCCTGGGCGGCGTGATGACGGACGAGCCGGAGGCGGTCCTCGCGACGAACGACTCGAGCCATTACGAGTGCCGACCCAGCCTCCTTCGCATGGAGAACGGCGGTTCGTGCGCGTTCACCCGGACCTTGAAGAAAGGCGCGGTCGTCACGTTCATCTCGGCCCACGCGGAGGGCAAGCTCCTGTTCCCCGCCGACCGCGAGAAACGGATTCTGAAGGAGATGGTCGACAACGATCAGATCGTGTTTCGCTTCGTCGACGACCGCGGGAAGTACGCCGGATATCCGTGGAACCCGAGTGGGACCACCTTCAACATCGCCGCGCTCTGCAACCGCGACGGGAACGTCTTTGGCGTGCAGCCACATCCGGAACGCTGCTTCTTCCGGCACTTGCATCCCGATTGGACCCGGCGCCCCGACGGCGATCCGATATACGGGGACGGGAAAACGCTGTTCGATGGCGTCCTGAGGTACGTCGAGAAACGATTCTAGCCCGTGAAGGCCGCCACGGTAAACGTCGCGACATCGGTCCGGGAGACATATCGCTGGTACGGATCCATGTAGGCCCAGAGGAAGGACGGGACGACTTCGTATTGCGAACCGAGGGCGAGAGGGCTGCCCGCATCGGTCCTTAGATTCCAGAGGAACGTCTCGCTTCGGGACTGGCCCGGGGCGAGGATTTCGTCCGTCAAGAGTTGGACACAGCCCCACCATTTCGATGAGTTGTATACGGCATGGCGCGCTTCGTCGAGGACGAGGAACTGCACGTAGCACGGTTGGCCGAAGTGCATCACAATCGTTTCGAGCCCGATGTTCGTGAGGATCACGGTGACGTTTGCAGATTCTCCCGGGAGGTAAGTCGCCCGATCGGTCCGGGCGGTGAATGCGAGGCTCGGTCGCGAGGTCTCGCCCGAGACGAAAATCGTCGTCTCCGCGGACGGTGCAGGGGACGGATTCGTGGACAGCAGGACTCCATGGATTCGGTATGAGCGGAACGGAATCGCGGGGAGGCCTGAATCCGTAATTTGCGTCCAGGCGAACCCGAAAACCCGCGCGTCCCCGGGTCGGAGCGTCAAGTTGGTGAGCATCGGGCCGCAGAAGACCTTCCCTCGGTAGTCGAAGATGAGGGAACCGTCCGTGGCGAGGACCGAGTAGGAGGCCTGACATGTACTGCTGAATGACAGCATCGCGACGCTGTTCCCCTCGTTCGCCACCCGTATCGCGATGAATACGGCCTCGCCAGGGAGGTAGCTCTCTTTGTCGGAGGCGACGGAAAGCACGACTCGGGGCGCTCGTGTTTCTTGGCTCGAGATTGGTGCGGAGACGAATACGAGGACCGCGACCGGGAGGGTGAGCATCGCAGCAAGAGCTACCGCGACGAGGATCCAGTACGGTCGCATCGGCCGCACGTCCGCCGCGAATTACGTCCTGGTCCATGAAACTGACGACGTGAAATTCTATCGGGCCCATCAGAGGCTGACGGTGAGCTCGACGATGTCCCCATCCTTCAGCCCAAGCGAGCCGCGGAGGTAGTGCTTCGAGATGACCTCGAGGACGTCCGTATGGTGCGTGCGGATCGGCATGATGACCGCGCAGTCGACATGGCCGACCGACGCGAGGAAGCATTTCGCGCCGCCGAACGTGCGACCCGCGGCCTCGAAGCCTGCGATCTCGATGCCCGGACTATCCTGGAGAATCTGCAGTTTCGCGAGATCCGAGCCCCCGATCTTGAGGTTCAACGTGCCCTCGTACGGCTCGAACCAGAGCTTCTTGCGGAACTGGTCCTTGTAGCCTTTCTGTCGCATGTAGAACGCGCCCTCGTGGAGGCCGCTCGCGACGGCCCCGGAGATCGTGACCGTCTCCTTAATCTCGAAGATCCGCTGGTAGTCCGCGTACTCCTTCCGGAGGATCTCCCCGCCACGAGGCGTGAGCCGAATCCGCTGGCGGCGCGTCGCGAGGTCGCGGGCGACGAGCCCTTCGCGGATCAGCTCGAGGATCCGCTGGGACGCGCTCTGCTGGCTCACGCCGATGAGCTTGCCGAGTTCCCCTGAGGACAGGTTCACGTACTCCTTCGTCCCGCCGAGAAGCGCGATGGCCTTCAGCGTCTCGACGTGATACGGCTTCAACCGCGCGGGGGAGGACCGATGCGCGCTTATGCCTTTCCCAGCGTCACAGCCCTTCGGCGACGAGATGGTTGCGCGATCGGAGGAAGACGCGCGGAATGCCCGCCGCCTTCAGTCGGTCGAGGAGCGGCTGGTCGTTTGTGACCACGACCGCGCGGTGCTCCGCGGCGAGATCGAGGAGCGCATCGTCCGCGGATCCGTGGCCTTCCATGATCCGGTAGTTCTTCGCGAGCCGCTGCGCGGCGCGCGCGTCCCGGTCGTGGTCCGCCAGCAAGGCAAGCTCGGCGAGGACCGGCGTCGGAACCGCCACCTCGACGTCCCCGAGGACGCGGCGCAGCTCCGCATCGAGATGGACCTGGAATTGGAAGGGCATGAGGAGGGCGTTCGCGTCGAGGAGGGCGAGTTGAGGCACCGTTTTCGTGCATCGATGCCGAAGTATATGGCCTTACAGTGAGAATCGTCGGGTCGATTTTAAATATGCATCCATACATAGTGTCGCTATGTAAGTAGCGTGACGATAGCTCGCTACGAACAGGAACGGGAACAACATGATGCGGATAACGGCGGCGATGTTCGTCGCGTTGGCGGTGCTGGTGGTCCCCATCGGCCTGGCCGCGACGGCGAGCGCCGCGACGACGGACGCGAACCGCAACGTCACGCCAAGTGTCATTGGCCCCGTGCCGACGGATCGGTTCGGCGGCGGGATGATGGTTGGGGTACGTGCGGGACAGACGACGTTTGGCGTATTCTACGGAACGAGCGAACATCCGAACAACGTCGTGATCTTCGCGGAGGAGACGCGGGTCCTCGGCGGTGCGGAGATCGTGGACGCATCGGGCCAGCGCCTTGCGACGCGGGGCATCCCGGTCCAGACGGTCCTTGCGCAGAGCCTGAACCGGTTCATCGAATTCAACACGACGAACGCCAGTGCGGGCATCAACCTCGTCCCGGACTACACCGGGCTGGCGGTCAACATTCCGGTGAAGACGCTCAACCTGAACACGGCCGGTTGGACGCTAAGCCACATGGACTACACGACCGTGGGCAACGTGACGACGATCGACCTCAACGTCACGGCCACGGACCTTCGGTACTCGTGGGTGTCGCCGCTGTACAACAGTTCGGCCGAGGTCGGGGATGGGATGCTCAACACGGTGGCATTCGACTTCCACCTCGTCGTCACAGTGGAGGACAAGACCCTCACGCTGCCCTGGTACAAGGTCACGGTGAGCGGCCTGTCCCGCGAGATCAGCGATGTCACTTTCGAAGGCAACCGGACGATCTCCGGGCCCTCCGTCGTGATGGGCGCGAAGTACGATCACGTGATCGAAGGGTGGGACTTCGCGGACCCCGGCAACCGACTCGCGCTCGAGACCCACTTGATCTTCGGGAACTACTACCCGGACCGGACGGTGGACTTCATCCACGCCGCGTACTACCGCGACACCGCGAGCAGCGGGAACGACACCTGGCGGGAGGATGCGAACACGGTGACGAACTTCACCGCGCCTCAGATCTACACCCGCGACCAGATGGTATTCGATGACCACTGGACGCGCATCGGCCGCTTCGCCTGGGCCTCGAACGTGACGGTCGACGGCGTCCAGGAGCGGATGCGGTTCCAGGTCCAGGGTGGGACCCGACTCCTCGTGAGCCGCGGCGGCGCGATCTTCCAGGGCTTCGCCGTCCGGGCCGCGTTCCTGTATCCCGCGGGCCAGTCGATCATCCACGATCCGACGATGAGCGCGGAATCGTTCATGCCGACCATCGCGTCGGGTTTCAACCTGACGCCGTTCGGCATCCTGCTCATCCAGGTCGCGGTCGTCGGAGTCGCCCTCGTCCCCGCACTCTACCTGCGCACCCGGGCGCGACGCACGCCGAAGTGAACGGCGCGTCGCCCCGCTTTCTTTTCTTCCCTCGATGACGCGTCGACCGTGACGTCCACAACTTCGCCACACCGGGTGAACGATGTCCGACCTGCCGATCCCGTTGCGCCCCGAACGCCCATATAGCGCCTCCAGGATACGAGGCGAGTCCGATGGCGGAAGTCTCCCCCGAGTGGACCGCGGAACTGAAGAAAGGGTCGATCCAACTGTGCCTCTTGGCCCTCCTGGCGAAAGGGGAGAAATACGGGTTCCAGATTCTCCGCGAGCTCCGCGACAAGTCGAACGGCTTCTTCGACCTCAAGGAGGGGACGCTGTACCCGGCGCTACGGCGGCTCGAGGAGCGGGGGTTCGTCCAGAGCCGGTGGCAGGAGCCGGAGAGCGGCATGCCTCGGAAGTACTACCGGCTCACGGACCGCGGGCGGACCGCGCTGACGGAGGCGCTCGCGATCTGGGACGCGATGACCGCCGGCGCCGAGCGCGTCCTGGAGGACGCCCGATGACCGCGCCGGACGAGTACCTGGACGAAGTGCGACACGCCATGGCGGGCATGGAGCCGAAGGTGCGGGACGACATCCTCCTCGAGCTCCGGAGTCACATCGCCGAGTCCACCGCCGCGAACGGCGGGAACGTGAACGCGTCCCTCGGGGCGATCGGCTCGGCGGAAGACGTCGGCCGTCGCTACCGCGAATTGTATGGGTTTAGCAGGCTGTACAAGGTCCTGTTCGCAATCATCGCGTTCGTGTTGGCCATCCCTTCCGTGCCGGTCCTCACCGCGGGGCCGGAGAGTCTTTCCCCGTACGCCTTGTCGATTCTCTTCCTCATCGTCGTTGCCGTCTGGATCCTGTGGGTGAGCGTCGCGGCCGGGTCCCAGGCTGGAATCCTCGCCGGCGTTGCGGCGATGATCTCGCGGTTCGCGGCGTTCGGCGTCGTGGCGGCGACCCTGGCCGGCGCCGAGACGAGCCAGGTCGGTCTGGCGCTGCTCGTGTCCGCGTCCGTGATGCTCGTGGTCCTGGGATGGATTCCGGGCACCGCGAAGAAGGCGTGGTCCGCGCCGCGCGCGGAACTCTAGAGCCCGCGCCAAACCCGGACGATTTCGTTGTGATCGAACGCCATCACGGGGACGGCCGACAGATTCACGCGTTCGATCGCCGCGGCGTCGCTGCCAGCTTTCAGGCGCCCACCGGTAGCCTCGAGTTCGTACACGATCGAGATGACGTGGCCTCGCGGGTCGCGCTTCGGGTCCGAGAAGACTCCGACGAGCCGCTTCACGCGCGTCTCGAGACCGGTCTCCTCGCGGACCTCGCGAACGACCGCCTCGACCGTCGTCTCGCCGAGTTCGACGAACCCTCCCGGCAGCGCCGGCATTCCCCGATACGGTTCGTTCATGCGACGGACCGCGACGAGCTTTCCGTCTTGGAGGACGATCCCGTCCACCGCGACCGAAGGATGCGCGCCTGCCACCATCGCATCACTCGCGGGAGGGCATCCGGATGCCGTGCTCGTCCGCGAAGCGGATGGCGTCCTCGTAGCCCGCGTCCGCATGGCGGACCACGCCCATTCCAGGGTCCGTCGTCAGGACGCGCCCGATCCGGCGTTCCGCGTCCTCCGTGCCGTCGCACACGACCAGGGCGCCCGCGTGCGTCGAATACCCGATGCCGACGCCGCCACCGTTGTGGATGGCGACCAGGTCCGCGCCCGCCGCGGTGTTCAGGAGCGCATTCAGCAAGGGCCAGTCGGCGATCGCATCCGAGCCGTCGCGCATCCCTTCCGTCTCGCGGTAGGGGGAGGCCACCGAGCCCGCGTCGAGGTGGTCCCGTGTGATCACGATCGGCCCGCTGAGCTCCCCCGATGCCACCATGCGGTTGATCGCCTTCCCGAATTGCGCCCGCTCCCCGTAGGCGAGCCAACATACGCGCGCGGGGAGGCCTTCCCACGGGAGGTACTTCT
>Ga0209236_1000063_pt1 | contig 48736 bp, 50 predicted proteins | sample GraSoi013_1_40cm_FD_185819 | JGI IMG/M metagenome (GOLD analysis project Ga0209236, IMG submission 185819) | Grasslands soil microbial communities from the Angelo Coastal Reserve, California, USA - Sample 09_27_2013_1_40cm (SPAdes) (version 2) | ecosystem: Environmental > Terrestrial > Soil >... | reverse complement strand
AGCTTTACCATGTCTTGTGCGGACAGGTTTCTAGGATTCTTCTTTTGTCCAAGGCTTGCGAACTGGAGGAATTTGCGGGCTGTGGTCTCTCCTATTCTCTGGAAGTTCTTTCGCATGAACTCCTGTACGCTCTTAGCATTTGTCAGCTTCAGCATTCGCTGTACAGTTTCAACATCGACTCCATGAGGGTGAGGAGAGGTTTCAGTGGGTGCCGGTGGTACCTTTGTCGTGCCACGCAGAAACTTGTAGAGTCTACCTCTGGGGTCTACGAATGTGATGTTCGCATATGGAACGATGATCGCTGTCTGCTTGAAGTATTCGAGAATCCTGGGCATTGCCCGTGAGTAGTCGGCTTCTGTCTTGAACTCGATGATTGTGCCCTGCCAGTGAGGCTTGTTAGTCCGAGTCTTATTTTTGATAATGACGGGCTTGTTCTGTTGGATATCAATCCGGAGAATTACCTCAGCTATCCGAGATTTCGATCCTGTGCTAGAGGTGATGGCAGCCTCAGAATGCGTGGTGATTTGTCCATAGAGAAGGGCCATTTTCCCGCCAAGGCCAAAGGTGCCTCTCGTCTGTCGGAGTTTGTATTTCGACCCGTAGAGAACTTGACCGAAAGCGGATGGGATTACGTTTGATGGGATTCCTATACCGTTGTCCTCAACCCTAACTACGTAAGTGCCGGGACCGTCCAGAGGACCGGACTCATGGGACAAACGTACGTAGATGTCAGGTGGAATTCCGCCTGTCTCGCATGCGTCTAGTGAGTTTTCCACAAGTTCGCGAATCGTCGAGTATATTGATCTTGAAGGGCTTGTGAATCCTGCGATGTCTCGGTTGCGATAGAAGAAGTCGGCGGCGCTAATTTCTTGGAAGACCTCGGCCACTGTCATGGGGCCCAGTCCGTGAGGTCCGCGTTGATCATGGCTTCTTTGCTGTGGGTACTTGGCCTTCCCAGAGTCCTAAAGCTTTCTCCTTCTTGATTTCCTGTCGTCTTCGTCTCAGGAACTTGTAAACTGTCCCGTGCTGTCGGCCTTTGATCAGTTTCTCTAGCGCATCCTTTGCCATGGTGACTGCTTCGTAGCCGCCAATTATCGACACTGTATGGCCGCTAACGGATATGGCGGTTCCAGTCAGTTCTTCGAGAATCCTTCTGGTCTTGCCTTCTCTGCCGATGATTCTGCCGTCAACCCTTCGAATCTCGGCCTCGTTCTTCCCGAAGAAGTCGTGAAGATCGATAATGTCCAATGTATTGTCCTCGCTGAAGAGCCTGAACGCTCGCTCGGGGGAAAAACCTCTCCCAATGGCGCGAACGATATCTTTGGCTTGCAGGGCTCCCGACGGATCGGGAGCGTCAGGCTTCACTCCAATCTCCACCGTCCCGGAAGGACTGTCTATCCTGAGATCAACGAACAGCTTTTCTTCGATCGTTGACTTCACGGTGCCTCCTGGACCCACGAGCACGCCGACTCTATCCTTCGGTATCACGGAGGTCAGCCTTGTCTCTGCCAATTGCTATCGATCTCCTATGATCCTCGCTGGAGATTGAGTTCTGACGTTGAGGCCAGCAAAATAATGATTGATGTTCTCGATATCCCTTTTGAGGAAGGCTCGTGCCTCCGGGTGCTCCGTAGTTACTGCTTGCCCGAAGTCGATGATGACGGGGTATCCGTTGGGAATCATTATGTTGTACTCACTTAGATCGCCATGAACGAGTTTCGCCTTGTCGTATAGTTGCTTGATCAACTCGATGATTTTCTTGTACCAATCCGCTGCCGCCTGAAGCCGCACTTCTCTAAGGACTGGAGCAGGGACCCCATCTTTCCCGATGAATCCGAGAATCAGAACATTCTTCTCGACATGGATTGGTTTCGGAACTGATATTCCTGCGTGGTCTGCCAGTTCGAGATTCTTGTATTCCTTCGATGCCCATTGATCTACAAGTGATGCCGTATCATGCGGAATATCTTTGAACCGAGGGTCTCCAAGGATGTACTTCAATCGGCCGTGTCGGAATATGTTTGAGGTGGTTAGGAAAATCTTCACCGCCACTTCTTCGCCCTTAGGGTCTATCCCGTGGTAGATCTTGCTCTCCTTCCCCGATTTCATTGCGCCGTGGAGTTCTTTCAAGATACCAGTGTTCAACATTTTGAGAACTGTCATGATTGTTCGCCGGTCGAAGACTTCCTCGAGCGATTCTGTATCCTCGCTCCACTTTATTCTCACGCGGCGTTCTCTATCGTACCGAACTTCTCTTCGTCGGACATTTTCGTCGATTTTGTCACTCAAGGAGAACCCGGGTTTTCCTACTGGAAGCTAAGAGGATTTCTGAGGTACAAATCGCTTAGTTAGTTCAATCGTGGGAGCCAAGTAGCCAGGGGATCTCGAATCGTAACATCTTCTCTTTGCGCAAATCGAAGTCAATGATGGGTAGGGGTTGGCATTTGGCCGAGTCCAAATGCCTGTCTAGATTATGACATGATTTTGTCATAATCTTCCCCGGAAGCTATTTTGGAAGCCATTGCAAAGCCTTAAATTAACAATGGGGCGCAAATCAGCCCTTCTAACGAGATACCTTGGCCGAAGAGAAATTATTCGTCCGAAAAGCGACGGGTCTTGTAAGGGAAATTGGCGCGCTAACCGCAATTATCATTGTTATCGCAAATACCGTCGGCCTCGGATGGCAAAAGCGAGTTTTCCAATTCACCGGCCTAGCTCCTCTCCCCGAAAACCAGTGGCTGGCCGGTATTCATCCAATGGTAATGGCTTTCATTATCGGGGGGATTGCGATTCTATTATCAGTCGTCGCTATTGCTGTGCTATCCGCGGCAATGCCGAGGTCGGGTGGGGGATACGTGGTCATATCACGAATCCTTGGACCGATTTGGGGTTTTGTTGGAGCTTGGCTGGAATTCTTCAGTATCTCGTGGTCGTTTGGAATCATAGCTGTAGCGGTCTTCGAAGGAATCTACTTCATAATGGGACCAATCGCTTTCGGATCGTCATTCGCCCCACCCGGCGGAATTTCCGGTGACTGGTTCTTGTTTGCCGTTGGGCTGGTTCTCGTGATAATTTTTACAGTAATTGGAGTGTTCGGTGTAAAGCTAACAGGGCTATTACTTCAGGTAATGTTTTGGATCCCTGCTGTTCTCACTTTCTACGTGTTTGGCTTGCTCAGTCAAGCAAGTAGCACAGCTATCACAACTGGCATGGCCAATCTCTTGAAGCTTCCATCCGGTCTTCCTGCGACTCCGGATAACTACGTCGCCGCCGCGACCAACTCAACTCTCCTAGGGTCAGGAGTGATTCAGAATCACGTAGCAGCAGGAGGCTACTGGGGAGCGGTTGCAATTGCAATCGTCGGCGCATATTTCGCCTATATTGGGTATGCCGCCTCAACCTTCGTTGCCGGAGAAATAAAAGAAGCCAACAGGTCGCTCCCAAGAACACTTCTGATAGCCTCGATCATTATTATCGCTCTGTACGTGAGCGTATCTTTGGTTGCTTCAAGTGCATTGAAGGGAATAGCTGTTCGTTGCGTTGTTGGTAACACAGTCACGGTTGGTCCCTGCTCGGGCAATGGGCAAGAATTCTCATTGTTGTCAGCATGGAGTTACCTGTCGTATAATGGCGTCACGGGTGTCTCGCTTAGCGCTGCGAATCTGCCCACAGCTAAGCTGTGGACGACGACACTTGCAGGTCTTAGTGCCAGCGGAATAAATCTCGGTTCCGCCAACTGGATTCTGGTCATTTTCGGAGTTTTCTGGATTGCGAACGATATTCCTCCGTTCATTCTGACTGCGTCAAGGATCCTTTTTGCAATGTCTTTTGACAGAGTGCTGCCTGCACCCTTAGCCAACGTCAATGATCGATTCCACTCCCCCATTAACGCTGTCTTTGTGACCGGGGTAGTCGCACTCCTTGGGTGCTTTTCTGAATCAGGGCTGTTCGATGGAGGTGGAAGCCTTAACGCAGGATCGAACGCGTTTCTTTCAGCGGCACTTGGAAGTAGCGGAGGAGTCGAACTTACCGACCTCTTCGATGCAACGTTCTTCACACTATTCACACTGTCGCTGCTCTTCCTACCGATTATGGCTAGCAAACGGCATATCTTTGACACGGCCCCATACAAGCCAGGTGGCAAGGGCGGGATGATACTGCTAGGGGCGGCGGGATTCGTCGCAAATCTCGTCATAGATGGCTTCTTGCTATTCGCACCTGCTCCTGCTGGCGATTTCGATCTTCTTCAGATCGGGAGACAAGTGACCAATCCGCTCGTCGATCTTTGGGCTCTTTGGTTCACCATAATAATTGCACTTGCCGGAGCATTGATTTACCTCTACTACAAGCAAGTCTCCAAAGCGAACTACGCAACGATATTCGCCCAGATACCTCCAGAGTAGGTCGATTCACTACCCTTATCTTCAGCGGTCTCTTTTGAGGTCGCAATGGCAACAGTCTCGAAGACAAGGGATACGGTAGAACTTCTCGAGCGCTGGCTAATCGGAGGCCGCGCGAGATGGGTTGCTGACCTCCGTGAGTTTTTCAGAGGTTTCAGGATCCGAGAGACAACCTTTGATTTGTACGTGAGGGGCGGAACGAGGAATCGTGGGTTTCTGATGTCCCGATTTTTTGCTTGGTCCGCTCTTCCGGACTATCACGTCGCTTTGCTCTGTATCTCTTCTGAGTCAGTTCGCTCACGCATGACATCCGAAAAACTGAGAAAAGCGATTGACGACGCCCTCTATCATGTTGGACAGGAGGAACTGAAATGGGCATGGTTGATTGCTTTCCTCGACTCCGAGGTGCCCGCTTGGGGCGTATCTCTAGTCTCCAGGTACGACAGACAGGAGCTGGGACTTTCGCTTGCAAGTACGGCGACCGGTCAAGTAGTGGTTAGTGCCAACCAGATTGGTCGAAGTATTCGCAAACAGCTTGGGCTGAACAAGTTGATGGAGAGGATCGTACACGACAAAGCTAACTAGAACGCAGTTGTCCGTTCTAGCGGCCTACAGCTCGCCATTTGTTCTCCTCGTAGCAATTTCCATCAACGTCATTCTAGCAAGCTCCGGCCTATCGACGACCCCATTCAAACTCATTCTTCTAAGCGCTTCATTTCCGATAGGCTTTGGAATCGGTAAGATCATCTATATGAAACGCAGCAATGTTGAGATAACATTCGATGAAGAGTCCTTTCAAGTTTTCAAAGGAGGAAAAATACTTCTCCACGATAACTGGAGGAATTACAGGCTGGTTTCAATTCATCTGGACCAGTACGGTCGGCCAGATCTGAGGCTTTACAAGACACCTAATGGAGATTTCCAAGATCTTCCCATATCGCGTACCAACGCACGGCCTCAAGAATTCAGAGACTATGTGCAAACTATGATCAGCGGAAGAAGGACGAGAGAGTCTAACCTTCCAGTCGTTGAAGCCTGCTAGCCTTTCCACCCTCTAGTTCGACGATATACGCCTTCAATATCCCTTCTGAATACTCACTCCCAGGGTTGACACACTGAGTCCTACCTATCTTTACCAGTCCCGGGCTTTCGTGAATGTGACCGTGCAATCCCAAAAGAGGCTGATATTTCTCGATGACTTTCCTCACTGATGTAGAACCAACCGGGATAATAGCCGGTCTTCCCCCCTCATAGACCGGCCTGAGATTCTCATCAAGTTTAGGTGCCATATCAATAGTGGAGTTGTACGGAGGGACGTGAAAGCAAAAGCAAGCTGTCGCGATTGATTGGAGGCGGGAAATGGTCGTTTCAAGCTTTGCCAGAAGTTGTTCTTCCGTGCACTCCCGAGGGCTATGCCATGGGGTGGGGTTCGACCAGCCAACGCATGCTGCCTCATGACGATCATCCAAGTAGACTACTGACTCCTCTGCAAAAACTACGTTCGGGGAACTCTTTAGAACGTCGTCAAGAACGAACTTATCGTCGTTCCCTGGGTGTATGATTACTTTTGCATCGGGGGCTTTTTTTGGTATTAAAGACAGCCAGTCTTTCACCATCTCTACCTCTAAGTCCTGGAAGACCTTCTCGACGTACTCCTGATCCTGGCTTAGTTTTTCGACCTCGGCCTTGGAGCAAACATAAGGGAGGTAACAATGCTGGCGAATTTGCTTTTTGAGGTCGGGAAGGCCCTCTTCCGAAATCTTCACCTGTTTGCCCAGAAAGTTAGCGGTGTAACCTCCTTCAGGTTCACGTACGATGGGAACCATCACCTTACTGGTCATATCTCCCCCCATCAACAAGACATTCGCGTTGAACATCGAGGCAGAGTTCAGGAACTTTCTCCAAACCACGTCGCTTCCGTGGAAGTCTGAGGAGAAGATAATTCTGGTCTTAGGCAAACTTGAGAGAGGGAGAGACTCTAATCCTTTAAATCCTCTAGGGTAATTGCTTGGGTAGCATCTCGGGTTATACGAAATTTAAGTACGAACCGGGACTTTTCTCGCATTGGTGGAAGAAGCTACAGACTCATGCAATCCGCAATATCTGACGAAGCGAAACGAATATTGGATGAAGCAACGGAGAGGGGGATCGTTCTTCGGCTTTTCGGCGGAGTTGCTGTAATGTATCATTGTCCAAGTGCAACTCATAGATCGCTTCAGAGATCATACCCTGACCTAGATTTCTTTGGCAGAGGAAAGCAAGGTCGGGAAATTAGGAAACTATTCTTGGATCTGGGCTATGAGCCTAACCAAAGGTTCAACGCTCTGCATGGCGCCACTAGGTTGATCTTTGAAGACGCGAAGAATCAGAGGGTCGTGGATATTTTCCTGGAAGTTTTTAGGATGTGCCATACTCTTCATCTCGGCGAACGCCTCTCCCTCGACGAGTATACCATACCCATCTCCGACTTGCTGCTGACGAAACTCCAGGTTGTAGAAATTAATGAGAAGGATATCCGAGACCTAATCGCGATTCTCAAGGACCATGATGTAACCAATCAAGCCGCGGCCGGGAATAGAGAAGTAATTGATGCCGGCTATGTCTCGCGTCTGTGTTCAGAGGATTGGGGATTGTGCAAGACCATCTCGCTGACATTGGGGAAAGTTCTCAACTTCCTTCCGAAATACGAACTGGAACCCGAAGCTAAACAGATTCTCGAAAGCAGAATCAACAAGCTCCTTCAAGAGATTGAGACAGTTCACAAATCGTTCAAGTGGAAGTTACGTGACAAAGTGGGGGAGAAGAAACGTTGGTACGATGTCCCGGAAGTCCCGATAAGGACAGAATCGGTTTCTTCAGCGTGACAATTGAAGGTTGAAGGGTTTTCCTTCCTTCAGCACCTGAGGTGGTATGTTGGCTTTCCATTTGGTTAGCCATGATAGTTCGTCCCTCTGCTCTCGCAAGTCGTCTGGAAGTAGTTGTGGTATCTCATCCATAATCGGATACCAGCGTCCACATTCTGAACACACTAATAGCCCTTCAACGATCTCATCTCTCTCCTCGAAGACGTGCAGATCAAGCGGATAGTGCTTGTCGATTGGACAAGCGAGGATATCCATCAATCGTCTCTTCAACGCAGTTACCTTGCATGCCTGGAGCAAGCTTCCCCGGATAAGGGTAACTATCGGCGCGAGAACACGATCTTAGTTCACAGTTTGATTCGCGTTCGACCCCATATCAAGACTCTACGGGCGTCCAGTCGCTAGGTAAGTGAATCCTACTTCCTCGCACTCCTTCCGCGTCCGAATGTTTCTTGTATCGTAGAGAATCGGACGATCGCTCATAAGACCCTTTATTTTCAAAAGGTCGACACCTCGAAACGCGTTATGCGCCGTTGCTATGATGAGTGCGTCGGCGTCTCGAACAGACTCGGTTTCTGATATAGTTGATTCGTACACTTTCCCTCCTACAGTCACGCGCGGAACGTAAGGGTCAAAGACCCTAGTCCTTGCTCGGGATTGCTTGAGCAGCTTAAGGAGCTCAAAGCTCACGCTTCTTCGAGTATCTTTGACATCGCCCTTGTAGGCAAGGCCCCAGACCACCACCGTGGCGTTTGGTAAACTCTTTTTGCTTGTTTTGAGCGCGGTGGCCAACCGTTCAATTGTGTGGACGGGCATCATTTTGTTAACAGCTTTAGATGCGGAGACCAAGCGCAGGGCGAATCCGGCCTGTTTTGCTTTGAAGACGAGATAGAATGGGTCTTTCGGAATGCAGTGACCTCCGACTCCCGGACCTGGGTAGTGTGGCATGAACCCAAATGGTTTCGTCGCCGCCGCGTTAATCGCCTCGATAAAGTCGACGCCCAAGGTTTCATGCAGGACCGCCAGCTCGTTTACCAAGGCGATGTTCACGTAGCGGAATATGTTCTCAAGCATCTTTGTGGCCTCGGCCACCGAAGGGCTTCCAACCGTGACAACAGGGGCGTCCAATATTGCCTTGTAGAATTCAGCGCCAAGCTCTGTTGACTCGTCGTTAATTCCGCCCACCACCTTTGGAATGTTTCTAACCCCGAACTTCGCATTACCATAGTCTATTCGTTCTGGGGAATAGACGAGAGCGAAATCTCTACCAGGTTTCCTTCCGCTTCGTTCCAGTAGGGGTTGGAAAATATCTGTCGTAGTCCCCGGAAAACTGGTGCTTTCAACGATGACGAGCTTGAATCCGAAGAGACTCTTCGACAAGTTCCTTGCGACGGATCGGAGAAACGAAAGGTCCGGCTCGCCTTTATCGCCGAGAGGAGTTGGTACACACACAATCACGATATCGGATTCTTTGGCCCCTTCAGAGAGGCTCTCTGTGGCACTGATCGATCCAGTCCTGACAAGTTCGGGCAGATGTTTTTCGCTGTAAGCGTCTTCGACATAGCATATGCCCTTGTTGATCATGGATACCTTGTCTTTTTCTACATCGACACCGATTACACGAAAGCCCGCTTGGGCGGAAGCGACTGCGAGTGGAACACCGACATAACCCATACCAACAACGCACACTTTCGCCGTCTTCGACCTGATCTTATCTAGCGAGATAGCTGCATTTTCGTTCAATGTGTCCTCTCCTTGCCTGCTAGCTTTATCGTGCTAAGAATCTTGGCGACTGGGTCTTCCATCTTGGCGAGAAGTTGTTTTCCGCTCCTTGACTGGCCTTCAAACGCCTCCGGGTCGGTTAGCACCCTATGAACCCTAGTCGAGATTTCCTGAGGCGACCTAATTGTTTCGACTAGACCAAGCCGTTCTAGATACCGAATGTAAAGCGGCTTAGGCCCCGGAAAGCAGGAAATTGACGGGATGCCAAGGAGGGCCGCCTCCACAGTCATGGTGCCCCCCGATCCAACAAAGGCCGACGAATACGAAAGCAGGCTAGTCGCATCAATTATCCTGTCAACCACAGTAACCCTTTCGCCAAAGCGCTTCCTCATCACGGGCGCTTGCATTCCGTACCTTGTCGAGACGACTACTTGGCAATCTAATCCCCGCCTCAACAGCTCCTCTATGATAGGTCCCACCACAGGTTCCTTGTCGCTGGCTTTCCCCATAAGATAGGAGGCAAATGCTTCCTCCGTCCGGAAAACAACAATCGGTTGCTCCTTTTTCAGCTTCAATTGTCTTAGAACGTCATGGTTTGGACGATGACGTTTGAGCCAAGCCGCAGGGTCGAGAGCTCTGTAAAGAATGACCCTCCGTAGGGGTCCGCCGAACTCTTTCCAAACGGAGCGACCGATGATCCACGGACAGCATAGGAACGTTGTCAGAGGTATCGTCAACCTAGCTACCATCCAAGAGTGCGGCGAGTCATTTGCGGCAACGTGTGGTATCCCAAGGCCGAATGCCACCCGAGATGCCTCGACTGATGAGAAGGAGACAGCCACGTTAGGCTTCCATCTTTGAATCAGGTTCGCGAGCTGCGTAATTCTCTCGGCGCTCGCAGTAAGTTTTCCGAAGGCGGTACCTCCACCGTGGCTTCCAACCACCGAGAATCGCAGTTTCTTCAACTTGAGAGTTTGTTCAGCTTCGCGGTAGACACGGGTCGTGATCAACGCCTCATGTCCTTCCCGCTTTAGCGTGCGGCACAAAGGCTCGAAGAAGAGCGCCTGTTTCGGTGTTAGAACCTCAATCCAGACCTTCATAGTCTTTTTTCCGGGCAACACTTCGGGCAAACGACAAGTAGATAAAAGATGCAAATATTTTGACCATCTAATAATTTCCGTGAGGAAGGCTGGCGTCATTCGTGTTAACTGGCTATTGACGCCATCTCGTGGTGATGGCAACTTCTCCATGTCAGCCTCCCGATATTGTAATGGATTCGTATCAATTGGTTAACCCGCTAATGCGACAATCGGCGGTTTCCGCAAGATTTTGGTGGTTTCGAACGAGCAATAAATTTTCCGAATCCAAGATTGCTATCATAGGCAACGAACCAGAAGCACTCTTACTTTCAGCCTTGTTTGCGGAGGCAGGCCATCCAAACTACCTCGTAGGGCATTTCGATGAAGCCAAGACGAGAAGAACCGAAACCGGCGGGCTAAGCGAAGCGAGATGGTTGCTAGGAGTTCACCGGAGATCAGGAACTATCACTCTCCTGCCAGGAGTAGAAGCGCTCTCTGCCAACCCACCCTCGATTATTGTCTTAACCGGACACGCAGTGAGTCAAAGTGAGTCTAGTGAGCTCGAAAGAACTACTCGCGCCATTTGCAAGTTTATCTCTCGTGAGACAAGCCTCACTTTTACCGGGTTATGCCGACCAAACTTCACAAGTACAACTCTTCGGCAAACTATCGAGAAACACAGCGGCCACACTGTCGGTAGAGATGTTCAATTAAGTTATGTGCCCTTGTTTTGGAACGGAGAGACCCTCCAGAAATTTAGGGAAAAGCCGAAACTCATCGCAGGAATAGGGACAGGTGCACTCTCGTTGGCTCAGGAGATTTTTCTTGGCGTATTCCCGTCCATTAGTACGAGCTCAAAACTCAGCGCCGTTGAGGCGGCTGGCCTGTTTGGGCCAGTCTATAGAGATGTATTGCGAGCTTTGGAGTTCGAGCTAGCAAGCCTATGCGAGGCTGATGACGTGGACTATTCTGAGGCACTCGATCTCAGCAGGCAATCCGGAACTGACAACCTAGGGATGCCCAGCACTTTCGCAGTTAGAGACGCAATTGCGAGCAACATCGCCATTGGCAGTTCGAGTAGCCGAGGAAACCTGAGCGTGGTCCGGGCGGCCCGTCGAATCAACGAGGCAGGTGAGCAAAAGGTTCTGGAATTGGTGAAGAGTGCACTGTCTCTTTGCGGAAAGCGCTTTCGGCATTCTAGAATTGCAATCTTGGGTTTCAGTGGGCTGGATTCCCCCCGAGATTCGAAACCTAGTCCTCCACAAATTATTCGGACGCTTGAAAGGAGAGGCGCAATAATTTCAGTGTACCCTGGCAGGGACAATCGATGGTTCGAAGCTGGCGTCCTAGGCGACGGGGTTAGAGTTGAGAACTCGCCGTTGAGAGCTGCATCGAGGACTAGCTGCGCTCTAGTAGCATTAGACAGGTCGGACTTTGCAGAGATAAGTCCGCAAAAGTTGGCTTCGGAGATGAGCCGTCCGGGGGCGATATGCGATCTGTCAAGGGTTCTGGAAGCTTCAAATGTGGAGAAAGCGGGCCTCTTCTATACTTCTATTGGAAGAGGCAGTTCGAGGACTTGAAACGTGTCGGCGCCGGCGTCATAGGAACCGGATTCTGGGGCGAGAATCAAGTACGAGTCCTCCGCCAAAATCCCAAATGCAATCTTCTCGGAATTTGCGACTCTAATCGCGAGCGAGCAAGACAGGTTGGCTCGAAATATTCGGTCCCCTGGTATACTGACACACGTGAGTTTCTTCGCATTCCCGAAATAGAGGCCGTGACGGTCGCAACACCTACCCACACACACTTCCAAGTCGGTACGAGGATTCTGGAAGCGGGAAAGAACCTTTTGGTGGAAAAACCAATGACTGGGAATCAGGAACAAGCTCGCAAACTCGTCGCACTCAGCTCAAAAGCAGGCTTGAAACTTATGGTCGGATTTATTGAACGCTTCAACCCAGGAGTTCGATTTGTCAAAAAGCTACTAACTCAAAAAGCCGCAGGGCAGGTCATCATCGCTACCGGGCGACGTGTCGCGCGTTGGCCGATCAGGATAGGAGACGTTGGAGTAATCAAGGATACAGCGATCCACGATATTGACATTATGCGGTTTCTCCTAGAGGACAACGTCTCGGTAGTCTACGCCCAGACCGGGTCCTTGAAGCATTCCTTTGAAGACTACGCCGAGATCATGTTGCGATTCAGTCGCGGAGTTACTGGGTTCTTGGATGCAAACTGGTTGACACCTCGCAAAGTTCGCACTTTGATAATTACTGGGAGCGAGGCAACAATCAACCTAGATTACATGACGCAAGAGATTACAGTTGAAAACTCGAAAATGATGACCAAACCGTACATTCGGTACGACGAACCGCTAAGGTTGGAACTTGAATACTTCATGAAGGTCGTGAGTGACGACCTGGACCCCATCCCTTCCGGGAAGGACGCGATAGAAGCGATTCGCGTATGTGACACGGCCTTGAAATCCGGCAAGATGAGAACCGCTTGTAGAAATTAACGATTAGTTCGCACCGGAAAGCCGCTTAAGACTTTTGACTTTGTGGTCTTCGACGATTCCTCTAGTCCCAACACCAGTTTTGTCAAGATCCCATTTACAGGGGTCTTGACCCGTGTCTTTCTTCCGTAGGAGAGAATCGCCCCATTTAGTTGCCTGATCTCACTCATCTTGCCTCGTTCAATATCTTGGAGCATCGAAGACTTGTTGGCCCTTGTTGACGACAAGATCCTCTGCCAGAGTTTTCGCGGATCTCCGACAAGTTTGATGTGCATTGCGTGGCTAACCGATATTCCCTCGTTCATCGCGCTATGGGCGATGTCTCGGATCCCTCGGTTCTTGATTATCGCTCCATTAGACAATCTGGTCAAACTTGAAAGCGGGTTTATTGCTGCGTTGACTATGGCTTTTGTCCACAGAACCCCATGAATGTTGGACCTAGTCTCCGCCTTTAATCCTGCTCTATCGAACGCCATCTTGACGCGAGAGGATGCGTCTGAGCTTGCGCCTCGCGCGTCCCCAATGAGCGTCACTCCCCTTCCCGTATGCACCACGTAGCCTTGGCCCAGCGATAAGGCCCCTTCGGTGGTTGATGCTGCAAGAATCTCGTTTCTAAACCCAGATCGTAAGGTCTCAACGTTGCCAAGACCGTTTTGAAGACTCACAACGATCGTCTCAGGATGTATCATTCCACGATAACTTGCCGCCACTGCTCTAGTATCGTATGCTTTCACTGCAACAATGAGAACCTCGGTTCCAGGAAGCCTTGTTGGACCCTTTCGAATGGCCACACGAACCTTGGTGAGAGTTCCGTCGAGGTCTTGGAGTCTAATCCCATTTTTCTTTAATGCTCGGACAACAATCGGGTCCCGATGTACGAGTGTGACTTCATGGGATGCCATCATCAATCTTGCGCCGAAGAGACAGCCAATGGCGCCTGCACCTACAATGCTGAAGCGCAAGTTTTCAGGACTTCTGACGTAAATCGAGTTTACTTCGTTCCGCGTCGTCCATTTTGAAGACGTGTTTCTCCTCGGGAAAGGTGCCGTGACGGACCTCAGATGTGTATTCCCCGATGGCTCCCTTTATTGTCGAGGCAAGGTCTGTGTATCGCTTTGCGAATTTTGGCACAAACCTAGGATAGAGCCCCAGAATGTCGTGTAAGACCAGGATTTGACCATCGCAGTATCTCCCCGAACCAATGCCAATCGTGGGGACTGAGACGGTTTGCGTGATGACTCTTGCAACTTCTTCTGTTATCATTTCAAGAACGATCCCGAACACTCCTGCGGCCTCCAACGACTTGGCATCTTCAATGAGTTCCTTGCCAGAGTGAGCGTTCTTGCCCTGAATTCTATACCCTCCGTGAAGGGTTGCAGTCTGCGGCGTGAGGCCAATGTGTCCGAGCACGGGTATGCCTGTGTTCGCAACGGCTTTCGCGATGTGTGCCATGTCCTTTCCCCCTTCGATCTTGACAGCTTCCATTCTTCCTTCTTTGATGAAGCGTCCAGCGTTTCCTATGGCATCCTCTTCAGAGATTTGGAAACTTAGGAACGGCATGTCGCCGATCAACAGTGAATGGCTCGCGCCTCTTTTGACTGCTTGACATACTGGAAGAAGTTCTTCTACTGTTACAGGAATGGTCGTGTCGTAACCCAGAACCACCATCCCGTAAGAGTCTCCGACAAGGATCGAGTCAACTCCGACGTCGTCCGCGATAATCGATGTGGGGTAGTCATACGATGTTACCATCACGATACGCCGTCCCTCAGCCTTCATTTTCGAGAAGTCCGCAATAGTTACCTTTTTTTTCTCTGTGTTAGAATTTTCGCTCAAGTCTCGGCCCATCCTTGCATGTAGTGGATCATGTCTTTCATCGCTCTCGCAAGATTCGTCTCATTGTCAAACTTTGAAGCTATGGCGCCTAATCTAGACATCGAAAGAGGTTTCATTGTCAGAGTGATTTGGAGCAATTCCGGAATAGCTCGGATAATATTATCGACAATGGTGACGGCGGCGGCTCGGGAGGTTCGCGACATAGGGTTGAGGTCTATGGCTATCACGGCCTTGCCGGCGTTTGTAAGTGCTTCCGCTCGATCACCATCTTCAAGCGGGATTAATACAACGTCAGCGTCCCCAATCCCCTGAGCATCGACGTCACGCCTTGGGCTGGCTACTCCTCGGATCCTAACTCTGGCCCTTTCGTCCACTCCATGTACTAGTTCTGCTCCGTTGCGCTTGAGCAAAGAAGCAATTCTTCTCTCTCGCGCGAGGCTTCTGTGAAACAGATTTACCTCAAGTCCAGCCGGTACTGAACGTGCAAGTCTGACTATGTCTCGCGGTACTAAAGCGGCCGTGTTGCCGTTGATCGATATGACTGGGTTTCTTGCTCTCAATAGGAGTGCGACGGCAGCCTTGGTCGCAAGTCTAGAGGATTTTGGTGTGGTCTCACCGAGCATGTAATCAAATGCCTCTCCACGGCCGTGGGCGATCAAGCCTTGCGGAGCTACGATTCCGTTTTGAAATCCTCGGACCAGTCTTTCCCTGGTCCCGAGGGATCTAAAGCGTGGATGGTTAGGTGATATTTTCAAAACACTACCGCTCCTTGGCGAGAGATTTTGCTTACTACTGGAATGAGGCCCGCTGACTTGATGCTTGCCTTGGCTTCAGAGACCAGATCTCTTTGAACTACGGTGAAGAGCGACTCTCCAATCATCATCATACTAGATACTATCTGTTTTCGTTCCATCTTTGCAAGGGCTCCACGCAGTCGCGGGGAGAATAATCCGAGGCAATCTGCAAACCTTTTCGACAATCTGAGGAGAGTTTTAGTCTCAGGACTCTTAACCTGAAGAGGGACTAATCCTCTTCCGCATGAGTTGATTCGCTTTCTCAGTCCACTGTTGGTTAGAACGCCTGAGGTTGATATCGGTCCGAACGCGCCTGAAACAACTCTCAGTGAGGACGAGGGGTTGACTTTTTTGACTTCTGCGATTCCGGGAGCTCCGGCACGGGTCCGTATTACCAGTCCCCCATAAAATGCAGAAGTAACGGTTCCGAGGCCTGTCTTGTGCTTCACCTCTGCCTTGTGAGCGATTTGTGCAGCCTCAATCTTGCTGAGGTGGGAGCCGAGTGCCTGGTTAAGCGCAAGAGACAGGCTTAGGGCTCCCGCGCCGCTTGTTCCATAGCCACAACCCATTGGAAGGCTTCCCCTATGAGAGACATTCACTCTCAATGTTTCTGATGATCTTTCTAGATGTTCTCGAACCACGGTTCTCGATACGAGTGGATTGGCGAGTGGTTTTCCGTTAAATGAGATAGCTATTTTCGATTGTGACGCTCGCTTGATCCTAACTGAAGTCGTCACTCCCTGTTGAAGGCTCATCCCAGCCCCAGTTGACCCGATCTTCAAGGGATCACTCAGCGTATCATGTATGCTAAAGAAGCCAGTAATCTGACAGGGCGAGAATGACAAACCGGTCTTTACCGTGAGGATCACGCCTTCAGACGGCTCTAGGTTATCTCTCTTGAACATCGGTAGTTTCAAACTATTCTGTGTCCAGCTCTAAAGACAATATAGGGGAGTAGCGAATCGAAAATTCGCTGTCGTGGGGGATACATTCGAGAGGTTTGATACTTGCTGGAGGTTTCGCGACAAGACTTCGCCCGCTCAGTTGCTCGAAGCCGAAGTTGTTATTTCCCATTGTCGGGACGCCGCTCGTTGAGTGGATGGCTCGCTGGCTCAGCTCCGGTGGGGTTGACCAGCTAATCCTAGCAGTCAATCATCTTTCGGATAGATTGAAGATCGAAGTAGGTAACCGAGTGGCAGGGCTAACGGTCGAGTATTCGGTAGAGGAGACGCCTTTAGGAACCGCAGGTCCGATTCGGCTTGCGGCCAATCTTCTCGGCAAGGGTGACCCTTTCCTCGTGACAAACGGTGACATAGTGAGCGATATCGACATTAGACGCATGCTTGCGATGCACGAAGAGGCAAAGGCGGATGCAACAATAGCGTTGGTCTCTGTCCCTGATCCCTCCCCGTTCGGCTCGGTCTTGACCGACTCTAATGGAATTGTGAAAAAGTTCGAGGAAAAATCGGCTTCTCCCTCAGCTATGAGTCATGTGAATGCAGGGGTATACGTGCTCAATCCTAGCGTAATCGATTCCATTCCAGATGGCGCACCAGTCAGTCTGGAGAAGGAGGTTTTTCCCAAGTTAATTCGGAACGGACGGATGCAAGCGTGGATGCATGATGGCTTCTGGTACGACATCGGAAGTATTTCAGAATATGTCCGAGCCAACCGAGAACTCTTGCAGAGGCAAGAGCCTAATGCCGAAGCCCCTGAGGCAACTGACCAGAACGGAGGGGAAATTTTGCAGCCCTCGTATTTGGGCGCAGGGACGCGCATAGGAGTGGGCGCGAAGGTCGGCCCTCTCGCGATTCTCAGCAACAACGTGAGTGTCGGCGACGAAGCAGTTGTACGGAACTCGATAATATTTGAAGAAACATCAATTGGTGACAGAACAGTTATCGAGGATTCGGTCGTTGGAGAAAGAGTAGTAATCGGGAAGGGATCGAAAATAAGACGTGGCTCAATAATCGCTGGACAGCTGACTATCCCTGGAAGCTCAATGGTGGCTTCAAACTCGGTTATTCTTTGCTAGAATAGAAGAGAAGGAGGGTCAGAAAAAATGGCGAAGGCACCACGGCTATTCGGAACCAATGGAATTAGAGGAGTCGCTGGTAAGGAGATTGACTCCGTCATCGCCTTCCGTGTCGGGTCAGCCTTGGGAACTCTCTTTCCTAAACATAGAGTACTGATCGGTAGAGATGGCCGGCTATCAAGTCGTATGCTCCTCGAGGGGGTTGCAGCAGGATTACTTGCTCGAGGGAACCATGTTGAAGATCTTGGTCTGATCACAACTCCGGCGTTGGAATTTCTGGTCAGGAAAGCTTCCTCTTCAGCGGGGGTGATGGTTACTGCGAGCCACAACCCACCCGAATACAACGGATTCAAGGTCGTTGATTCTGACGGGATCGAGATTGATCGTGCGAAGGAAGAGAAAATGGAGCTGCTCATTCATCGAGTTCAATTGCCCGCCACTTATTCCCCAGGTCAGCGAACGAGCAGAGAGGGAGAAATAAGATCCTATCTTCATGAAGTTGAGAAGCATGTCGTCCATAAGGACCGAGTCAGGGATCTGAAGATTGTTATCGATACGGGTAACGGAGTTGCTGCCCAAACGACCCCGACGTTGCTGAGAGACCTTGGTGCTCGTGTTATCTCCGTTAACGATGTAATTGATGGTGATTTTCCCGGTCGGAATTCGGAGCCGCGGCCCGAAAATCTAGGCGCTCTCTCGAGAACTGTTAGGGAGGAAAAGGCCGACCTGGGAATTGCTCATGATGGGGACGGGGACAGGGCGATCTTCGTCGATGAAAGGGGGGAAGTTCAACCGGGAGATCGGACTCTCGCACTCATTGAGGATGAACTGCTGAGGACTCATCCTGGCGCGAAGGTTGTAACGCCCATCAACACCTCGATGGTGGTATCGGAAGTTGCGAGCAAAAGAAGAGGCAAGCTGATCCTAACTAAAGTGGGGAGCATAGAGGTCTCAAGAACAGTCGTAAAAGTAAGTGCGTTGCTGGGTGGGGAGGAAAACGGCGGTATCTTCTACGCTCCTCATCATCCCGTCAGGGATGGAACAATAGCCGCTGTACTAGTTGTGAATGCCATCGTAGAGACGGGTAGATCTCTTTCCAAGTTATTGGATGAGCTTCCCAAGTTCTACATGGTGAAGGAGAAAATTCCCTGCAAGGAAGGAGCAAAGGATGCCGCTATCAAAGCGCTCAAGGCAAGGCTCCTGGGTAGGATATCCAGTAGCCTAGACGGTGTGCGAGTGGACCTAGAGGGACGGGGTTGGGTTCTGGTTCGGGCCAGCGGCACCGAGCCTTTGCTTAGGCTCTACGCTGAAGCCAAGACAGAGAAACAGGTCCAAGAGATACTGAATGAATTTCGCCCCCTAGTTCTAGCGGCGGTATGATGATCGAAACTCGCCCCAAAACGTGCTCAGATCTTCAATCTAGGATCACGCCCGTAACTCGTTCCAAAAATCGTTCGAGGATCGGCCCACATTTCCCCTTATTTTCCCTCTTCATCTAGGCCTGGAATGCGCCCCGAATCGCGAGACTCGCCCATTATCAATGCCGGGCAGAAGATTTTCTCTAGAAAGGGGGAGGGGGTATTGCGCAGAGCACCTCGTGACGCAAGAGTGGTTGAGGGCGACGCATCCTCTCGCAAATCGTCAGTTATACCCTTCTCTCGATTCCGCCTGTTCTCGTAACGACAGACGGCAACCCTAGATCGGTGTAGTCGTGCGCAAGCGTGCGCAGACCCGATGTTCCCGTCAGCCGTCTAGAGTGGACTTGCGTCGGACCAGCGTTTGTCAAACGCGTCGGCGAAGACCCGTATCATCCCGTCGTTCTTGGAAAAGTGCGGCCGGAAAAACTTCGGCCGTCCGCCCCTTCTCTCATTTGTGGCCCATATGAGGAACACGAGCTCTTTATCGTCGGACAGCGTCCCTCTCACAGGGTACCAGTCTTCCCTGGGTTGTCGGACAACTATTCCTAGTTCCTTTGCTTCTCGGGCTCTCGAGATTGCGTCTTGATCTTTCGCAGTCATGAGGAGCCGGAATCTTACCTTCCTCTCGATCGCGCGATAGATTTCTTCCTTGACCTTTCCGAACCAACCAAAGGTCTCCGCGGAAATGGAAACGCTTCTGGTTGCGTTCCCAATCACTCTGACGGTCCTAATCTCCATTTCCTCAAGTGTCGGCAGCGGTTCCAAGAGATCCTCCGGCTTGATCCCTAGTCGCAGCTCCCAATACTGCGGTTCTAGAAGTGAAAGTAACCGTGTACTTTTGGCGTTGAGGGCATCCAGGTCGCGTGACATCTCTGTCCTTTTCATGTCTTGAATCTTAGCAACGAACTGTTTGGGCTCGGATGCTTCGAGTTTGTTGCTGCTGACCCGGACGATCCCCTTCTCGACAAGTTCCTTAACTGCTCTTTCAGCTTCTCTTGATGAGAAGCTCGAATGAGCCAGAATCTGCTCTATGGTCTCGCCTGAAGGTTTTTCCAAGAGAGAAAAGTAGATTGAGCATCCTTCTCTGGAGAAACCTAATTCTTCCATGAGTTTTTGGGCTTCTTCGTTCAATCCGCGAGCGCCTTGGCGGTAAAAATCGACCGGTATCAAGTGGAAGCGGGTAGAGGAAACCCTCTACAGTCAACCTTCCCCTTGACTCGCCGAATAAAGTTGGGGCATGCGAAGCACTGCGCGAAAGAGACGGTCTTAGAAAGAACCGGACAGTCTACAGCTTCCTTCTTCATCCTAGCCAGCTGTTTGCCTCCGACAGCGCCCTTGAGATCTTGAACGTACTGCTTTGGAGTTGCAGGGCTCTTTTCGGGAACAGTGACTTCCACAACATACTTTGTTTGAGGAAGATCTTCGCTCATCTGCTTCTAGTCGCCGGCCCGGTCTAGACTGCTAATTATCCCTTTGTTACTGGGGAACGTATACTCGGCCCACAGCCTAGGCTGTGTCCAGACTCTGATATCTGATCGCAAGAATGACTCCGTTAGTTCTTTGGCTCATTTTTCGACTGCCCAATGGAGGCGCCTTCTAACAGGGTATTCGCTTTATCGAGAACTGTCTGGAACTCTCTCTGATCCTCTAGAGTCATTGAGTGTTGCTGCTCCAACATTTTCGCCAGTGCCTTTGCGGTGAGCATCATCAACGGGAGGAAGACCTCGCGCTCTTTGCCAGGTATAGCCCTGTAGACGTAAGGATTGGATTCGGTGAGCACGGAAGCTTCCGCGGAGTATGCTCCTGTACGTTTCATGTGGTAAAGTCCCGCGTAGATGCTAATTGGACCTATAATCAATAAGGCGATGATGCCAAAGATGTACAAATGGGGAAAGTAATCATGGACTTGGGGGACATCTTTCAAAGCAAGTTCATAAATCACAATCATAGTACTAACGAAGCCAAGCGGAAACGCTACATAAGTTCCATAACCAAGTCGGAAATAGTACCAGCTCCTAAAAATCAACCTGCTGAAGTTCATGATTCGTTCGATGAAACGCTGGGCCTAACGTTTATATGAAATATCGGTCGGCGAACGGTTCAGGAAAGCACTTGGAGAAACGGCTCTTTCTACTTCCTTTGGCTTGGGTCGTTTTCGGCCTTGGACTGGTTTATGGCCTTAGATTCTTACTTGGACCTATTGCAAGCATAGTTCCCACCATCTCCAACGACAAACCCATTGGCGGCTCGATCTTCTCAGTTCTATTCTTCAGCGTTGCGGCAGTGCTGGGGGTCCTCGCGGTAAGCCTCTACTCCCTCGGCGTTTGGAACGTAGATCTGTCGAGAAGAAAAGACAAAGCTGATCTTGGCGCTCTCCTCGTCCTGGTAACGGGCGGGCTACTCCTTTGGTACGTGCCCCTCGCCTTCTTTGCCGTTGTCGCCTCGATAGTCTATCTGCTCGCTGTAAATATCGAATAGTCCTCACGACCGAAACCTTAGTTATCAAATCAGACAGGCCAAAGCTGAACTTTGAAGCTGAGCGGCTTGGTCCCAACTAGATGGAAGTTTGAGTTTATAAAATGACGATTCCTAGGACGGCCGTCATCCTCTCAGGTGGAGAAGGACTGCGACTACGACCGATTACCCATGATAGTCCGAAAGGACTAGTCAAGGTCGGTGGGAAACCTCTTCTCGAATGGGTCATCGAGTGGCTCCAACAGAACAAGGTCACAGACCTAGTCATAGGCGTTGCATACCTGAAAGAAAAAATAATCCGATATTTCGGAACTGGGGCAAGATTTGGAGTGGATATTCGATACAGCGTTCATACAGTGGAAGGCGGAACGAGCGAGGGCTTCCGGCTTGCGATTTCACGCTATGTAGATTCTCCCTCATTCTTCGCGCTTAACGGCGACCAGATTACGGATCTAAGACTACGTGCATTCCACGACAACCACTCGGAAGAAGGATCCTTGGCATCAATTGCGGTCGTGCATCCGAGGTTGCCGTTCGGCCTTGTCGAAATCGGTCCTAAAGGATTCTGTGAAGGTTTCGTAGAGAAGCCAGTTCTGAGGGATTTCTTCTGCTCGATGGGCATCTACGTTTTCGATCAGAAGGTGCTGGATTACTTGCCGCAGAAAGGCGATATTGAAAGAACAACTTTTCCGAAGTTGGCACATATGAATAAGCTAAAAGCCTTCAAGCATAACGGAGCTTTCATCACGGTTAACTCGTTGAGAGAACTTGAAGAGGCTGATGACGCGCTAAAGGAAGGAAAATTAGAGTGAATGTGCTCATTACTGGAATAACTGGATTCATAGGCTCAAGATTAGCCTCTAGACTAGTCAAGGACGGTTACAATGTCCACGGTTTGGTCAGGCACTCATCTGAAAGAGAACTGAGTAGAATCAGAGATGTAATTTCCCAGGTTCATCTTATAGAAGGAGATCTTGGAACCTTCCACTCCATCATATCCGCTGTAGATGCTTCGGAGCCAGAGATAATTTTTCATCTCGGAGCGCTCACACCTGTCAGGTTGTCTTTTGACGATCCTTATCCATACATCGCTACAAACTTCGAGGGAACGGTCAACCTAGTTCATGCGATCTTGAGGGAGGCGCCCAACGCACGGCTCATCGCAGCTTCCACCGCCGAGGTATACGGCTGGCAAGCTGGCAAGAAGCCTATTCGAGAAGATGCAATACTCAATCCTGCATCCCCATACGCCGTCACAAAATCCGCAGCTGATCAGTACGTGCAGATGGCTGACAGAGTTTATCATCTAAAAGGAACAGTGCTTCGACCTATCAATAGCTATGGAAGAACCGGCGAGGGAGGGTTCTACACTGAATATCTCATATCCAAAATGCTTGCAGGAGAAACCTGCTACGTTGGAGCTCCAGCCTCAATCCGAGACTACATGTTTGCCGAAGATCACGTTACTAGCTACATCCTAGCCTCCAAATCGGCCAAGGCGATCGGTCAAGTCTATAACGTGTCGCCAGGGAACCCAGTTACGAACTCCGAATTGGCGAAAATGTTGACGGCAATGACAGAGTTTCAGGGAAAGATTGTCTTTGGGTCATATCCGCCTGGATACCCTCAGCGGCCGAAGTCACAAGACCCTCAATATCTAGTACTTGACAACTCGAAAATTTCAGAGGAACTAGGCTGGAAGCCGTCTCATACCCTTCGGGAGGGGTTGAAGCTCACAATAGAGATGTGGAGGTCTAAGAATAGCTAGGCGGCCGCCGATTAGGCTTCAGATTACTGCGGTTAGCCATGAAGGTACTCCTTGTTCACCCACGGCTAGGCGTCAAGGGCGGCGGCGAAAGGGTTGCGATTCACTCAATCCTCGCGGCGACCAAAGCCGGCCACGAAGTTACCCTAATAACCGAAGAGTTCGACGAAGCGAGCTTCGAGGACTTTTATGGCTGCGAGGAGCTATTTGAAAAAGTCAACAGATCCTATTATCCTCCCTTCAAGCCTGTCCTCGGGCCCCGGGTTCTTCTCTACCAGCGCCTTGCATATCACAGGTTTCGGATTCGAGGTCTCGTCTCGCGGAATTCTTTCGATATCGTGCTGAGCACTCAGGACATAGGTTACGTGCCCTCAACACGTGCTCCCATCATGCAGTATTGTTACTTTCCGGAATACTTCTCTCACCTACAATCATCGACCTCCCCAATCTGGCGTTTGTACTATCGGCCGGCAAGCGCGTATTACCGAAACCGCGTTCGCCGGGTTAGACTCCTGCTAAGCGTCTCGGATTTTACCCGTGAATTCATCCGGAGGACATGGGGGCGCGACTCGGTAACCGTGTATCCACCCTGTCCAGTCGAAATCTATTCGGAACTCGCTAGCATGCGGACAAAAGAGAATTTGGTAATAACCGTTGGAAGGATTGTTCCGGAGAAGCGATTCCACTTGTTTGTCGAATTGGCTCGAATGGTTCCTACAGCAAGATTTGTCGCGATTGGGAGTCTCCAAGATGGGACTTCAGCGTACTTTGATCAGCTAAGAAGAACGGCGCCAGAAAATGTTTCCTTCACTCTCTCACCTCTAAGAAAGGCAAAGGATCTTCTTGGAAGAGCGATGGCGTATGTTCATTGTGCTGAGAATGAGCATTTTGGGATAACGATCGTTGAGGCTATGGCTGCTGGATGCGTCCCCGTTGTCCATGACAGTGGTGGACCTAGAGAGATTGTAACAAATGATGTGGGTTTCCGATGGCGTAAATTGTCCGTTGCAGCCCAACAGATCATGAAGCTTGCTGAAAACGATCAGCTCCGCGAAACGCTTTCGGCAGCCTCGTCCGCTAAGGCTCAGCAGTTCCGACCGGAAGTGTTCGAATCAGAAATTGCAAGAGTCCTTCGAGTGTCTTGATACGAGACCCGGTCTAGGAATCGGTTTCCCGTTCCTCCTCTAAGGCGACGAACCCCTGATATCCGCAGCTCCTACACACGTAAGTTGCAGGCAACATGGATCCTTCCAGCGGCATTCGGGATCTTATGACGGTTGAACCGCATCGGGGACAGGTGCGAAGAACCATCGGGCCTCGTCGAAGTGAGCCAAGAACTTCCTTGAGACTAGACATGGATTACGCCGCTTAGTGAAGCTCTATGCTGGTTTCGGGAAAGCCGTATCCTACCAGAACTTTCTTCACCTTGTCGCGGTGGTCTCCTTGCAGGATGATGGCATTGTTCTTGGATGTACCGCCGCAGGCGCAGTAGGTTTTCAGTTTTGTTGCCAGGTCTGGAAGATCCACACTTTTGCCGTCGATGCCCTCAACTATGGTTGCAGGTTTTCCCCATTTGCGCATTTCCATGCGCACTTTTACGGTCTGCTGCTCCATGCTAATGGTGCCGCAGACACAGATGTCTTTGGGAAGGCCGCAGGTGGAACACACGTCGGCCATTCTAGAAGCCCAGTTCTCCCTTGTAATCGTCCACGAGATTTCTATAGCCGACTTGCGTATTTAAGCGTGCCTTTAGGAAAAGACGGATTAGACCCCGAGATAGAGGAAGAATAGGAACCAGAACAGCCAGGCCATCCCCAGCGCTAGAATTATTGTCGTTCTTTCGGTCATTCTTTCCTTCTGTTAGTGTTGTGTCTACTGGTAAAATCGGGATTGTAACCAAGGGGATGCGGGGAGGGAACAAATCCGGGTCTGGGGGGGATCGAGCCTCAGTCTGCTTACTTCTTCAAGTCTCTCGGTATTGCCGAGGGTTTCCAGCGCTTTCCAGAGGACTAGTTGGGGTTTGGTCGGCTCCAGGGGCTATCGATAAATAGGTATGGCCGGTATATACGATAAGGCGAGTTAGAAGGTTCTCGATTGAGTGAGCGGATAACTGTCTCGATTGAGCTGGAGTTCTTTAACAAGTACCTTTTCAACGCTTTGAAGAGGAGTCTCTATAATGCGAATCCAAAGAGAAAGCTGGACATTATCTATTACTACTCTAGGGATCCACGGGTGAAATTCTCCATATCCATGACTGGATACAGCACGACGAAACCCAATCCATCACCGCAATGGACCACCGTGTTCAACAATATTCAGAGCATGCGCCAGTACCTTCGCTAGCGTACCCGGTTCAAGCAATCAGTCCGAGGGCGTCTTTCAAACCCTTGTACCTATTCCGCACCGTGACCTCTGTGACGTTCGCAATCTCCGCGATTTCCTTTTGAGTTTTCTTCTCTCCTTGGAGGACACAAGCGACGTATAGTGCTGCTGCAGCCAGGCCCATTGGATCCTTCCCGGCTACCACTCCCTTCTTTCGTGCATCTTTTAGTACTTGAATCGCTGACTGTTGAGTCTGTATTGTGATTTCGGCTCTGCTGGCGATTTTTGATATGCAACGAATCGGGTCTTCGACCGGCATCGACATTTCTAGCTCTCTCAGCAGGAGACGGTAGCAGCGTGCGACGTCTTTCTTCTTGATTCTGCTTGCTGATGCCACTTCTTTGAGGGTTCGTGGGGTCTCACTAGATCTGCAGGCTGCGTACAGGGATGCAGCTGCTATTGCAGCAATTGAGCGTCCTCGGACCAGTCCGTTGTCGAGTGCCTTTCTGTAGACGACGGCTGAGTCTTCCTTGACGTTGGCAGGTACGTGCAACCTGTCTGTTAGACGGTCTAGCTCGGCCATTGCCTGGGCTAGGTTGCGGTCGGATGATGAGTGTACTCTGGTCCGGATTTGCCACTTCCGGAGACGGAGCATTTCCATTCTCGTCTCGAAGGGTAGCTGTCTGCCGAACGCGTCCCTGTTGACTCTGTCGATAACTGTTGAGAGTCCTTTGTCGTGAATAGAGAAGGATGTTGGTATTCCGACGCGGCCTCTCTCATCCTTTTCCTCCTTGGTAAAAGCGCGCCACTCAGGCCCGCGACTCATTAGGTTCTGGGATAGAACCAAGCCACAGTCTTGGCAAATGGTCTCGCCTTGGTCGAAGTCTTCTATGAGATTGAGGCTCCCGCATTCGGGACAAACGGATACCTTGGGCGGGTGTGCGCTTGGGGATGGGGTGCTCATTGTTTCTACCTGGGTTTCGCGAGACCGTGTGTGTCTCCGCCTGCTGGACCGGTTTCGGACGGCGCTTTAGAAGAGTCCAAGCTCGGAAAGCGAAAGCGACGCGTTTGATTTCAAATATAAGTATTTCGACAAGTATATAGGCTAGGTCGGGTTCCGGTCCGGGCTCTCGCCTCCAGCCGATCTCGAGCCATCCGGTTGCAGGTGGGATTTCGGCTCTTTGCGTCGTGAGATGCGCGATAATGTGCCCTCCTTTTGGCTGAACGATCCCCGTCTGGCGAGGTTTCAAGGCGAATCTCGTGATTCAGAGTGCAGTCCCGGTTTTGATCGAAGGGCAAGAAGACGGGAATTCTTCAATTCGTTACGAACACCCCTTTTGGGAAAGCAAATACCTGGTTCCCGGATTCTTCCTCTCAGCCACTCTTGCGTCACGAGGTGCTCTGCGCAATACCCCTCCTCTCCCGGAGAATACTTGCTGTCTGGCATGGATAGAGGGCGAGTCTCGCGGTTCAGGGCACATTCCCAGGCTTAGATGAAAAGGGACAATAACCGGAAATCTGGGCCGATCCTCGAACGATTCTAGGGGCGTCATGTAGCCTCTCCCCAGATTCGAAATCAGGGCTGATTCTGAGCGATTTACTTGCCGACCGTGCAGATATCAATCCTTCAACCCAGACCGGACAAAGTTGGCAGGAGGGGATCGTACAAGCCCTTTCCATATCGTGCTTCAACGGGTTGAACAGTGACTCTTGAAGATCCCGACTGACGGCAAACTGTTGTTCTGGAATGTCCCCGCTGGGGGGCGGTGGCGAATAGACCAATCTCGATTCTTCCTTGTTCAAATTCAACGAAACCTATTATGGCTAGTCAAGGCGGAACCGAGAGCTTCGTAGCCCGGTGGTGTAGTGGTCTAGCATAGCATGGGCGTTTCGGGCCAGAAACACGGAAGCGTCCCTAGTCGGCTCTGGATCCCCTCAAACAGAGGGGTTGGAGCAACCTGCTGACGGGAGTTCGAATCTCCCCCGGGCTACCACGTAGATCGAATGACGCATATTGTCTCCTCATTGAAGCTGATGCTTAGAAGTTCCTCAGGTCGGAGTTCCAGAACCTTCGGAGAAGGAGCCCCGTGATCAGACCTCCGATGTGCGCGAAGAAACCTCCGCCCGCGAAGAGATCCAAGCCCGCGATGAATATGATCAAGATAACGCCTCGGACTCCAGTTGCTGCTCCCATTATGCCATACACTGCCCCTGAGGCACCTACTCCACAGCTCAGGGAGTTCACGTTAGGGACGCCAGTAAGGAAGAATCCAGCGAGATCCGCTCCAACAAAGGTTAGGTTTCCCGCAACGCCCGTGAGAAAGAACGTCGCAATCCAACGAGTCTTGGTGACCTGTTCTTCAAGGATGAATCCGAAGATCAGTAGGAATAGAACATTACTAGCGATGTGGATGATGCCTGCATGGAGAAAAATCGACGTCACCAAGGTCCAGGGATAGATGGGTAAGGGACCATCACACTGAGCTAGCGCAAGAAGCACGGGAGGGTTGAGGAGATCGCCTCCGAGGAATCCAATGGCCAAGTAAACGGCGATTAGTATGACGGAAAAGGTAAGTGTGGGGGAGGTCAGGTATGGGTTTGAAGGTTTCTCCCCCGACACTTGAGAATCCTCTGGCACAAATGGACGCCAATCTTCTCCATGATATAACCTAGAATGAAGAGAGAATCTGCCACTCGGATAGGCGAGTCTGCGCTTAGGGCGATTCCGACTCCGCTGAATCCTGCAGTTAGCTAGAAAGTAGACGCAGGCTTGGGACCCGCCTTCTCTGTCGAATCCACAAAGCGCCAATAACAGCGGCTAGTGCGATAATACCTAGTTCAGCTTGGTTGGCGAAAATCAACGGGACGCTCGATTTCTGAATGATCGCGTTCAGTGACGCCAAATCAAACGGCTTCGAGATCGAACCATAGAGCCATGCTACTGTCAGGCCAATTAGGAGCATAAAGATGAATGCAAGATCTGCGAACCTTCCTCTCTCTGCCGTCTTCGAAGCAGCTTCAGGTTCATGGTTGAGCCCCTGAAACCGGCTCAAATCTTCTATCTCGGCAATTTCTTCTAGTCTCACTTGATCATTTTCCCCGAGTTTCTGCCTAAGCTCGGCTTGCCTGGTCAAACTATCAAGAATATCATCTTTAGTAACCATGTCCCTTCTTTGTCTCGTCACCAGACCAGAGAAACCGAATCGATGGTGTGCTTTGGGGGATCTAGAATCCGAGCCCAAGTTTCTCCCTTCAAATGGTTAAGGGCCGGTGACGGATTTGAGGATAAGAGTACTGATCATTGTCAGGTGAAGGACTGGTTGACTTCGTCTCGTCCGTGTGACGAACAGTGGCGCGGTCCTATAGACTCCAAAAAACCGAAGGAATTGCCCACGGTAGACCAAGGTTTATTCTTCAAAACAAGATCTCAAATGACGCGACTTGTCTCGATCCGCCCGCCCATACAAGCTTGTGGCTCTCGGAGGAACGTTCGATGCCTTACACGTCGGGCACCGACAATTGCTTTCTGAAGCTTTCAAGCTCGGAGACATAGTTTTGATCGGCGTTACGAGCGATCGGCTTGTCACGACTCTTCACAAGAAACACGAAGTTCGGTCGTTTTCGAGCCGCGTACGAGACCTGAACAGATATTTGGAAACCCAGCGTTGGTTATCGCGAGCACGGGTGACGGAGCTTAGTGAGCCCTTCGGACCTGCTGCTAGGCGTAGAAAATTACAAGCGCTCATCGTCAGCAAGAATACACTTGCAAGCGGTCGTGAGTTGAACCGGCTCAGAAAGCAAAATGGCCTCCAGCCACTAGATATTCTCGTCGTCGGCTTGCTCAATGCTGCCGATGGGAAACCTATCTCGACTACGAGAGTTAGGAAGGGGGAAATTGATCTTCACGGCCGCGTCTTAAGGACTCGCAGTTAGATCTTCAATTTATTGGACAGATGATTAAGCTCCAGTTTATTGGAGGACTACTTCATTTTAGGTTCGTATCCGCTTTCCGAAGCATAGACCCTCATCATCTGTTCCAGTTCCTGCATGAACCCTCCACTCATGTGCCATTTGGAATCGTGCTTTTCAATGAATCCTGCTCCAACGAGTCCATGTATCATGTTGTAGAATTGTCCAACGCTCATTCCCCGTTTCGAGATCCAGTCTTTCCAAGCCTGGATTGGTAGACCACTAGGTTCCGCTTTCTTGACTTCCTTCCAGAAGTTGTGGGCTTCGCCGGCGAGAAAGTCGCTTTTCCAAAAGACACGACGGAAGAGATCCTCCGGAGTACCAGGCAAGTTTCCAGCTTTGAACAAGATCGTTGTTTTTTGCTTGGCGGGTCTTCGAACAGCTCTTCGGGCCACGTGTTTCACGTCCGAGAATCGGCAATTTCATCTCTCGTTTAATCCTTATGGTTAAGGAAGAATCTGTAAGCTGAGAGAAAAAGATGGATTGTTGGTTGAGAGATTTGTTACGTAAATTCTTCTTTGAATCGCGCCTTACTTGTCCTCCTACATCCTCGCGTAACATTCTGACATGCTCCTATACTGAGGGTCTAGAACTTATCTAGGAGTTTCTTCTTCTCCTCGAGAGACAGGTGTCTAACGTATACTTCCGTTGCCCTCAAGTCTCTGTGCCCCATCAGGCTCTGAACCTTCCAAGGGTCCCTACTCGTCTTTCGAGCCCAGAATCTCCCGAAACATGCCCGTTGGCGGTGATTATGGAGACGGTCTCAGTTTGGAACCGCCGCGAGTCTTGCATATTTCCGTAGAATATTCGTTGAATGCCACTCGCTAAGGGGAATGATTCTTTCACCTTCTTCGGCTTTAGAGGCTAGTCTCTGAGCGAGTCTGAGCTACTTCTTCCCAGGGTAGTCCGCCTCTGTCCTTCCGCCCTTGAATCGGACCACTATGGTCTCCGGCCCCACGTCCTCCTTTCTTATTCCTGGAAGATCAACGATGCACACAACCTTTTCACCCGTCCTCTTTCTCGTATATGCTACTCTGTTATGGCAACCCACGATGCTACCGATACGCCATCCACGTTCGAGTTGAAGCCCCAAAAGTAGCTCGTCCCTAGGAACCATCCTGGCTAACCCGAGAATACGGTTCTTCTGTGCGTTAGTCAGCCAGGTCTCTCCCCGTCCATCTCTACTTATTTCCCCATTCTTTGCCATGTTCTTTGACATGACACGTTGGGTTAACGAGCTTGAGGTTCTCAAGAGAATTATTGCCACGATTCTTGTCGATATGATGGACAAGCATGTAGGGGTCCCAGCCCTCTGAAACCGGGCCTTTCCTAGGGCTGTAGAGAGAGACCATGCGGCATCTCTGACACGTATTGGTTGAAGTGCAGGTGTATCAACAAACATGCTGTTTCGTCTGGGATTGACCACGAATCATTAGTCTTTCCATTACAGAAAGACTAAATTCGCTCTCCAGCACACAATGGTGCCATTTGACGTGAAAATGAAGCATCATGGTGAGTTTCGAGCCGAACCGGGAATTTACTTCCTCTACAACAAGCAGGGACTCGTACCTTACATTGGCAAAGCCAATAATCTTCGAGCTCGACTCGCGAAACATGAAGCCGATCACGATGTCGTTCGCTCATGGATATCCTTCTTCGACAAACACTTTGAGCGTCTGAACATCCGTATTAGGAAAGCGGCCCAGCGCAAAGACGTCGCTTCATTTGACAGGATTTCTCGCATCATAGCATGGCCTTTAGCGATAATAGAGTCCAAACAGGCAATCGATTGATGCTACGATATGGTAAACTCGATCAAAAGCGACCCATGCTGGCCAGGAGAGCTGGACCTCGAGGAAATCAAACACATCCGCTCGCTCAAGCCACCTTTCAACTATCAATACTACGTTGAGGTCGCCGAGTCTGACAGGTGGAAATACTTTCCCGCGAAATACCTAAAATCCAAAGCGTTGTCGAACCTGATCTCACATCATACTCGAAGGCTTGCCATGCAAACGCTTGGAAAAAATTGAAAAAAAACGAGATTAAGCATGAGATCGATCTTACGAGCCGTAACCTCGCCCAAATCCTCACGATTACCGAGAAGGAGAACCTAGAGCACTTCTGTCTCTTTGGCTTCTACATTGATTACGGGCTTAGAAGAGCAGAGGCGATAGGGGGAGATCAGAAAGGAAACCACCTGCCAGGTATCATGATTGAGGACATCAAGTGGAATGATGGATATGTCTGGATAACCGGAAAGGGATACGCGCCAACCTCTGATAAGCCATGGAGGAAAGCGTGGGAATCGATCCCAATATCGCCCGTCTTGTTGAGTCGACTAAAGGAGTTCGTCGGACCACGAAGAAGTGGAAAGGTGTTTCAGATCAGTCATCAGACCCCCAACAATCTGATGCACAAGTACGCGAGAATGATTGGAATCGAAGATTGGGCTTGCGCCCATCCGCATCGCATACGACACTGGTTTCATGGAATAATGGCGAAGAGGCTTGGCGTTCCGATATCTGGACAGCCCTTGAACCAGTTCGAGTTCTACGATATTGAGAGGCATGACCGGACACCGCTGGGTGTTATCGCGAGATACGTGCCCGCAACGGCATTGGATAGGAGGCGAGCTATAGTGCAGACTGTGCTAGCCGAAGAAGGTATTCCGCTTCTATGAGACAGGACTGCCCATCCAATTTTTTGGAGATATCACACACCTCCAAAATTTTGGATGGTTCAAATAATTACGTAGTGTAGCGTGGCTCAGATTTTCTCGGGCCTTGCTGTTGCTGCGCGTGCATTTGTTCTGGCGGCAGGCCTATAGGGGGAAGCGGTGGCGGAATCCCCAGACTCTTCGACAATAGAATTGCCTCAGCCATTGCAATGCTCGATACAGCCTGAATTATCGCTACAGGAGGCGGCCTGTTCTGTTTATGCTCATCCATCATCTTAGAGATCTCTTCTTTTTCCCCGGACACTTGGGCCCGACCTTTAACGCTAAGCTGTGCGATCGATGGATTGTAATTCACTGTGAAAACAAAGGGAGCGTCGGCCGTGGACTCGTTCTTCGAGTCCAATCCGACGACATTGATGTTAACCGCAACCTGGACTTGAGGCGGTAATTGGGACTCCTGACCCCAGAAACGTTCGCCTGCTAGATTCGTAATCTGTACGGTCACTCTTAACATTCGACTTGCAACGCACGGGCAGAACAGCTTTGCGCGGATATTATGGTTTCTGCCGAGTATCTCCACCCTCAAACGACCGTTGAATGCTTTTCTGAGCCCTCTGAACGATCAACCTGCGCCCGTCAACCCGGATGCTGAGAATATCTCCCTCTCTGAATGGAAAGCTAGAATCATCAGTCAACTTTGTAGGCAGATAAATTCGAGGAGACCTATATTGCGTACCCTCAGATCGAGCGGGCTTCTTTGCAACAGCGAATCTAGTTAGGATTTTCTTAACCAATTCACTAGGCCTTGACGGGTCGAATAGTCGACGTATTTGCATCATGAAGGGTTTTTAGGCATTGTGGTGACATCCACCACTCGAGTGGAAATAGGCTTGGACCCGCTTGTCCAGTTTTGGGAATTCGCTGCAAGATTGAAATCTGAACCGCGCAGAGGGTGGCTCAAGAAGCTTCGTCTTCAAAGAAATGAGTCGGTCGCCGATCATTCTTTTGCACTGTCGCTTCTATGTTTATTCGAAGGTGAACGACGAGGATACAACGTAGAAAGATTGCTAAAGCTTGCGCTATTGCACGACCTGGAAGAAGCAATTACAGGGGATCTCACTCCTCAGGATAAAGAGTTGAGGGGAGAAAATATCGTTAGAACTCAGAAAATCTCGGCCCGAGAACAACTCCTTTCGCACTTTCCACGGGAGAATCAGCGAGCTTACCGAGAACTGTGGTCGGAGCTGGAGAACGAAAGGAGTAAGGAAGCCCAGCTGGTTCACGAACTCGATAAGCTGGAGATGGCACTCCAGGCGAACGAATATGCTAGGGGAGGGATCGAAGCAGCGAAGCTGAAGGAATTCTACGAGTCCTCTATGGCAGCAATCAAAGATCCCAAGCTAAAGCGGCTCTTGGACGAAATTTCCTCCAAGTCCTGAGATCCGGCCTATGCGGATCCCAGCTGGCCGTGGACAATAGCTCCAGTTTATTCGACAATGGAGCCGGCTAGATATGAGTAACTAGCGCAACCCGCGCTTGAGCCGCCTTTGTAAGGTACTCTTTGGGGAACAAGGTCTTGAAATCTCTCGCAAGGATCGACATGTATTCCCCAATCTCGTCTTCGCTCATGAATTGGAACATGTAGCCTCCGTTGTATGGGGAGGCTTCTCCTTCGCGCTTCATGAACTCGATGTGCATTAGAGGATCACCCCTCTTGATTGTTATTGGTTGTCGCTCGTTGCTGAGGTTGACCAGTTCGAGGGCGAGACGACCTATGAAGCCGCTGTGGACTTTTGCGGCGTTCAGAAACGAAAGCCCCATTCTGCCATACTTACTCTTGGCGGTGAGATGCGCAACAAACTCCGGGGGAGTAAACACAATCTCGTTGGAGACAAGGTTCTGGTGTTCCAGATAATGGAGAGTCCTCTCCTCCTTCACCGTGAGAACATAACCGTCTCCGTCAAGAAGCCCATAGTCAAATGGATGAATGCACTTGTGAGCCTTGATCAGGCTAACCAGTTGGTTCTTGCCAATCACGCACATGCAAATCGCTTATTCGAGGGTCGAATTTGATGGTTTCGGTAGCCGTTTCACACGACTGATGTCTGTACAACTTGGACCGATAGGGCAGCCGGATTTGCCAAGACAAGGGACTCATCGAAGCTTACCAGCAACAGAATGTCTCCAAAGCCGTTCGGAGTGATAGGTAACGCGAAATTTGCACTCAGTGTCGGCGTATTTGACAGGGACACGTGAGTGGAGCCTATTAGCGCGGTCGAATTTGTCATGAATAATTTGATTGCATCGTATTTGCCTGAAGTTATCTGGGCAGAAGCCACGATCTGTGGCAAAAACTGAGCGGTAACAGGGATAAGATCGATGATCGGGGTAGTCTCAGTAACGTTGACCCATCCTACATTGGATCCGAAACCGTAAGTGTGGAGTTGTAAGTTCGAGAATTTGACATACAGATGGTCAACGACCCCGCGGTTAGTTAATCCGTAGATGTGGACCTTGATGGTGCCCTGGGTGATCGAGGGGGCCAAGGCAATGACGAGCACGACGACGAGCACTGCGACGAAGATCACTCGCCGCCATCCAGGGTAAGGGTACATTGGTATTGTGGCGCTTGGGAGAAAACACTGCTATTTAACAACCAGCAGGCTTTGGGGTTTAGGCCTCGCTAAGGTTGGATTCAGGTCCCCGCGCCATGAAGAAGAGGTTCATCAGCAGATTCTCGTAGAACAAATTCGTATGAGCAAAGAACCTAGACAGCAATGCTTTCAGTTGAGGCTTCGAGAAATTATTGTGAAAGGGTTCGGATTGCGGATGAGTCACACTTAGAATATTACGGAATCTCCACAAGGGATTGCTGCTCGGAACCGAACCGATGAAAGTACCGTTAGGTCGCATTACTCTTGCGATTTCCCCGAGACCACGGGCAGGGAGATAGAGATGCTCGACCACTTCTGTGCAGACCGCAAAATCAGCTAGACCATTTCGGAGCGGCATGTGCTCGACATCGCATTGGACAAAATCGGCGTCCGGAATCCGTCTCTTTGCCCTGAGAAGGTTCCATCGATTGATATCAACGCCAACGATTCGCGAAGACCGAATGTACCTCGTAATCAAACCGGTCCCGCAGCCGATATCCAGCGCGAACTGTGATCTGCCTAGCCTTCGAATCAACCTCTTAGCAACGGTGGATCTTCCCCAATGGAATATTCGTTCCAGAGCCTTAGGATCGGTTACCCAGTCGTAGAATTCACCCACGACATAGTACCGCTTTACGCTTCGAGCGTGGTTTTGTGGGGACGCCTCCATGTCAGCAGTCACGATCTGTCAATTGAATAATCGCAATCATATGGCATACCCGACCAAATCCAAATGCCTCAGCAAGCGCAGAAGGCAATCACAGCTCGCCTTTAAGGGCGCCAAATCTCTCGGCAAAGAATAGGGGTTGTTTGTCACTTGGAGGGCACTAGCGCATTCCGAGTCTTGCTTCGGAGCGGAGACGTTAGAGACAAAAGGGACCTCGCCTTCCCGCACGGTCCCTCGAAGAGAGAAAACGAGCTTGCCACATCAGACTCCAATAACAGTCCTCGCCCTTGGCGGGAACGCCATTCTTCAACGCAATCAAGAGGGGACATTCGAAGAACAATATGAAAACGTGAGATTCACAGCGACTCAGATAGCGACCCTCGTAGAACAAGGTCTTAGAATTGTCATTGTCCACGGAAACGGCCCCCAGATAGGTGCAACCGTCATAAGACATGAGATGGGTCGAACGAAAGTACCTCCTTTGCCCCTCCACGCTTGTGGAGCAGAAACCCAAGGATTCCTCGGTTACATCATTCAACAATCTCTTCAAGACGAACTATCCAAGCGTCGAACGAGCAAAGCAGTTGCAACGGTTGTCACACAGGTCCTAGTTGAGCAGAACGACCCCGCGTTTCAGCACCCTTCAAAGCCTATTGGGCCATTCTACACAAGAGAGCAGAGAGATGCCTTACTGCAAGAAAGGAGGGACCTCGTTATCGAAGAGGACTCAGGCCGAGGATACAGAAGATTCGTACCGTCACCGGACCCTAAAGCCGTCATAGAAGATGAAGCAATCCGGGTTCTGGTCGACGAGGAGTCAGTGGTAATTGCGTGCGGAGGGGGAGGAGTACCGGTCATAAGACAAGGCAACCAGCTGAAGGGAGTAGAGGCCGTAATCGACAAGGACCTAGCCGCGGAGAGATTGGCCACCTCGATTCACGCGGAAAACTTGGTCATTCTTACTGATGTTCAAGGCGTCTACGTCAATTACGGTAAGAAAGACCAGCAATTACTGTCAAAGATCAGTCGCCATGAACTTGAGATGTACGCTAAAAAGGGGTCCTTCGCAGCGGGAAGCATGGGGCCAAAAGTGGAAGCGGCGATTAGGTTCCTCCGGAACGGCGGAAAAAGATCGGTGATAGCTAGCCTCGGCGATCTGGAAAGAGCAATCAAAGGTTCTACCGGAACACAAGTAACCAATTAAGAGCATCTGGCAATCATCTTCTACCGAGCTGCTTCTACATCTTGCTCTATTCGCGGATAGTCGAAACGTACACTAAGATCGAAGCGACCACGAAACGGCTGGAGATAACCCGCCTTCTTGTCGAACTCATAGATGCTACACCGCGCTCAATTATCGATAAAGTGGTTTACCTAACTCAGGGAAAGCTCTATCCAGATTTTCTCGGCATTGAGCTAGGAGTAGCAGAGAAGCTCCTCTTTCGCGCGCTGACGAGAGTTACCGGACAAGCGGAGTCGAAGGCTGCAACCCTCTACAAGAAGTTGGGCGATCTAGGAACAGTTGCTGAGCAACTCCTCAAAGACAGGACCCAGGTGTCCTTTCAGAGAAAGGCCCCCACTGTCGAGGAGGTCTACAATGTTTTCGACACGATAGCACATGAGGTAGGCCAAGGCTCCATTGACTCTAAAGTCAGACATTTGACAACCCTCTTGGGAAAGGCTTCTCCTACCGAGGCGAAATACATCACTAGAATGGCTCTAGGTCGTCTCCGGCTTGGAGTCGCCGACATGACCCTCCTTGACGCTCTCGCGATTTCCCTCGGAGGTGGAAAAGAGTCAAGGCTCACTCTAGAGCGCGCCTACAATCGCTCATCGGACCTTGGCTACGTTGCTAGAACTCTCGCTACTGGAGGAATGAAAGCAATTGAATCCCTCAAGGTTACTGTTGGTAGGCCTATTCGACCGATGCTCGCGGAACGACTCTCCGAAGCGAAAGCAATTCTCGAGAAGATGAACGGGGAATGTGCAGCCGAGTACAAGTACGACGGCCTAAGGATTCAAGCGCACGTCTCCTCTAACGGGACAACGCTCTTCTCCAGACGCCTTGAAAACATTACCGACCAATTTCCAGATGTGCAACAATTACTCAAGGAGAATCTAGAAGGAATCGCGATTATCCTTGAAGGAGAAGCAGTTCCAGTTGACCCGGCAACAGGTGAGCTTCTACCATTCCAGTTAATCTCGCAACGTAGAGGCAGAAAATACGACCTTGAAAAAACGATTCAGGACATACCGGTTGCTTTCTTTCCTTTTGATCTACTGTACGCTGACACAATTGACTATACTGACCGGCCTTATCTCGAAAGACGCGAACGGCTTCGAAAGCTGATCCCAAAGAATGAAAGACTCGACCTTTCTCAACAGAAAATTTGCAATGACCCCGAACAGTTAGATGATTTCATGCAGGAGGCAGTCGCCGACGGTTGTGAAGGCTTGATGATCAAATCAATTGGCCGTGACTCTACTTACAAGGCCGGAGCAAGGGGATGGACCTGGATCAAGTATAAGCGCGACTACAAATCGGAAATGCAAGACAGCGTCGACCTCGCCGTAGTAGGAGCGTTCGCAGGCAAAGGACGGCGAGGTGGAACTTACGGCGCCCTGCTGCTTGCAGCCTATGACAAGCGCAACGACTTATTCAGAACAGTGTGCAAATGTGGTTCCGGATTTACCGATGAAGACCTAGACAAATTGCCCAAACTTCTTGAGAAATATAGTGTGGATCATCGGCACTCGAGGTTAGATTCCAAGATCGAGGCAGACGTATGGTTCGTCGCAGGACTCGTCCTCGAAATAGTTGGCGCAGAAATCACGCTGAGCCCAATACACACCTGTGGAATGAATAGTATCAGGCCGGGGGCAGGTTTGGCCGTGAGGTTTCCACGGTTTACTGGAAAATATCGTGAGGACAAATCAGCTGAAGACAGCACCACAACGGATGAAATAGTAGAAATGTATCGGGCTCAACTGAAGAAGGTTACCGAAAATACTACGGTCGAAGCAGCGTAGACGATGAGGTCGCGGTACCGATTCCCGGGCCAAATGCGCCCCGCAACGGTTCAAGAGAGATACGAATTCTACCGGCGAGAGTTCAAGACAGATCTCGTGCAAAAATGGTTTCGAGGCTGGTCAGGACCAGTAGTCTTCGCGGTTGTTATCGGACGGCACACAAAAATCTTCCCGGCTGAATATCGAAAGGATAGATCCCGAACAATTCTCATTGATGAATACAAGGGGTTAGAGGATCTCCGACGATATTGTGTAGAATTCCGGCCTGAATCAGTATATTACGACAGGAACGTATACGGAAACTGGGAAGAAGCCAGACGTGGCCCAGGCAAAATCGAAGAACTAGGCAAATCGTTTGGTCAACAACTAGCTTTTGATATTGATCCCGAGAATTTCGATTGTCCAATACACGGCAACCTTGAGAAGAAACTGAGCAAACGGCAAGGACTGTCCTTTTGCAGATTAGAACTCCAATTGGCACAAGAACAGGCCCTCGAATTGATGGATGAACTGTCTGGTTCTTTCGGAGAACTTCGGCTGGTCTATTCTGGGAGAGGGTTCCACATTCATGTTCTGGATGAAGACACGTTCTTCTGGACACAAAGGCAACGGCTCAAGTTGATCCGCTGTCTAGTTCGTAGAGGCTTCTTGATGGACGAGTGGGTCGCGGGCGGAGCCATGAGACTGATTAGACTGCCGCATTCCCTCAACGGGTTAGTAAATCGCCTTGTTGCACCGTTGGATAGGTTCGGCGTCCGTTCTATGGACCTTGTGACTGACTCTCGCTTTCTTCCAGGTTTCGCCTTGAGCTGAAGGGGCTATTGCTTTCTTGGTTTTCGCGCTAACTTTTTCGCAGGCTTCTTTGGCTTTGGCTTTTTCTTTACAACTTTCTTTGCTTTGGCCTCTTTTCCAGCATAGTAGTAGTACCTTTTTCGTTTCTTTGCGATTGCACCTGAACGTTTCGGAAGCATATGCTACGACTTCCCCGAGGGTGTCTTAACGTTTTTGAGTACGAATTCGATCCTAGGTGCTCTCGAGCATAGAAATAATTCGTTTGTGAGTTCCTTCTATGTTGTCGACGCCTGTGTTTAGGAGCAAACATTTGACGTGGAACTTGGAAATCATTCGCCGGAAGAATTGTTCTTGGCGAGCATGGTCTAAGAGAAGCAAGTAGGGGTTGTACCAAGGTTCGCTGGCAAGTTTCCCCCACATCTCTTTCGGCCCGGCACCAGGGCGTACCATGTACTCTCCCTTCATGAGTATCTTTATCGCCTCGTCAGCGTCCAAATGGACTTCTGGAGGACTCTTATCGTCTCTTCGTAATAGAACCAAGAGCCTGATTTTCGCCTGATCGGTAACCTTCCCCGCCCCGAACACTTTTTCTCGAGGGACCAAAGCTCTGCTGTTTCCGAAAGCGTAGTAGCACCAATGCAGCCCTTCATCGAACACGCATTTGCCGTTTGTTAGTTTGCAACCTGTTGGACCCTGTGTGAACTCGCAATTCTCTTTCTTTGCGGTGACGTTCTCGCATTTGCTCTCGTCGAAGATCTTTCGAAGCCACGTCTTGCTCATCTGAGTCTCTGTTCTCATGTAGAGACTCTTCTCAGGTTGCCTCCCAATCAGGTGGCTGAGTTGTTCTCCTTCATTGTGGTCTATGTAGACCCAGTCGTCTCCAACGATTCTTCCTCCTGGAAGCTCCATCAGTTTGAAGGCTTGAGTCGTCTTGCCAGTACCTGTTGGAGCAACGATTATGACTCCTCTGCCCGAGACGTCGACGCAAGCCCCGTGTATCGAGTGGGTATTCCGTTTCTCCTCCATGATCGCGGCAGCCATACCCAGGGCCCAGCTCTTGCACTGTCCGTAGTATTCCGTGTTGAAGAAGACTGATTCGTGCGTGTCCGGGCAGTAGTAGGCGGCAGGCTCGTGTCCCTCAACCCCGTATGCTGAATAGATCTTCGCGTCGGCGTGGGAGGAATCAGGAGCTTTCTTCCAGTTTAGTTTCCAAAAGTCAATCTGATGTTTGCTGTTTCCGTGGAACTCGACTGTAACGCCGTTGAGGTCGGCCTTTGAACTTGCCGCTTTTGTGTCTAAGAGTTTTTTCTCGGCGACGGCCTTGAGCTTTTCAAACTTGGCTCTTGGTACGTTCTTGTCGCTTTTGACTCGAGCGGTGGCCGCTGTGATGTAGTTGTCCAGTTTCACGTCTTATTGCTCCGCCGTGACAGGGCAGCGATAGCCTCGAATATGACCTTTACACCGACCGCGGCCGTTTGGCCCGAATCCAACTGTGGAGACACTTCGACAAGATCCAACCCAACAGTGTTCCTACTCATTGAAGCATCAACGAGTGTAAGAAGCTCGTCTGTCGAAAGCCCATCCGGCTCAGGATTTCCAACGCCCGGAGCAAACGCCGGATCCAGAACGTCGATATCCACCGTCACATAGCTGTGCGAAAATTGGGACAGGAATCCTCTGATTCTCTGAACTGTTTTCGGAATTCCTGTCTTCCTCAAGTCTTGTGGAGTAATCATCGTAACTCCGGATTTTCTTGTGAAATCCAACTCGGGCTTGGAGAAAGCGCGTATTCCGATTTCCATGATGTGATCCGGGCCAAGCAGCTCGGACACTCTCCGCATGAACGTAGCGTGAGACAGTTTCTCTCCCAGAAACTCGTCCCGAAGGTCAAGATGAGCATCAAAGCTCAATAGCCCTGTGTCTTTGGGCAGAGCATCCGCCGCTGCCTTTGTTATGGAGTGCTCTCCTCCAGCCATGACAGGAATCTTCTTTGCTTCCAACAGCTCAGAACAGACAGTCTTGACTCTAGCGAGAGTTTCGACAAGGTCCTCCACGACATCAACATCTCCCCAGTCATGAACTGCGACTTTCTCTAGATCCACTTCTGACCGAACACTGTAGAGTTCCATGTTAGCGGAGACATCTCGGATAGCTCCGGGCGCAAACCTTGATCCAGCCTTGTAGGTGCTAGTCTTGTCATAGGGAACACCGAAAAAAACGAAGTGGGACTTGTCATAGGTCGACGATATCCCGGTGAATGGGACCCTGGTTGACAGGTATAGCTTCGCTCGGCTCAAATCTCTCGACAGCGCTAGGAGCAGCTGTTGTAAAGCTTATTGGGGAAGATGCTGACCCGGCGTTCGAACACTACGATGCCTAAGCAAGAAGCCAAGCAAGAGTCAAAGGACGAGGCGATTTCCGCTGGAACTGTACGCCCGGTTGGTCTCTCTTTCTCGTCGTTCTTCTACGCCGCCTCTGGCGCGTACTATCTCATCTATCCCCTAGTAGTACAGGACACGACACTTTACCCATTGTATATTATCGGAGCATTGTCGATTATCGGCTCTTTAGGAATAATGCGTGTGACGAGATGGGGTCTATGGGTCGGGCTCGCTCTCTTTCCTCTTCAGATAGTAGCCCCTGCATTCGCTTTGATGACCGCCCTCCAATACCCAGGCGTAGCCTCAAGCAGCGCCGCGCTTGCCTACATCGTGTCGCTTGTGATTTTGATGTTCTTCGCATCATTGACCTTCCTTCTCGTTCTAGACAAGAGGCGGAGCTTCAAGTAGCCGACGGAAATTCCCTCAATGTCTCTGACGGAATTCTATTCATGCTAAAGCCTAGTTTCGTTCCTCCGGCTTTCGTCGCATAGCAACGTGGACAAGACACTAGCGGCCGGCGCCCTCTTGATCGGGCTTGGACCATTTGAAATCCACAGCCATTGCAATGGCGGGTCAGGAGGGTGAGATTGCCGAATTGAGGCAATGGGAGAGTAAAATTGCATCCAACTTGCCATTTGCCGTTGCACCCGATGAATCGCTTGCCAGTTCCACGATTGCGAACGACAGCAAGTTTCAGCCCGCATTTCGGGCAGGGAGTGTCAAAGGTAACGTCCGCTACTTTCTGTGCGACTATGACATCTGAGAGTTGTGAACCGATCTCCTGTTCGTTTTCTGCCAGCGAGAGCATTATTGGTCGAAGATGCTCCAGCCCTTCCACTAAGACGCCACGTCTGGACGCGGTTCCATTCTGGATTTCTTCCATTAAGTTCTCCAGATTCGCCGTGAAGGACGGGTCGATAATCAAGGGGCAGTACGTTGAAAGTGTATCAGTCACTTTGTCAGCGAGTTCGCTCGCCCTCATCCGTTCTTCCCTAACATATCCTCGCGCATAGAGAAGGTCGATTATGCCTGCCCTGGTAGCCTTTGTACCGATGTTGGCATCTTCCATTTTCTTTAGCAGACTACTAGGGTTGTAACGGTGAGGCGGTTGTGTGAACCTCTCGACAGATTTGATGTCCTGAACCGTTGCTTTGTCGCCAACTCTCAAGTCAGGTAGCGGTCTTGAATCATCGAATGCGTACGGACGGTAGAACTCGAACCAACCCAGTGTAACGAAGTTGGAACCTGAGAGAAGGAATCTGTGATTGTTGTGGTTGAGAATTATTCGGGAACTCGTCTTGAGGCTGGCGTCAGCAAACGTCGCCATGAAGCGTCGCGAAATGAGATCGTATAATTTGGCTTCTCCGCCCGACAAGGGTCGTTTGGGAGATTCGCCTGTGGGGAAGATTGCAGGATGAGCGGGATCATCTTTGGGACCATTGTTCGGACGAAGATCACCGCGAGTCATGAGGGTGGCGACCAAAGGTCGATATTCTGCGTAGGATGCGATTCCACTCAAGATTTCTCGGTACCCAATATCGGGGGGGAGTTTCTGGCTAGACGTCCTTGGGTATGAGATGAGCGCGTCGAGGTACAATCTCTCAGCGAAGGCAAGGGTTCTCGCGGGAGAGTAGCCAAAGTGTCGATAGGCCTCGGACTGAAGGCTTGACAAGTCAAACGGGTGAGGAGAATACTGATGAATCTCGCGAGATTCTACCGCTTTTACATCGAGTAGAGCACCTCTACACTCGTCGCAAATGCCCTTGGCTTCAGCTTGAGAAGCGATCTTGTCTATTTCGTATTCCAAACTGTGGGTTTTGCCGTTGTGAGCGATTGTCGCATCTATTGTCCAAAATGGAGACGGAACAAAATACGATATCTCCTCCTCTCGTTCTACGACGAAACCGAGAGTTGGGCCTTGCACTCTCCCGGTACTGAGAGTCGCATAACCTCTCCCCTGTCTTAATGCGGATTCGGTTAGCAACCGCGAGAGATTAATGCCGTAAAGCCAATCAAGCTCATGTCGACACTTTCCAGCATCTACTAAGGGAATTTCTGGCTTCGAATCTAGCTTTTGGAAACCGAATCGGAGTTCTTTCTCGGTCATCGTACTGAATTTCATTCTAAGCGCCTTGGTGTGGGCACGGTTACAGGCGTATTGCAGAATCGTGTTGCCGATGACAGACCCTTCAATGTCATAATCGCAATTATGTGTCAAGAATTCATTGGCAACATACGTGTGGGCAGAATCAACTGTTAGATCGCGAACATCATCGCAGTCTACAGAAACTAATCTTTCGACACGATCCCATTGGAGCAGAGTATTATCGAGTCCTTCCTTCGCCGAATCTGCCCAATCATGAAATGGGATAGTTCGCCTGGAGCCCAATCGCATCTTCAGCGCCGTGTACTGGGCAACTAGGTCCCCTCGAATCCTCTTCCTCGGACAATATTGGACCGGCACCTTACGGAGTAGGTTCTCCATGCTCGCATTGCTGTTCGAAAAAGCGATTCTTACGGTGACGCTCTTCCGACCATCCAGCCTTTGCACTCTTGAGGGGGATACCTGGATACGAGTAGTTCGTACTCCAAACCCTGTCAGAATCAACGCTATCTGAACCGCCAGTGTCCTCCCATTGTCTGCCAAATCCTCCCTTTTGTTGAAACTCACCTCGCAGGCATTGAAGGACCTCGGGTGCGCTCGACTACTTCTCGTCACAGACATATCTCCTCCGAGGTAGGTAGAGAGAAACTCGTACTGTACTCTTTTCGGAGCTTGTATTATCCATGCTGGGATCTGAAATGCCATGTCGGTTTTTGAGCCAGATGGAGCACCGAGAGTCTTGAGTAGCAACCACAGTGCGAGGGATGAACATCTTACTTGTTCAGTCTCCTGTACGAATGACCTTCCGTTAATTCGACCTGTTCTTGTAACCGTATGTCGCGAACAACGGAAACCAAGTTTCTCAAGATCTCTAGCGACTTCATCTGCACCCCCTGATCTCTCGCACGAAACAATGAAACATACCGAATACCACCGATCCGAGGACTGCGAAAGACAGCCGTCCGCAAAAGTTGCTCCAAGCAACCGCGCGAGAGGCAGTATCCTTTCGTCGTCCATGAACAAAGGGGCGAGTCCTATATCTCGGAGTTTCTCGATCGCAGGGTTAGTGACCGTAAAAGGTTGCTTGCCTTCTCCAAGCCAGCGTCTCACTGTTCTAAGAGACAGCCCCGTTCGAGTGGCTATCTCCGGATAAGTTAGCTTCTCTCTTCTGAGATTGCAAACCTCCTGGTATTCACCAGGATCGTAGCGATACTTGCTATGAGGATGCCTACTTTGCTTGGACCTGAAGGAATTGAGTGTCGACCACAATTCCTCAATTGTAACGAGAGCCTCGTGCTTGGCATGCAGCGAGTCCAATCGTGGCGCTGAATACACAGCAACCTGATCACCCGGTCTCAGGTTTTCAAGTCTTAACCACCCCCATCGTGACCAAAATTTGTGGTCCGCCGTCGCCCTGATCCTCCTCCCAGAGAGAGTCTTCAGTTCGAAGCATGAAATTCCGTGGAGTCTCGGTTCAAGCCGGTGATACCGAACTACTTGGTGTTCAGTAGTCGTTGCTGACGCTTCGGAGAGAGTTACAACTCTTCGTTCGGACCATGTCCCCTCTAGTTCAGCAATTGGGACATTGCCCTCGTTCGTTAGGATTCCAGTGTCGGGTGATACGCATGCGTTGATGTAGCGATCTGTGCCTTTTGCGATGGATCCGATGACACGGACCCATCGAGCTAATCTCGCGGACGCGCGGTCAACTAGATGTTTTGGTGCCCAATGGTAGTCCCAGATAGGGTAGGACCGTCTACTTGATCGTCCTTTGGAGTCGACTCCATATAGATGGCCAAGGGCTGAGCAGACGATGACAGGTCCTTTTTTCGTGTGGCACTCGAAATAGGGAACGCCCTGAGACCATAGTTTCCGTGGGAGATTCTCTTCGTCAAGGGCGCTTGCGACTCGTTGAGCCGCGTCGGGCTTCTCACAAACGATGAGGGTCTTGATCTATTTCCACCTCTCCGGGTTGCGGACCAGGAACTCGGCCATCTCTCTAGCCAGCTGGCCAGTTTCAGGCAGTGCAATTAGTCGCTTGAGAAAATCTCTGGTCGTCAGGTTGCCATAGGCAGCGAACCACAACGAATATGCATCTTTGACCCTGCGGTAAACCTCTGCGTGGCTGGCACAAAGCCCTGCAATAGTATCTACAATTTTCATTCCGCAGACAGCGCACTGCTCCAGGATCTTACCTCTCCATTCTCATGATACCGAACCTGGCATTACTATGGATTCGCGCTGGATTCGGCAACATCTGCCTATAGATGTGAGTCCACATCAAACTTGCTAGTAATCGCACCTAAGGCAAACTGTTTTAACTGTATTACAGTAAAATGGTCCGCAGGAAGTCCCATCATTGGCAGACAAAAGAGCAGTATTGCTAATCGTCGACGGAATGGCCGACAGACCCCTGATCGATCATGATTACAAGACACCTCTAGAATTCGCTAACACTCCGAACATGGACCGACTGGCCAAGGGAGGTCTTGTCGGTCAACTTGACCCCATATCTCCGGGTATACGCGCGGGAAGCGACGTTGCAAATCTAGCCCTCCTTGGATACGACCCAGCCAAGTACTACACAGGAAGAGGCGCCCTAGAGGCGATGGGCGCTGGAATTGAGCTCCGCCCAGGAGATGTCGCATTTCGATGCAACTTCGCCACCGTTGATGATGATTTCCGCGTCGAAGACAGGCGCGCCGGACGAATCAGGAAGGGAACCTCAAAACTTGCCAAGGTGGTTGATGCGATCAAGATTGATGGCGTACCCGGCATCAAGACGATTTTCAAGGCCACAGTTGATCACAGAGCGGTCTTGGTATTACGCGGTGAAAGGCTGTCGAGAATGGTCTCAGACGTAGACCCGAAAGAGGAAGGTGCGAAGATCGCGATTTCAAAAGCACTTGATGGAAGCGAGGAAGCGAAGCGAACATCTGCAGCAGTTAATGAATTCGTCAAAAGATCACACGAAGTATTGCGGGAACATCCCCTGAACCAGGAACGAGCGAATGATGGTGAAAAAGCAGCCAATATTGTCCTTACAAGGGGAGCGGGAATAGTTCCGAATCTTCCAAGTTTCAAATCGATGTTCGACCTCCGAGGATGCTGCATTTCAGGAACCCCAATGGTACAAGGCATAGCGATGGCCGCAGGCATGGAAGTCATGGATGTCAAGGGTGCAACTGGCGGAATCAAGACGGACTACGAAGCAAAAGCAAAGGCGGTCATCGAAGGAAGCAGGGACAAGAACTTCGTCCTCGTGCATGTAAAGGCGCCAGACATCTCCGGCCATGATGGCGATTTCAAAGGCAAAGTCAGAACGTTAGAGGAAGTGGATACACTCGTAGGTCACATAATTGACGAAGTCGATATTGGGCTCAACTATGTGGCGCTCACAGCTGACCACGCTACACCTGTGGGATATGGAGCTCACACTGGCGACCCGGTCCCGGTGATAATAGGTGGTCCAGACGTCCCTGCAAGCCGAGTTCTCAAGCTAAGCGAGGCCTCAGCCGCCCGCGGAAACCTAGGAAGAATTCGCGGACTTGACCTGATGCCGATAATTACAGACCTCGTCGGCCGAAGCCGGCTCTACGGATCCTAGAGCGTAGTCTCGATAAACTCTACTCGATTCGATCGGGAGACTAATCGTCCCCTCATTCTTACACTTGAGTGCTACGTTCGAGTCTTGCAATGAAATAGCCCGCGGTCCTGTCTCTGTGGGGATAGAACCGTCGACAATTGGTTTGGCCTCGAAGGCCCACCGAACCATGATCCTCCAAAATTGGACGAGTCTCGAAGTCAGGGTGCTCTGTCAGAAATCTTGAGAGCACGAGTTCATTCTCTTCGAGCGTCAGACTGCAAGTGCAGTACAGAATGCGGCCTCCTGGACGTGTGTACCTTGAGGACTCTTGGAGCATGCTAGATTGAAGGAGTGCGAACTTTTGAACGAGTTTTGGAGAAAGGTGCCATTTCATCCGTGGGTTTCGATCTAGAATCCCTGTTCCCGTGCAAGGTGGGTCGACGATCACGAGGTCAAATTGCGCGTTGAGGCCTAGATTCGAAGCGTCTCCGATTAGAGAAGAGGCGATCTTTACTCCGAGCCTTTCCGTTTCACTACTCCACGACACCATCCTATTCTTGGAATAGTCGATCGAAATGATTCTTCCCTGATTCTTCATCAACTGGGCCAGAGTCGCTGTCTTGCCACCGGGCGCCGCGCAGAGATCCAGGACATTCTCCCCAGGAGTTGGGGATGCGGCCTTGATGGCTAGGTAGGAGGCTAAGTCTTGTACTTGGAACAGACCCAATTCGAAATACTTCGCAAGGACTGAGGGTGACCCGGTTAGTAGGTAAGTGCCGGAATCAGCCTCGATGAGTTGACCTGAGTATCTTCTCAATTCGACGGGAAGGCTAGTTCGTCCACGATTTCTCAAAGGATTGACGCGAATGTATCGAGGACGCGTCTGTGAGGAGAGGATCTTGAGACCTGTTTCTCTCCCAAAATGGTAGAAGCAATACGATACCCACCATGGCGGATTATGTGTGCGAATGCCTTCGCGCTCCGTCTCGTTCATGTTTTTCGAAGTGTCGGCAGCCGTGTTTGCTATCAGGGATCCAAGTAGCTGTTCGAGTCTCGGCCTTTCGAATTCAGGTGATATTCTTCTCAAGGCCCGAACAAGATCGGCTTTTGCGTAAGTATTCTCTGAGAGCACTAGTTGGGCCGCGAGGTGAAAGAGAGCGAGGCTCTTTCTGTCTATTTTGGAGTCTGGAAATGTTGTCTGGATGGCTCTGTCCAGCAAGTCGAGTCTCGAAACTACCTCAATGACTAGTGCACGGGCTGAAGATTTCTCGCTTTGTAATTGAGGATCAGATAACGCGATTCTTGCGACCGCAGATCTCTCACTCCATCCCTTTGACACAAGAAGCAGGGCCTCGCGAGCCAGTCGCAACCTGTCTACGAGTTTCGAGTCGAACATTTCTTGTCTCCTAACAAGGAACCTTTTTACCGATAAGCTCTTCCCGCTCTTGGCCCCATATGATGTCCAGCCTTGACCACTACCTAACAAAGTCTCAGCCGGAGACCCCTAAACCCAAGGCTCTGGCGAAGCCGCAACTCGGGTTCAAGCATGAGACACTAAGGGAGATGGCTCAGTCTTATTTTGCTGGAGCTGGATACGATGGCGAGAGAAGAGCAGTATACCTCAAACTCTATGATCCTCAAACGGAGAGGA
>Ga0209236_1000060_pt1 | contig 49054 bp, 31 predicted proteins | sample GraSoi013_1_40cm_FD_185819 | JGI IMG/M metagenome (GOLD analysis project Ga0209236, IMG submission 185819) | Grasslands soil microbial communities from the Angelo Coastal Reserve, California, USA - Sample 09_27_2013_1_40cm (SPAdes) (version 2) | ecosystem: Environmental > Terrestrial > Soil >... | reverse complement strand
GATGGTGAGATACCTCCGCACTCGTTTGTTCCAGTACTCTCTATCGTCGTGACCTCGACAACTCCAGGACCATTAGCCGTGTTCAGAGTACACGAGCCGACAGTCGCAACACCATTGATACAGACATCAGTCAAAGTCGGATTGGCAATCAGAGCACCAAGACTCGCACTGACAGGATGGAGCAGCGTGTAGTTGACTCTGACATAGATGTCGAAGCCGCCCATAGCCTCTGAGCCTTGGATGAAGACCCCGACAGTAAAGGTCGAGCCGGGAGCGAAAGGACCGAGCAATGGCGGATTCGAGGGACAGCTAGTTGCTGTAGAAGGCGATGTGATGCAGACGAGACCGGTAATCGGAGGAGACGTGACCATCACTGCAATGTTGACAGAGTGCGAAAGACTGCCGCTGGTGCCTGTCACAGTGAATGTGAAGCTTGTTCCTCCAGCCACGCTTGTGGGGACGAAGACTGTCATGCTGGAAGTGGCTGAGCCTCCCCGCGTGTTTATCATAACCGGGTTGGGAGTGAATGTTACAGTTACACCGGAGGGAACGGGGCTGTTGGCAAGTCCAACGCTTCCGGTGAAGTTGCCTATTCCGGTCACGGTTAGAGTGTCAGATGCTGTTTTACCAGATTGTACGGATATGGAATTTGATGCTGCAACCAGACTAAAGTTAGGTGGCAGTGAACCAGTGGTTGCGACTGTCGCTCCCTGAATATTCTCGGGAAGAGTCGCCCCAACACTGTTGGTCACCAGAACACATGTTGTTGTGCCGCTTACACTGCTCGGATTACAGCCTGAGCTTATTGGATAGAAGATCGGTGTGCCGGAAGAAGCACCAACGATGCTGTAGGTGACGGTGAACGCCAAGCCTGAACATGGCGAGACATTACCGCACTCATTGACTCCTCTACCGTCGACCGTAGTGACCTCAACAACGCCAGGACCATTCGCTGTTCCAACAGCACACTGACCAGACACCGCCACTCCATTTACGCAGATTGAAGTTAGAGACGGACTCGCAATCAGAGGACCCAGAGCTGCACCCGTGGGATGCAAGAGTGAATAGTTGGCCGCAGCGTAGATGTCGAAACCGGCCATTGCCTGAGAACCCTGGATGAAGACGCCGACGGTAAAGTTCGAACCAGCAGCAAACGGACCGAACATGGGCGCACTAGCGGGACAACTACTCGAGGTTGATGGGAATGTTATGCAGACGAGACCAGTCAATGTGGTAGTTACCGTGGCGGCTTGAATATTCTCAGGCAGTGTATTTCCGACACTGTCGGCAATGAGGACACAAACGTCCGGCGGTGATGACACGCTACTATTTGCACATCCTGACGAAGATGTCGGATAGAATAGCGCACTGCTCGTGGTTGACGCGACAACCGTGTAGTTGATGAGAAAAGCCATACCTGAACATGGTGAGGCACCACCACAGACCTTGCCTGAACGATCATCATTGATCACGGTAACCTCGACAACCCCAGGACCGTTGACAGTTCTGGCAGTGCAAGTCCCTGTTTGGGATACGTTGTTGACACAGATATTCAGCGACGTTGGGTGAGGTATCAGAGGACCAAGATTGGCACCAGTTGGACGTACGAACATCGGGTTGGAGGCGACGTAGATGTCGAATCCACCTAGGGTCTGGGAGCCCTGGACGAACACTCCTACTCTGAAAGTAGCGCCGACAGTGAATGGCCCCAGCGAAGGCGGACTCGAAGGGCAGGATGTAGCTGTTGCAGAGGATGTTATGCAGACAAGACCAGTGAATGTTCCAGGCGAAGTGGCGACCGTGGCTCCCTGAATATTCTCCGGGAGAGTAGTTCCAAAAGCGTTGGAGATTAGTACACAGACGTTCGGAGGCGAAGAGACACTGCTCTGTGAACAGCCCGACGACGTCGGATAGAACAAAGAACTGCTACTGGCTACACCGACCACTTTGTAAGTTATGGTGAACGCCATGCCCGAACATGGACCTGGAGGAGGATTGTTACAGACATTCGATCCCGAACTGTCTATCGTGGTCACCTCTACCACCCCGGGACCGTTAGCGGTGCCCTGCGTACAAGAGCCAGTCTGGGCTACACCATTGATACAGATCCCAGTCAGAGACGGATTAGGAACCAGATTGCCTAGAGCGGCACTCGTAGGGCTAAGAATCGAAGAATTGGCCGCGACGTACACGTCCCAGCCAACCAGCGGATCAGAATTCTGTACGAAAACACCCACGCTGAACATCGAACCTACAGCGATGGGACCTATAGAAGGCGGGGCCGTAGGGCAGCTGGTAGCGGTCGTCGAACTTGTGATGCAGACTAGACCAGTGAACTGCGCGTGAGCCGAAGGGACCGTGTTTGAAGGAACGAACAGCACGGCTGCGAGAAGTAAAGGCAGCAAGAGCATTAGACGTTTGTTTTTGACTCGACGATTGTACATTTCACAAATCACTTCGATTTTCGAAGTATAGGGTCTGCGCGACGGGTTTATCTGGATTGTGGGTGAGACGGTTTCTTGTAGCAATAGATAGCCAGAATCAGATATGAATAGTCCACCTCAGTAGCCTGAAGCTATAAAGCAAGATTCAGATGTAAGCTGATAAAAGCAGACTGAGTGCACCATTTCTCAAGTGGACTTGGAAATCTCTTCACGTCAGACTCTGAAAGTAGCCGCACATGACAGGCACAATACCGGTGTTAAAAGAAGAAGAAGGGGAGTTTGGGGATTGATTGATCCCCCGATGGTCTAAGATACTACTGCGAACGCGCCGGACTTTGAATTGCTCGCGGAGTAGACTGTTCCTGTTGTCCAGTAGAGTGTTGCTGTGAAGGTGAACTTCTGGTTGGCGAAGCTGGAGGGGATAGCTTGGTTGAAGCTGATGGAGAGACTTGACGTGTGGAGGTCCACCGGCACCGGTGTCAAGCCGGGTGTAGAGTTGACTCCTCCACTCGAAGTGTTGACACAAGTAACGCCGCAAGTGACATCGAACGTGTTTGACGGATTTATAGTGGATGCGCCCACTATCCGGACCAGCACCTCTACAGGGGAGGACAATGGGTTCGTCACAATGGCCGTCCAGCTCTGAGTGCTCGCGCTCTTAGCCAGACTTAGGTGGTGTGTCCAGTGGAGCTTTCCAGCAGTGAAAGATGGAGCGGGAACGACGGTGAACGGTTCGCACGCGCTCGTCACCGCGTTGTTGTTGCTATCGCCGCTGTAGACTGCGTTGAAGCTGTAGCTCCCTGCAGCGGCCGGCGTCACTGTTGCAGAAGCAGGCACGTTGTTGGAGGGACCAACACTCACGGTTGAGACGATGGTGCCTGTTCCGGCCGTGCATGCGCCATTCGGAAATAGTGTGTAGATCACTGTGCCGGTAACGCCTGTTGATGGGAATCCGCCTGTCAAGATTGCCTGGTCCGAAACGAGGGTGCCGAGTGGAGCGACAGTGGAGTTGACGACTGTCGTGAGGCTTGGGGTGGAATTGGTAACTGTCAGGGCGAAAGGCGTGGCCGTGGAGGCGGCGTGAACCGAATCACCCGGATAGCTTGCGCCGATGTTATGGGTTCCAGACCCTACAGACGTTGGCGTGTAGGAGACTACGCAATTTGCCTGGTCTGAGCCGAGAGAGGACAGGGTGCACGGGTTGGCGGGACTGAAGCTTCCAGATCCATCAGTCGAGAATGTGACTTGGCCGGTTGGATTGGTCGCTCCAGGAGTAGCGGTGTCGGTGACCGTCGCGGTGCACGTGGAGGCAGTGCCGACCGCGGCTGGAGACGAACAGGAGACCATGGTAGTTGTCGGATCCAACGTGGCAGGGCGGATGACAGTGGCGCCCTGAATATTCTCAGGAAGAGGAGTTCCAAAAGCGTCAGCTATGAGAACACATACGTTCGGTGGTGAAGACACACTGCTGGCGGAACAGCCTGGAGATGTTGGATAAGACAGAGAAGTGCTTGGAGTCGCGCCGACCACCTGGTACGTTATGGTTAGAGCCATACCAGAGCAAGGCGAGATACCGCCACACTCGTTGCCTCCTGAACTCTCAATCGTAGTAGCCTCGACAACACCAGGACCATTAGCAGTATTGACAGTGCACGAGCCAGTCGTGGGTGAACCGTTGATACAGATAGAAGTCAGAGACGGACTAGCAACTAGCGTACCGAGAGCAGCACTGGTAGGATTCAGAAACGCCGGGTCGGCGGCAACATAAATGTCCCAGCCACCCATGGCGTCGGAACCCTGAACGAAGAGACCGACGGTGAAGGTCTGACCGACAGTTACCGGACCGATCGTGGGCGGACTACCAGGACAGCTCGTTGCTGTCGTGGAGGATGTGACGCAGACCAGACCTGTGAACTGGCCGTGAGCTGAAGGAAATGCTTGTGAAGCAAGGAACAGCGAAGCGAGAAGAAGAGGCAGGGAGAGTACTAGACGCTTGTTTTTGACTAGACGATAGTGCAATTCGTAAATCACTCTTGTTTTCTCGCTCCTACGGCAACACATGGAATATTTAACTCTCAATGGAGATTTTCCATTCGCAGCCATCTATAGCCATCATTGGATATGACTAGCGTAGCTGGGTTATCCGAAGCTATAGAACGAGGAAAACTCTCCTAGACTCTTGCCAGAACGAGCTGAGCACACTGATCGTCCCGAAAGGGAGGACCTGGAATACTTGTCACACGCTAAACATGACTGCGCATAGGGTGGACGCGTAACACCAACGGTCAGTTCCGCTGGGCATGTTGGATTACTCCAGGACAAGTGTCTCCATAGGGCGTCTTGTAAAATATCGATCCTGAGTTAGAGCGGATCTTTCCCAGAAGGTTAGCTCCGCCGAGAGTCTATGGTACTACCCCGAAGGAGCCGGACTTTGGATTACCACGCGTGTAGAGTGTTCCTGTTGCCCAGTAGAGTGTTGCGGTGAAGGTGACCTTCTGGTTGGCGAAGCTGCTGCTGATAGGCTGGTTGAAGCTGAAAGAAATCTTCGCACCGGCCGCGATCGAGACCGGTGTAAGGCCAGGAGTAAAGTTGACTCCTCCCACAGTGTTGACACAGGTCACTCCGCACGTTACATCAAATGTGAGAGATGGATTGATCGCGGATCCTCCCACGAGCCGAACCACCACGTTTACAGTAGAGGAGAGTGGGTTGTCCACAGTGACAGTCCAGCCTTGAGTGTTAGAGGTCTTGCTGAGGCTCAGGTGGTGTGTCCAGTGGGGGTTGGTGAAAGATGGGGCCGGTGTGACTGTGAACGGCTCGCACGCGCTCGTCACAGCGTTATTGTTGCTATCGCCGCTGTATACCGCGTTGAAGCTGTAGCTACCTGACGGATTCGGCGCCGTTGACGTAGAACTCTGGACGCTGTCTGATGCGTCCACGTTGACGGTTGAGACGACCGTGCCGGTTCCCGCAGTGCATCCACTGTTGGGAAAGAGCGTGTAAGTTACAGTTCCCGGAGCACCGGTGACGGGGAAGCCGCCGAGAAATACGACAGCGTCATGAACAGGAACCCCTACGGGTATCCCACCGGCAGGGACGGGTAGTCCGGTCTGGTCGACGATGACTGCTGTGAAGATGCGTGCGGTAGCCTTCGTGACGGTCAGATTGAATGATGGACCTGTCGAGCCTGCGTGGACCGTGTCGCCAGCATAGATTGCTCCGATGTGATGTGTTCCAGAGCCCACCAGGGTGGGCACGTAGAAAATGGAGCAGCCGGAATTGTTTGGTCCGATCGCTGAGAGGGTGCAGACGTTCGGGTTGAAGCTGCCAGAACCATCGCTCGTCCATGTTACTACGCCGATTGGAGAGCTTGGAGCGGTCGTGTTTGTGTCTGTGACCGTTGCGGTACACGCGGATAACTGGCCGACGACTATTGGGGAACCGCACAGTTTGCTGATGGTTGTCAAGTCTCGGAAGACCGTCTGGGTGACGGAGGCGCCCTGAAGAGTCTCGGGAAGAGTAGTTCCGAAGGCGTCGGCCAAGAGAACGCACTCGTTAGGCGAGTTCGGCGGTGAAGCCGCGCTGGTATTGGAACAGCCCGCGGCTGTCGGATAAGACAGAGGTGTGCTTGATGTCTTGCCCACCATCTTGAAGGTGATGGTAAACGCTAAGCCAGAACATGGAGCCGAAGCGCACTCGTTGCTTCCCGAACTCTCAATTGTGGAGACCTCGACGACGCCTGGACCGTTGGCAGTGTTGACTGTACACGAGCCGGTGGTTGTTGCTCCATTGACACAGATAGATGTCAACGATGGGCTGAAAATCAGACTGCCAAGAGTAGCATTGGTTGGGATCAGATAGTGAGTGTCGACAGAGACGTAGATGTCGAAGCCAGCCAGTGGTTGCGAACTCTGAACGAAGACGCCTACTGCAAAGATCGAACCGGGTAGAACCGGAATGTTCGGCGCGCCCACAGGACATTTCGTGGCGGTTGAAGGGTAGACTATGCAGACGACCGCCTGTGGAAGCGTAATGGAAACAGAGGCACCCTGAACATTCTCGGGAAGAGTAGCTCCCAACGAGTTGTCAACTAGGACACACGTGTTCGGCGGCGAGGAGACACTGCTCGTCGAGCAGCCTGCAGCTGTCGGATAAGACAGAGAAGTGGGAGCTGAAGTCGCGCCAACCACCGTATAGTTTATGGTAAAAGCCATACCAGAACATGGCGAGAGACCACCACACTCGTTGCTCCCCGAACTCTCTATCGTAGTAACCTCGACTACGCCCGGACCGTTCGCAGTATTGGTCGTGCAAGAGCCGGTCTGGGCTGAACCGTTGACACAGATAGATGTCAACGATGGAGTGACGATCAGAGGACCTAGAGCGGCACCGGTGGGACTCAGAAACGTAGGGTCGGACTTGACATAGATCTCGAAGCCACCCATCGCCTTAGAATTGTTGATGAAGACACCGACAGCAAAGGTCGAGCCGAGGGTAAGTGGGCCAATACTAGGCGCACTGTTACTACAGTTCGTCGCTGTTGCGGAAGTTGTGACGCAGACTAGACCAGTTCCAGTAAACCCAGCCGCTCGAGCCGAGGAGATTGAACGTGACCCAGCGAACAGCGAAGCTGCGAGGATTAGAAGTAGCAGGAGGACGAGGTGCTTATTCAATCAATAAATCAGCTTCTAAGACGTCCGTTTACCCGCGCCACTCGTATTTAGCTCTCGCATAGGACGTTTTCACTTGCGGCAATCGATAGCCATCAGAGGATATGAAGGGTTATCCGAAGCTATAGAGACAAGGACACCCGCTTCTGGTCAGAGCATGCAGTGCTGATGGTGTCCAGAAAGGCGATCTAGGATTCCTGCCCCTAGACGAACATTTTCCCGGCTGATCGACACTATACAGGGCAGTCGCGGTGGTTGTGGCATCCTCCCGTCTTGAACGGGGGGAGAATCGTGAGGACTTTGAACTGCAGCTGGTCTCCGCCGCTGGCCAATAGTGACTGGCCGGCGAGACGGGGATAGGATACTGTGACGACGTATCTTCCGAGCGGAATAGATGTAGTGCTCCAAGAGAAGGTGAACGTGACCGTTGTCATCGTTGTAGAGCCTAGAGGAATAGTCTCGGTGACGGAAGACGCGATGGTGTATGTCGTGAGGTTCGTTGCGGTTATCGTTAGCTGGATTGTCTCAAAATAGTCGCCTAGGTTCGTGACTTGGACTAGAACAGTTGCGAAGTTCTTCTGGAAAGCGTAGGGTCCAGACTGGATCGTTGTGATGACAACATTGTGGACTGGAGTAATCGCGCTGCTCTTGATGTAGTAGACGTCATACTCACTGGCGAACGGATAGTCTGTAGAATAGAATATCCAGAGAGTCTTATCGAAGCCCTGGACGACTGAGGGCGAGAGATCGTCCAGCGGAGTGTTGACGTCCCCGTAGGTTGTAAGCTGAGTGTCCGCGGCCCATGTGCTACCATCATAGGTGTACTTGTAAAAGAGCTTCTGCTCATACACAGCGTTAGTACCGGATGAGAGCTGCACTTGCCTAGAGTAGAAGATCCAGATGGTGCCATTCCGGTCCTGGACTAGGCCAGGGTCGATATCGTAGTTGTTAGTAGTGAGCGTAGTCTCCGGCGACCATGTGATCCCGTTATAGTTCCTGTAGATCACGTTGTAGTTGCCCGAGTTCTGCCTTGACCAAGCTATCCAGATCTTGCCATCAAAGGTTGCGAGCGATGTTGGTGTAACGTCCACGTTGCTGCTGGACAGCTGAACGTCTCCAGACCACGAGTCTCCTTTGAGCGTCTTGTAATAGATCGATGCTGAGGTTGAGGAGACGTATCTCTCCCAGAAGACGTAGACCGTAGAGTTGGTTGAAACTGCAGCATGAGGGAAGAAGTCGTCGAAGGAGGTGCCGCTCGTCAGCTGAACACTGTTGCGCCAAGCACCGTTGGAGTAGAGTTTGTAGAAGAGGTTCCAGCGTCCAGTCTGGTTCGACGACCAGAGTAGAATGATGCTGCTGTTGCGGAGCTGTCCCAGCGCCGGAGAGATAACGAAAGTGTTGCCGGTCGGCAGCGTCTGGATCACTGACCAGCCGTGGCTTGTGCTATAGGTCATGTAGACGCCGGTCTCATAGTACTGTTGCCAGGTAACCCAGAGTGTCCCATCTCTCGCCTGGAGAGATGAGGGATAGCTGCTCGAGCCAGGCGTCAGCTCAAGAGCCTGAGGACTACCGAATGAGGTAGCGCCCGCGACCCTCGGTACGCTAAACATGGGAAGAGCGAGTAAGAGCAGAACGACTGTGAGTAGAAGGATCACGTTTTTTCGCAAATACGAATACCTACTTGCTTCCTGGGGACGAGAGTACACTGTTATTTCGAATTGTAAAAGAAAAAGGGGAGGTTTGGGGGATTGTTTCGTCCCCCCTAGTCTATGGTACTACTGCGAACGCGCCGGACTTGGAGTCGCTGTGAGTGTAGATTGTTCCCGTAGCGTAGAACAGTGTTGCAGTGAAAGAGACCTTCTCGTTGTTGAAGCCGCTGACGATCTGGTTGAAGCTGAAGGAGGTTGATACACCAGCACCTACAGTTACCGGTGTTAGACCTGGGGTAGCGTTAACGCCCCCGCTTGCAGTGTTGACGCACGTGACTCCGCAAGTGACATCGAAACTGTTGCCTGGGTTGGTCGTGGATATCCCAACGATCCGAACTACCAGCTTGACGCTGGAGGACAAGGGGTTAGCGACGATAGCAGTCCAGCTCTGTGTGCTGGCGCTCTTCGAGAGGCTGAGATGGTGTGTCCAGTGAAGCTTTCCAGCGGTGAAGTGAGGCGCGGGTAGGACTGTGAACGATGTGCAGCTGGACACTCTGTTGTTGTCGAGGGTGTCGTTGTTGTACACGGCGTTGAAGCTGTAGACCGTTGGACTTGTGGGTGCTGAAAGCGTCACTGATGGAGAACCAGGCACGTCGTTTGCCGGGCGAATGGTGACAACTCCGACTAAGGTGCCAGTTCCTGAGCACACGCCGCCGGAATACCACGTATAGGTCAACGTGCAGGTCCCTGGTACGCTACAGGCCCCCTCTACAGGGAAGCCCGTGCCGGCTATCATAATAGCCTGGTCATGGACAGGAATCCCTTGCGGGACACCGGCAGGATCGACTGGTGAACCAGTCTGGTCATTGATTGGTACTGAGCTTAGAGTTGCACTGGCGGGCAGGACGCCGAGATTGAAAGGATCGGTTCCGCCTGAGTGGATCGTGTCTCCAGGATAGATTACGCTGATGGACGTGGTTCCTGTGCCAACGTGCGTTGGTGTGTAGGTGGTGGAGCATTGGGATTGGAACGAATTGATTGCCTGGAGCTGGCAGGTGGACGGATTGAAGCTTCCACTTCCACTGGATTGCCAAGTGACCGGGCCGATTGGAGCGACTGGAGCAGATGGAGAGGGGTCCGTAACTGTCACGCTGCACATCGTCTGCTGACCCACAACTACTGGGCTGGGACCGCATGATTTGATAATGGTTGAGTTGTCGACTGGGTGCGTCTGGATAAGATCAGCGCCTTGAATACTTTCAGGGACAGTAGTTCCAACATTGTCCAACACCTCGACACATTCGTTCGGAGGTGAGGCTACGCTGGTGACACTGCAGGCAGCGTTTGTTGGATAGTCGCCTGGAGTAGTTGGAGTCACGCCTACAACCTGGTAGGTTATGGTGAACGCTAGGCCTGAACATGGCGTTGCAGAGCACACGTTGCTTCCAGAGGAATCTGCGGTCTGGACTTCAACAACACCGGGACCGTTCGCTGAGTTGGGTGTACAACTGCCGACAACGCTAATGTCATTGATGCAGATAATAGTCAATGACGGGTCCGGACTAGGAATCAGAGGACCGAGAGTAGCGTTGAGCGGGTTCAGATATTGCCGGTTGACTGCGACGTAGATGCTGAAGCCAGACAGTGGTTGTGAATTCTGTACGCGGACACCGAAAGTGTAGGTCGAACCGAACACGACCGGTATCTGGGGCCGGCCGACGTTGCATGGTGTTGCGGTTGCGGGGCTGGTTATGCAGACGATTGCGTTTGGAAGAGCAATGGTAACACTGGCAGCCTGAATATTCTCAGGAAGAGTAGTTCCAAAGGCATCAGCAATCAGAACACATGTATTCGGCGGTGAAGAGACACTGCTAGTGGAACAGCCTGACGAAGTTGGATAAAATAGAGTAGTACTTGGAGTCGCGCCGACAACCTGATAGGTTATGGTGAAAGCCATACCGGAGCATGGTGAAATACCACCACACTCGTTGCCGCCTGAACTCTCTATCGTAGTAACCTCGACAACACCAGGACCGTTAGCTGAACCTGTTGTACACGAGCCGGTCTGAGCCGAACCGTTGACACAGACCGAGGTCAACGATGGACTAGCGATCAGAGGGCCGAGAGCAGCACTCATAGGACTCACATACGCCGGATTGGAAGCGACAAAAACGTCGAAACCACCCATAGCGTCAGAAGCCTGAACAAAAGCACCGATGGAGAATGTATCACCCACGTTAAACGGACCGAGGGACGGAGCACTCGTGGGACAGCTTGTGGCTGATGTTGAAGCTGTGATACAGACGAGACCCGTACCGGGCGAGGCGTGAGCCATAGGTACGATATTCAGAGGGAGTAAGAGCGATGCAGCGAGAAAGAGGGGTAGTGTAAGTATTAGACGTTTGTTTTTGAGTAGATTGTACATTTCATAAATCACTTTTTTCTTGAGATAGGATTGACTTTTGGATCGTCTTAAGAAGCTTTCGGACTCCCAGCAATCGTCGGCAACCGCCGGATATTAGTTGCCGAATAGAGATATCTCAGAACATTCAGCCCTTTTAAGCCTCGCTGGAAACCGCGCGTCTCGTGAGCGTTACCGCTCGATAGACGTCGATATCAATGTCTTGAACTCTCCCGGGAGGTCCCGGTTTCCAGGCGGTGGCGCTCCCACGGATCCAAGCCTCAAACTAAAATTGTGAACGGAACCTAGAATTGAGAGAAATTCCTACCCCAAGAAAATGCCCGGAAAATATCGGCGGAAGCATCCGGGAACTTCCTGCTAGAAATTATCGAACCGGAGTTCTGTTGCCAGGGTTTCTCTTGTAATGATCTCATGCAGGGGTCAAGTGTAGAGGTGGCAAGCCACGAAGTGGCCCTTCTCAACCTCAAGCAGCGGCGGCTCCTCCAACGTACACCTCGTATGGGCGTAGGGGCATCGAGTGTTGAACCTGCACCCTGGAGGAGGATAGACGGGGCTCGGTATTTCTCCACTGATCACGTCCCCCCTCCTCTGGCCAGGGTCAACAGAAGGAACCGCGGCTATGAGCGCCTGAGTGTACGGATGTAGAGGAGCATCGATCAGGTTCGCCGAGTCCGACATCTCCATTACTTTTCCAAGATACATGACAGCAATTCGATCGCAGATATGTTTGGCCACAGCGAGGTCGTGGGTTATGAAGATGATTGATGTTCCCTTCTTCTCAACCAGATCAACCATAAGATTGAGAATCTCGGCCCTGATGGACACGTCTAGCATTGAGACAGGCTCGTCAGCTACAACAAACTTTGGATCCAAGACAAACGCGCGAGCCACAGCCACTCTCTGACGCTGGCCACCGCTCAGCTCGTGCGGAAACCGGTAGAGGAAATTTTCCGGAGGAACCAGCTCGACGTCGCTCATCGCCGCCTTCACTCTTGCTTCGACCTCTGCCTCGTTCTTCGCAACCTTTTGAACACGGACAGGCTCAGCGACGATCTCCTTTATCGTCATTCGCGGATCGAGAGACTCGAACGGATCTTGGAAGACGATCTGCATCATGCGACGCAGGTCTTTCAAATTCCGCCAGCCGTACAGGTTCTTCTCAACCTCCTTGAAATGCACATTACAGAGGTAACCGTTGCTGGAATTGGTCTGGGCACCAGAGTCGGAAATGTCCTGGGGTAAGACTGATTTTTTGGCGAGCCGACTACAGCCGACGATTGAACATTTTGCTCCATGCCCAATCTTTCCGACTGTCTTGAGCCTCGGCCTGGCCGTTAGCTTCTTTTTCACTTCCTTGAAGTGAATGGTACACAGGTAGGCTTTCTCGCTTGAGACTGAAGCCTCTATTCCTGCCCGAGACACGTCGGTGGGCGAGATCGACTTTTTGGCTTCTCGGCCGCAACCGGCGACCAAGCAGACTGTCCCCTTCGTTACTTTCCCGAGGGTCTTCAATTTCGGTCTGAGGGCGAGTGTAATGTCCTTGCCCTCGAAATACACGGCGCCTTCCGTCGGATCGGTGAGCTTGACGAGTAATCGGCCTGTAGTGGTCTTGCCGCTGCCGCTCTCGCCTGCGAGGCCGAAGATCTCTCCCTTTCTGAGGCCGAAGCTTATACCGTCAACCGCCTTTACGGTTAGCTCGTCTTTAGAGAGGAGGGTTTGGAAGAAGCCTTTCTTTAACGGAAAATGTTTCTTCAGATTCTCTACGCGGATCAGGTATTCCTCGCTCAATTCGACCAACTCGACCGACTAGTCGTAGAGATGACATGCAACGAGGTGATCGCCCCTTCCAGATTTTCCTAGCGGAGGGTCGACTTTCTTGCAGATATCCATTACGTATGGGCATCTAGGATTGAATCTGCAGGCCGGCGGAGGCCTCAGCAGATCAGGCGGCTGTCCCGGGATAGATGTGAGCCTGATCCTCTCGCCTTTGATACTGGGGAAGGCTTTGAGGAGACCTTGAGTATATGGATGGAGAGGTTCCTTGAAAACTGATTCCGCGTCGCCGTACTCTACAATTCTTCCAGCATACATTATGGCGATCTTCTCGCATGTCTCTGCCAATATTGAGAGATCGTGACTGATAACTAGCATCGACAGCCCCAGCCTTTCCCTAAGATCACGCATCAGCTTGAGGGTCTGGGCTTGAACAATAACGTCTAGCGCGGTTCCCGGCTCGTCACCGATCAGAAACTTCGGATTCGCCGCCAATGCCATGGCGATTAGTGCTCTCTGTCGCATTCCGCCGCTAAACTCGTGAGGATAGTTGTCGACTCGTTCAGGATCTATACCAACAAGCTCGAAGAGTTTCCTCGCCCTCTCCCAAGACTCTTTACTGCTGACGTCGGGCTCGTGTGTCCTTATGGCCTCGACGATCTGATCTCCAACCTTTAGGACAGGGTTCATTGCATTCATTGCTCCCTGGAAGACTATTGCGATTCCCTTCCAGCGAATTTTTCTCATCTCATTCTCGGACAAAGGCACAAGGTCGGTTCCATCGAAGATGATTTTTCCCCCTCGTATTGTTCCACCCTGAGGGAGGATCTTCAGAATGGACATGGCGACCGTCGTCTTGCCACAGCCGGACTCCCCGGCTAGACCGAGAGCCTCGCCTTTCTCAACCCGAATGTTGACTCCCTCGGCCGCTCTTACCCAGCCTCTCATTGTGCGATAGTTTGTGGTGAGATTCTGCGTCTCTAGAATCGCTGGCATCTGGTGTTCGCTCTCTCGTCCATCTCGACGATCAGACTAGTTCCGCTTCAGTTAAGCTTTGGGGGAAGAAAACCATGATTTCTTCCGATTGTCGAAATCTCCAGGCGAAAAGACTTGTCGTTGTTTTTTCTCCGTCAGGTCCAAGTTTCCTGCGTGAAGTGGAGTGATCTGGAATGGACAGGTGGAGCAGATTTATAGGATGTCTTGACACTTATTCCTAGAAGTCTGGGAACGAGCTGTAGGAATTGGCCTCACTGAGACTTCATCTGATTTTCATACCTCTCCTGTTCGCGATTCTTCTCGGTCCATCGCTCCTGGCTCCGGCGAGCGGGGCCGTAATTACTGTCACGGTGAGCCGGGACTCGGTCTCCATTCAGATGAACTTTGAGCTGACTGAGAATCTTACAACATCTCTTCCTACACTGGACACTGTTGTAGACCAGTCGAGCCCGGTGCTAGCGCCCATGCAGAGTGGATTTCAATCGATGGTCCCGGAAGCGCGGATTGAACAGCTGTCTCTACACGCTAGGACCGAGCAGATCGACAATAGGACGGGGCTCTGGGTCTTCCAAGAGAATTATACGATCACTCTTTCAGGAGTCACTAACAATTCAGGAGGAAGAATCGCTGCAGACCTCGCCTTCCTCTCATCGAAGAACAACCAGTCCATCACAGTGTCCGGGGTGGAGCTGAATAATGTCGGCCGGAGCTATCTAGTGCAGGGTTACCAAAGGTTTCCGCCTGACAGTAAGACGCGCTACTTCGCCCAGACCGGCGAATATACTCTACCCGTTACTCCTGAACTGTTCACCTCCAGCTTCAGCATCCTGGACCTTAGCTGGACCTCCCATGGGGTAGACCGGACCGGTGGCTACCAGCCGTTCAACTCCTCGACCATCTGGAATCTCCAACCACGAATAACTCCATACAACGTAACAGTCGGGGTCGGCCTAACTACTGAGCAGACATTTCTGAAAAAGTACGTGGCCTACCTCGGCTCCTCAGTGGAGATCATCGCCCCTCCCAGCTCGCAGGCAGACGGGACAACGATACTTTTCGATCTACCCACCATCGCTGAAACAATCGCGCCGATCATAATCGTCATTTCGTTGATCACTGCGATCGCCACATTCCTCTTGGAGCGAAGAATCTCGAAACCGATCCGCCTTGCTAGAGGAAGAAAACGCTAGGCTCGACCTAGACCAACCATCACACAACTATTCTAAATAGAAACCGACGACCAAAACAAACACTAGTGCAAAGCCAATAAGTCGTCTTGCTATCAAGGTTCCAGAATTTTTTCTTTGTCGTCCCCCTGACTCGGACAATGAGCATGTAGCCTTAGGTTAGAGGCTATTCGGTTCTATCCGAACCTACTTCTGGACTTGCGGGTCACCATGCTTGTGATTTCATCGCAGCGATAGAGCATAATTTGTCCGAGGTTTGAACTTCTCTTCAGCGGCGGCTCTGCGACTATTGCCGCCTTCTGAGTTTGGGATTGAACATTTCGTCGAGGGAGTAGCCGATCAGGACAAAGGAGAGGGAGACGATGGCGATCGCAAAGCCGGGGGGAATGACCCACCACCAATCGGCGGTGCCCGTGACGATAAAGTTGTCATTGAGGATCCTTCCCCAAGACTCAACCGTGGGATCCCCAAGGCCTAGGAAAGCGAGGGCCGCATAGGTCAATATTGCTCCGGGAACGCTGAGAGCGAGGTTGACGTAGGTGAGTCCAATGAGATTGGGGAAGAGGTGTCGGGAGAGAATGCGTCCGTTTCCGGCGCCGGCTGCTCTAGCTGCTTCAATGAAAGGCCTCTCTCTCAGAGTGAGCACCTGAGATCGGATTACCCTCGCAAACCCCATCCACGAGAAGAAAGCTATGATCGCGATGATCACCAAGGCGCTGGCGGTCAGAACGACAACCAGTATTATGGCGAGTGGAAGGAAAGGAATCGTCAAGAACAAATCCGTGATACGCATCAACACCTGATCGACTAATCCACCCAACAGGCCTGCCAAGAGGCCGATGATAAGCCCAACTCCAATGCCCAGCAGGGCGGCTGTCAATCCTACGAGCATAGAGGGACCGGTGCCGTATAGGTCTCGAGTCAGGAGGTCGCTCCCCGCAGCGTCGGTTCCGAGCAGACCCCACGACGTTCCTAGGAGGGTTAGCTGCAGATTTGTAATATCAACCCGCTGTGGTCCGTCGAATCTGATCTCGATACCATAGGTATACTGTTGAACCGCCGAGAAAATGATAGTAGGAGACGTCAAACTTGTTGCTCCTCTAGGAAGGCCGAGGATCGAATCGAGGTTAGCTGGCCGAGTCCAATTACCACTCTGTGTAATGTTTTCATCAAAGAGAGGAAAGTCTAGCCCTCCACTCTGATAGATGAATATCCTCACATGGACCGGATGATCGGTCGAGGCGCCCATAGCGAGAATCGACGCTGTTGCTAGGAAGCTCGCGGGAGGTCCGCGGTAAGGATAGAGAAAGCTCTGATTGACGACAGCTGTCGCTATACCTTGAGTCGGGTGGGACAACTGCATGCTCCCTATTCCGTGAGTACTCGTGTCAGTTCTTCCAGCATCATATGACACGGCTACACTGGATAGATCGAGCTGGGACCCGGTGAGGACCAATGCTTGGACCGCTCCGGGAGAGGAGAACGATGAATCCTTGACCACGACAAAGTTCTTACTGAGATAGTAGCCGTCGGGGAAACTCGTCACCCAATCTGGCTGGGCACTAGGGCCAGACACTTGTTGAAGGTCTTTATATGGGGTGAGCAGTGGAGCCGCGACGGCGACGACGCCTGAAAGTATGAGTATGATAAGCCCTATCGCTGACATTCTGTTCTTCATCAGAGCTCTGAGCAGGCCGGTTATGCGGTGTAGCTGGAAGCGCCAGTACGATTTCAGATAGGCCTGATCAGACATTCTCTAGTTTCCCACGGGCTTGTTGTAGGAGTGTTTTATTCATAGCGGATACGCGGGTCTATGATTCCGTACAGAACATCTGCAATGAAGTTTGCGGCTATCACTGTCAGAGAGATTAGATAGAACATCGCCTGCATGACTGGAAAATCTTTCACTTGCACTGCTTGGAAGAGATAGAATCCCAACCCGTTCCATGCAAAAACTGTCTCCGTTATGATCGCACCGGCAAGGATTCCTCCGAATGCGAGCGCACTAGAAGTTACAACTGGAAGCGACGCATTCTTGAATGCGTGATGAAAGAGTATCGTCCTCCGCGACAACCCCTTCGCTTTGGCAGTGACGATATAGTCTTCGTTGAGAGCCTCCAACATTGTCGCCCTAGTTAGTAGCACGAAACCACCATAGGTAAACAGGGTCAGCGTTAGCGCTGGTAGGAAGAGGTACTGAATGCGGATAATGATCTGATTCAGAAGAGGTGGAGCCTGCCCAGGGATACTGAACGTGACCGGTACAGTTCCCCCTGAGGGGAACCATTGGAGTCCTATAGCAAGAACAAGTATGAGGACTTCGCCAATCCAGAAAGTCGGAAGAGCGAAAGTAGAGAGTGAGGCAGATACTGTGGCCTTATCCACAAGAGAGTCTCGCCTGGCGGACGCAATAATCCCAAGCACTACTCCTATGATTATAGCGATGATGGTTGAAGATCCGAGCAGGAGCAGAGTGTTTGTCAGCCGTTGCTGTTGTATGATGTTGGTCGAAATAGACTGGCCGTTTTGAAACGAAACTCCAAACTGGAAGGTGAGCATGTTATGGAGGTAAGATAGGAACTGGTCGGTGCGTGACTGATTGCATTTCCACAAGGCGCAGAGATTCGCAACTGCCTGCTTGTTCTGGGCAATCCTTGGATTATTCGTAAGAAACGCGGCCGCGCCGCTCTGTCCCGGGATACCTTCGAATATCAGCCAGTTAACAATGATGACCAAAAAAATCAATAATACCGTGTATAAAATTCGTCTGAGCAGAAAAGATCGAAGAGTCATCCGAGGACAAAAAGATCGGTCATAATCATTTATTTGAGGCTTGCCCCTGTCATCAGGCAGATCCTACGCCGGACAAGGACAGCCGGACAACGGGCAGTTCTTCAGTTTGAATGCGGACGCGTTTCTAGGCATCGGAGAAATAAAAAGAAAAAGAGGGGAATTTGGCTTTTCCGGTATCTGTTAGCAGTCGTATCCGCCGTTTGGATATGCTGTTCCAGTTCCGACTGGAGCTGCGCATCCGGCTGTGCTGGCTGGTGCCAGTGTTGATGTGCTTGTGCTTAGTACTGTGCTGCCTACTTCGTAGAGTGTCACAGCGTATCCTCCAATGCCCGGTAAGACAGTGCCTACCCATCCTGCATTAGATGCTGTGCATGGTGTGATTGTCGTTCCTGGCAATGTGTAGCCTGCCTTGCATGCTAGGATCAGTGCTGTGCCGGTTGTCTTCTCTGTCGAGAAGCCTATCCAGCTAATGCCCTTGAGCGAGTTGACCGCTAGCCGTTGGCTGAGACCTACAGCGTTCGTTCCTGTTCCACCAGCATTGCCGATACCCTGTGCCCAGTGCGGACAGTTGGCTGAGGGACTCGAAGAGTGGCAACTGTTGACAGTCAACACCTTCGAAAAGTCAGCGCTGCCAGAACCGATGACACCTGACCAGATGTACTTCGCGAGCGATCCGCTGCTGCGGAAGTAGTCACTGCTCGCACCAGCGATACCACAAGTGGTGCCAGTGCCTGTTAGAGTACAACCTGTCCTGGTCAGGGTGAAATCACCAAGACCAAAGGCTGGAGCCTGAGTATTGTCGATACTGCAGCCTCCACCAAGTGTACCCACAGCAGGATGACCAGCGCCACCGATGCTCTGGCATGTGAATGCGCTAGATCCGATGAGGAAGTTGTTCGTGACAGGGTCGAAGGTTGGACTGTCAGCACGCGTACCACCGACGGTGACGATGTTTGGTGCGCCGAATGCTCCGATGCAAGCGGTCTCTGGAGCACTAACGATGTTAGTTCCAGAGATTTCCCTGCCAGTGACACCGCTGTTCCATGTGCTCGCACCACAAGCAGACCATATGTGGCCTGGAATTATGGTGACACCGCCGAGGAAGAGCTCAGTGAATGGACCCTTAGCCTTGAGGTTAAGGTCCACAGTGAACTCGTCCAAGACGTTGATGTGAGCAACGTTGGATAGAGATGTTGCCTGGAAGGCGCCCGTAGCATTCAGGTTGATGTAGCTGTACTTTACGTCCCACGCCGTGACTGGACCAGCATCTTGCCAGTGGTTGGCACGGTTCAATGAGAGACGAAGATCAGCAGCCGTGTTAGCAAAGTATGTAGAGTTACCATAGCCCAATGTTGTCGAAGTGCACGCTGGACCGCCTGGGTAGCAGAGGAAGCTGTGACTGGTAGTCATCCAGTCGATGTTCTGCAATATTGATGAGCACTGAGGGACGCCAGCTGTTGCAGCTAAGGTCGCAGAGTTGGTACACTGCGGGTTCTGCACAAACAGACTGTCATAGATGTTGCTCAGCAAGTATGCATCCCAGAGGGTGCTGAATTGGAATGGGCTGAGACTGTCAACGGTTGTCAAGAAGCTCTGGCGGAATGTTCCGGCTACAGCCGGACTGGCGCTGTAAGCGTTGAGCCATTCGAAAGTGTTAGCGGAGGCTGAGAAGCCGCCACCGAAGGCGGTGATCCAGCCTGGATTCGAAGAGCTGCCTAGAGGCCAGTTGTTGAGCCGAGCCTGAACATCGTTTCCGTCCCAGACTGGGATAGTGAGGACGTGGCTGCCAGCGTAGTCCTCAGCCTGATAGCCAGCGCTGACTGCACTGCAGACTGGGGATGCGCCGATGCATGTTGTAGCACCTGCTCCACCCGAGACTGCCGTACCAGAACAGTTGGCGAATGTTGGAGAGGCCTGGCTGAACGATGGATCCGTTGAGGGTCCAGGAGAGCCGAGGCATAGTGAAAACTCCATCGCCTGGCTTAGGCTGTCGTAAGTGGGGCTGCAGGCGTACATGTAGTCAGATGCACCCGTAGATGGTGTGACGCTGGCGCACGGTGAGCCTGCTACATGAGTAGAGCAGTCTGCAACGGTGCAGGTCACGCTTGTCTGAGTTGCAAAGATACTGTTGTATTCAAAGTATGTGGTGCTGTCGAATGGGAAGACTTGTCCAAAGCCGAAGGTTCCGAATCCCCAACAGTTGATCGGAATGCCGTTAGTGCTAGTGTTGAAGCCGCAGAATTGGCTGATCCCTCCCTCCTCTGTCTGGAGGAATGGGCATGAACCGCCTCCACAAGCAGCGTTGCCTGTGCCTGTGTTTGTATTGTCGCACTTGATTGGTTGACCGAGGAGGGTTGTCCATGCGCCCCATGCGGGTGAGAAGAGTGCGCAAACGTCCTGGGCGATACCTTCACCCAGACTCTTCCGGGGTTCAGTGGTACGGACGAAGAAGCAAGTGTTCGCCGTGGCAACCGGAGCTACTCCAGCACAGCCTGCAGTGTTGATGGCTGTGACAACTGCTGGCCAGCCGCCGGTTGGGGCGACCAGTTCGCAGTTCGCGTTTGTCGTTACGCCGCTAATGCTAGCATCAGCAAAGGCTTGAATGAAGTGTTGTGCAGCTGCGCAGAAGTCAGGGCTTCCGATCGCCGCTTGCCATGGGAAGTTGGTTGTGCCTGTGAGAGTGCCTGTGGGACAAGCAGTGCTTAAGCTACAGTTGTAAGACGTACCACCAGGAGCACCTACGACACAGTTACCGCCGGTCTGAGCATACTTCGTATCCCAGCCGCACGGGTTAGCCGCGGGCAGACCACCGTTCGTACAGCCAGCTGTGGTTGTACAGACGGGGATCGCTTGGTCGTCAGGGACGCAAGCGATGTTGAGGCATGCGGCGTTGTTCGCCGTGAAGCTCTGTTTGTTGAAGAGATGAGCTATTCCCTGGCGAAGTTCCTGTCCTGCAGCACTGTTGCCGTAGGACTGCGGGATACCCCACAAGATCGTCGCTAGGTTGAACTGGATCTCGAAGTAGCCGTGGTCAGGCATTGGAAGACTACATTGGACGTTTGCGTTACCTGAACAGTTTACTGAGCTTGCTCCTTGCTGGGTTGCAGTTAGTGGCCAGTCTTCGCTGTCGACTTGGTTAGTCAGAACCCAGTTGACCTGGGTGCCGGAGATGCCGTCACCCTGGCTGATAGACAGCGTCTGTTCTTGAGCGCCTGCTGGATACCAATTGCCGACTGTAGTTTCGGAGGTTGCATGGACTGTAGGTATGGTTATGGAAGGTAGTTGAAAGAGCGATGCTAGTGGGCCGGTTAGACCCACAAGAGAGAATGTCACTACGAAGATTACGAGTAGTTTTACAGTAGAAGTGCCTTTCAATTTTCTCGAATGCAAGCTGGACGGTTAGGCTTTAAAAGATTATCCCTTTCGCAACGGCAAAGTACATCCCGAGAATGACCGGGATATTCCTAGCTTACCAATACTCCCATCGAATATACACCAAAAGCTCACAGCGGCTCCAGAGGTTGAGCTCGGGATTTTTTCACAAGCCCCGCTGCGAAAACGATGACAGCGACAAGAACAATCCCCAGACCCAGAGTCTCCGGCAGGGTGAGTCCGAGAAAGACTCCGAAACCAGAAGGCATCGAGACTATTAGCTGAACGAATCCTAGTCTAACATTGTTAGGATCAACGATTTGGTGCCTGGAGTTTCTGAATGTATCGTTCTCGAGAATCTGTCCGGTGATAGGGTCCTTGACCGTGTCGAGATTTGTCACGATCTCGTAGACTCTCGGAGCATAACCGGCGGTATTCCAGTCGTATCTCAGGCTCGACTCATTACCGGGCCCAAGGTTCTTGACAGATATCATAGTCTTATTGACGTTATTGATTGAAAGACTGATCGTCGAATTTTCAGGATTGACCCCGTTGTTAATTGCCGTGGCTACTATGTGGACGATACTACCAGGAATTACTCCTATTATGCGATCAATGTTGAGCGCAGCGATCCCGAGATCAACCCAGACCCGGAACACATCAACGACAATTGTATAGTAAGCCCTAGCCCCGTAATTGTCCTGCGCACTGACAGTTACTCCGTTCCCGCCCGTAAACTGGAAAGTGAAAGTAGCGTTCGTCGACGGTTTGACACCTAAAGAAGAAGGACTATTGTAACGCTGTACGGCAAAACCACTTCCCGCCGTCCAATTATACTCCGTGATCACACCGTTGGGATTCTGCGACGCCGCCGTGACGTTGAAGGACACAGGGCGATACTGAACGGGCCTCAGAGGAGGGATGAGGGACACCACTGGCGGCTTGCAGAGATTCCCACTACCACAATCCTCGTTTGTGAAGTAGCCATCATAACCGACCGTCTGCAACGCAGCGATAGTGTGGCAGTTGGAGTTGCACTGTGCCTGAGCTTCCTGGAAGACAAAGTGAATCGGAGAGAACCCTATGCCAATCACATTGAAAGTGATACTGAAGAATTTGCCGTTTGGCGTAGTTGTGTTCTGTCCCGAACTCGTAAAAAGAATTAAACTGTAAACGCCCTGATCATCGAAGGTCAGGTCTGCATTACAGGTGTTGCTGCTTCCGAGGACTGTGCGCTTGTCGAGGCACTCCGAAGACACCTGAGCATCGTTCCCTAAGACGCCTCCCGAGTAGTCTATCCCCCTGAATTGCAAAACATTTTCGTTGATGAAAATTGCCGCCGTCAGGCCGCTAAACGGCGGCGAGTCAGTAGTGTTCAACTCAAGGGTTATGGAGGTCCCTACCTTGTAACTCAGGTCTGCCGTAGCTGTCGGGTGCACTGCGATCTTTGCAGCTATGGTCAGGACGAAAATAATCGTGTTTATTGGTGCTGGATTCTTTCCGGTGACCGTCACATTGAACGCACCGTAGGACGTAGTCGCAGGAACAGTCATGGTCAAAATGGTAGTATTGCCCTTCAGGTTTGGAGTAACGCTTGTTGGAGTGAAGGCACAGGTTGTGCCATTGGGAAGGTTGGTGAGATCACATGATAAGGTGACATTACTAGGAGTGCCAGCTGTGAGAGTCGCCGTAATTGCCGTGGAGCCAGAGTTCCCTGGAGTAAGGGTAATCCCTCTGGTATTGAAGAGAGTGTAGTCAAAGCCACCCTGCGCGTGGACCTGTGTGATTGGATTCAGTAAGGTACTAGACAATAAGGTCGAGGAAATGGCAAGAAGAACTAGGAGAAGTGTTTTCTTCCGAGACTTGGACAAAATTTCAGAGCGCCTCGCAACCAAACCTATCTTCTAGCATTCTATCTGCAACGTATCTCTCGAGAGCCGTTGCATTTTCCATTTTAAAAGTTTATCCGAGTGCTGAGGAGTTCCGGAATATTCGGACGCAAAAGCAGACATGACTGAGGGTGCTGATTGCGCCCTACCTTGACCGCATCCATAAGAAAATGGAAGTATCAGCCTTTTAGCAGTCGTATCCGCCGTTGGGATATGCTGTTCCAGTTCCGACTGGAGCTGCGCATCCGACTGTGCTGGCTGGTGCCAGTGTTGAGGTGCTTGCGCTCAGGACTGTGCTACCTACTTCGTATAGTGTCGTAGCGTATCCGCCAATGCCCGGTAGGACAGTGCCTGTCCATCCCGCATTAGTGGATGTGCATGGTGTGATTGTCGTTCCTGGCAATGTGTAGCCTGCCTTGCATGCTAGGATCAGCGATGTGCCAGTTGTCTTCTCTGTCGAGAAGCCTATCCAGCTAATGCCCTTGAGCGAGTTGACCGCTAGCCGTTGGCTGAGACCTACAGCGTTCGTTCCTGTTCCACCAGCATTGCCGATACCCTGTGCCCAGTGAGGACAGGCCGCCGATGGACTTGAAGAGTGGCAACTGTTGACAGTCAACACCTTCGAAAAGTCAGCGCTACCAGAACCGATGACTCCTGACCAGATGTACTTTGATAGTGCGCCACTGCTACGGAAGTAGTCGCTACTCGAACCAGCAGCACCACAAGCTGTGCCTGCAGAGGTGAGGGTGCAGCCAGTCCGAGTTAGGGTGAAATCACCGAGGCCGAAACCCGGAGCGTCAGTATTGTCAACACTACATCCCCCTCCAAGTGTACCCACAGCAGGATGACCAGCGCCACCGATACTCTGACAAGTGTACGATCCCGATCCGATCAGGAAGTTGTTCGTCACAGGATCGAAGGTTGGATTGTCAGCGCGAGTACCACCAACAGAGATAATGCTTGGGGAACCAAAGGTTCCTACGCAAGTGTCCTCAGCGGCGTTGACAATACTCGTTCCTGCAATGTTCTTGCCGGTCACTTCATTGTTCCACGTATTTGCCCCACAGGCTGACCAGATGTGGCCTGGAATTATGGTGACACCGCCGAGGAAGAGCTCAGTGAATGGACCCTTAGCCTTGAGGTTAAGGTCCACAGTGAACTCGTCCAAGACGTTGATGTGAGCAACATTGGCAAGCGACGTAGCCTGGAACGCGCCTGTAGCATTGAGGTTCATGAAGCTGTACTTTACGTCCCACGCCGTAACAGGGCCAGCGTCCTGCCAGTGATTAGCACGGTTCAGTGAGAGACGAAGATCAGCTGTCGTATTTGCAAAATATGTCGAGTTACCGTAGCCCAAGTTTGCTGCATTACACGACGGACCGCCAGAGTAGCAGAGGAAACTATGGCTGGTAGTCATCCAATCGATATTCTGCAATATCGAAGAGCACTGAGGGACACCAGCAGTAGCGGCAAGAGTCGCAGAGTTGGTACACTGCGGGTTCTGCACAAAGAGACTGTCATAGATGTTGCTTAGCACATATGCGTCCCAAAGGGTCCTGGATTCGAATGGGCTGAGGCTGTCAACGGTTGTCAAGAAGCTCTGGCGGAATGTTCCAGATATAGCCGGAGTAGCGCTGTAAGCATTGAGCCATTCGAAGAAGTTCGCTGAGGGCGAGAAGCCGCCACCGAAGGCTGTGATCCAGCCTGGTGTCGTTGAGCTGCCCAAGGGCCAATTGTTGATGCGAGCCTGGACATCGTTGCCAGACGAGACAGGTATCGTGAAGACGTGGCTTCCATAGTAGTCCTCAGCCTGATAGCCAGCGCTAATTGCGCTGCAGACTGGGGATGCACCGATGCATGTAGTAGCTCCCGCACCGCCCAAGACTGGAAAACCCGAACAGTTGGCGAAGGTTGGTGAGGCCTGGCTGAAGCTTGGATCCGTTGAGGGCCCAGGCGAGCCGAGGCATGCCGAAAACTCCATTGCTGAACTTAGACCATCGTAGGTAGAGCTGCAGATGTACTGGTAGTCAGACGCGCTGGTAGAGAGAGTCACGCTAGCACATGGTGAGCCTGCCACGTGAGCAGAACAATCTGCACTGGTGCAGGTAACAGTTGTCTGAGTAGCGAAGAGGCTGTTGTATTCGAAGTAGGTTGTGCTATCGAATGGGAAGACTTGTCCGAAGCCGAATGTTCCGAGTCCCCAGCAGTTGATCGGTATGCCATTGGTACTCGTTATATATCCGCAGAAGCGGCCGATGGGTCCCTCTACTTTCTGAAGGAACGGGCATGAACCGCCTCCACAAGCAGCATTGCCCGAACCGGTGTTTGAATTGTCGCACGAGAATTGTTGGCCCGCTAGGGTTGTCCAAGCGCCCCATGCGGGTGAGAAGATTGCACAGATATCCTGGGCGATTCCTTCTCCCAGACTCTTCCGGGGTTCAGTGGTGCTGACGAACATGCAAGTGTTCGCCGTGGCAACCGGAGCCAATCCACCACACTCGATACTGTTGATCCCCAATACTGCTGAGGGCCAGCCGCCTGAAGGCGCGATGAGTTCACAGTTTACGTTGGTCGTTACGCCGCTAATGCCAGCATCAGAGAAGGCTTGGATAAAGTGCTGTGCGGCAGCACAAAAGTCAGGACTGCCAATTCCGGCTTGCCATGGGAAGGTATTGGATCCCGTGAGAGTGCCCGAGGGACAAGCAGTACTGAGACTGCAGTTGTATGATGTACCACCGGGAGCGCCCACGATACAGTTCGAGGTGCTGGTCTGTGCGTACTTTGTATCCCATCCACACGGGTTAGCCGCGGGCAGACCACCGTTCGTACAGCCTGCTGAGGTTGTACAAACGGGCATTGCCTGATCATTAGGGACACATGCTATGTTGAGGCATGCGGCGTTGTTCGCCGTGAAGCTCTGTTTGTTGAAGAGATGAGCTATTCCCTGGCGAAGTTCCTGTCCTGCAGCACTGTTGCCGTAGGACTGCGGGATACCCCACAAGATCGTCGCTAGGTTGAACTGGATCTCGAAGTAGCCGTGGTCAGGCATTGGAAGACTACATTGGACGTTTGCGTTACCTGAACAGTTTACTGAGCTTGCTCCTTGCTGGGTTGCAGTTAGTGGCCAGTCTTCGCTGTCGACTTGGTTAGTCAGAACCCAGTTGACCTGGGTGCCGGAGATGCCGTCACCCTGGCTGATAGACAGGGTCTGCTCCTGAGCACCGGCAGGATACCACGAGCCAACTCCCGTCTCGGAGGTAGCACGGACAACCGATATGTTGGCTAGTGAGGGAAGCTGAACAAGGGCTGCTAGCGGACCTGAAAGGCTAGCGAGTGAGAAAGTGACGACCAATATCAACAGAAGTTTGAAAGCAGAAACACTACCGCCATTCGACACGTGCGGCATAGTCCGAGGTAAGCTCAACAATATTAGAGGCTTGTGGACAGGCAGAAGTATACTTGCAACGGCCTTCTCCCCAGCAGAGATCATAAACACGAACTTTAGCTTGTGATAAGATCATTGACCATTCTTACAAGCGTTAAGGGGGTCTCAAAACAGCAGAACGATTCCGAAAGAAGAGGAGAGACTTGAACGCTCGTAAAAGCCAGATCATGTTGTCGAGAAGGTGGCACAGATCGAGACACGAACCTGCAACTCATAACCATCGCGATACTCTAGGCGACTCTGGCGAATAAGCCGTTTCTGACAGTTTGTTCGCAATGGCGCGAACAACAACCCAGGGATCAGTATGAAGAAGATGTCGATCCTGGTGGATGAGAACGGTGAGTCTTGACTGGTCCCAAGTCTTACTACACAACAACCGGGACTACGTCAAGGCCCGCGAAGAACCTAACCCACATCGACCAATCCCCTCTTTCATTTGCGTGAATTTCTCTAAAAACAGCGATAGACGGCCATGTATCCTTGAATATCCTTAGGCCCAGAATTTATGCAGACATTGAATAAGTAGAGGAGCGTGGATAGATTCTATGTGATTGGCAGGCATCCGGAATTTGAGTATCTGAGGACGATGCCCAATCCCGGCACTAGGGTCTGATTCCCCCATATCCCTTCGTGGATGCGTCCACCGTTGAACTGAACGCACATATCCCAATACCAGTCGGACGTATAACTCGTATCCGAGGTAGGAGGCGGAGCTGTGTATCCAAGGGTATTTTTTGGACCGAGCGGTGCTCCCCAGACGTTGAAGAAATCCTGGAGAGTATACGTTCTATTAACTGTCGACCTGACGTGAATGAAAGAATACGAGGTGTTTCCGTTTGTCCCTTCGCTGGCGAACACGGGATAGTGACCGTTGACCCCGTCGCTGTCATATTGATGATAAGCCCAAATGCCGCCCCTGATCCCTACATTCACGGGCAGAGCGTTGCTGACGTAAGCTTGACCCTGGACTAGATGAGATATCTGAATCGCGATGGGAACAGTGAAATCTATTTTTGCTTGGGCAGACAAAGTCGCAAAGTAGTAGACGGTGAAAAGCAACGCGAGGGCCAGCAACGGGGCCGAATAGAGCACCAGCTTCCTTCTACGCTTCCCTACCTCACTACGACGACGCAACACGACCCGCCAGCTATACGGCCATCCGGCCTATTAGTGTTGCCGAAATATCAGCATCTCCCTCGACAAACGCAACCCAAGTCATACCAGTCTTCAAAGGACCAGTGTCCTTCGCGAATTCAGGAGACGTCGGCTAATTGCTAATACTCTTCTGCTAATCCGAATCCATATATCCACTCAATCCCGAACCCGATCTTCGAACCTGAAAGGAATCAGCGTTGAGCCTCAAACTTCGAACCGAATATCGCATTGTCACCTGCTTTTTCTTCGATAAACCCATAAACTCCCCTTTCCAAGCACATAGTGACGTTTGAATGAAGAGACTTGTAGTCGTCACATTATTGTTACTCGGATCTTTCCTCGCCATTCCCTTCTCCACACACCCAGCTCATGCCTCCCCAGGTACCGGCCTCGTCTGTTTAACGCGGGCAACGAGTAACAACTGTCCGCAAGTCCCCCTCACCTTTAACGCCACGGGCGTGGGCAAGACCTTCACTATCGGAGTCTTCATCAACAATTCGGACGCGATGGGTGGCTTCGACATCTACGTCTCCGTAGATACCACTTATTTGAATCCGGTGAGTGCGGCTCTGGGCACTCTAATTGCAAGTCCCTCGTTGACCTCTATCTGCGTCAACGGGATATCTCAGACAGGCGCATGCACAGCAAACTCAGCAAACGGTCCTGGAGTTGTTGAGGTTACCACTGCAGAGGGTTCGGGAGGCAACGAGTGCGGTGGTTCCTCTCCATGTTCCGGTATGGCTTTCACCATAACCTATCACGTGGTGACAGACACCTCAAGCGCCGCTCTGTCCTATCCAACAAATCCAGGCTGTTCCGCCAGCAGCGTAGCTTCCCCGCCCAACGTGTGCGTTGAGGTGGCCGACGCGCAGGGGACTATACTACCTGAAACCACCCTAGCTGCAGACTTTACTGACCAAACTCCTACGGCAAACTTCGGCGCAACACCTACCAGTGGGAACGCGCCCTTGGCAGTGTCGTTCGACGCGACGCTCAGCAACGCGACGGCAGGGCACACGATCGCGTTTTACAATTGGACATTCGGAGACGGAGTGAAAATGAATGTGACTACCGCGACTGCTTCTCACATTTACAACGCCGCAGGCACTTACAGCCCAACCCTTTTGACACAGGACAGTTCGGGTGCAACGAGTTCGGCCCCGCCCAAAGATGGGATAACTATCACCGTCGTCATGCCAGACTTCAGCATCAACGGCAACACAACCAGCCTCTCGATCTTGCCAGGCAAGAACAAGAACGTAACAATCATTTTGACTAGCTCGAACGGCTTCAGCGGACCCATCACCCTGTCCGCCAATAGCTCCGTCATTCTTGGAATAACCTCGACTCTGAACAAGACAAGTGTGAATCTAGGAGCAGGGCAGACCGACACATCGGCAAAAGTGACTGTCGCCACATCCGTTCTGACCTCTCCGGGAACCTACCATGTCAATGTCACAGGAGTCAGCGGGATCCTCAAGCACTCGCTGTTCATCACCGTCGCTGTTGTCCAGATGCAGTATTCGCTCTCCAACTCTGGGCCCATCACGGCGATCAGAGGACGTTCCGGAAGCAACACGATAATCGCGACACTCTCGACCGGCACAGGCCAGCCTGTCACTCTGTCATGCGTCTCATCGTCCCTTCCACCCGCTGCTTCCTGCTCGTTTAATCCGACAACGATTACTCCAACCTCACCTACGGGTAGTTCCAGTATACTTACGATTACAACCACAACGTCCACGCCCGGCGGCAGCTCCACGATCATTGTCACGGGTACACCACAGCCCACCGCTAACACGACCTTCGCACTGGCGGTTGCCGACTTTCAGATCACCGGCAACCCACAGTCCGTCTCCATCCCTCAGGGAGGAAACGGAAATTCCATCATCATCCTTACCGGCCAATCCGGTTTCAACAGTCACATCAACCTGACAGCAACGTCAGGGTCAGGCAATATCATCGGGTTCCTCAACCGAACAAACGTCAGCGTGACAGTTGCAGGAGGGTCAAACTCATCAACCCTCTACATTATCGCGCTGACAGGCACTGAACATGGCAGCTACAGTATCCTTGTGACCGGAAGCGTCGGCCCCTTGACTCACAGTTTGACAATCACGGTCGATGTCCCAGTTCCAGACTTTGGAGCCAGCGCTACTCCAACCTCCGTGTCCGTCCAAACCGGCACAAATGGGACATCTGCAATTACCCTGATAGGTCTCAACGGCTTCACAGGCACCATCAACCTCCAAGCAAAGAACCCCACAGGTGTTAGCATCGCCTCCGTATTCTCCAGCACCAGCGTAACAATAACCAGCGGACCAGTCGCCTCGACTCTAACGGTATCCACAACAACGAACACACCACCAGGAACCTACACCGTCACAGTCAACGCAACAACCCTGAGCCTCTACCACCTTGTCAACATCACGTTGATAGTGATCTCGCCGTTGCCATCGGTCCAGCTCGGTTCTGCAACCCTGTCCACGGTCTCCGTAACGGCAGGCAAGACGGTTGACATGACAGTCACGATCAGCAACACTGGAACCATACCAGTCAACATAACCATCACAATGGACGTGAACAGCGGCAGTGGAGCCAACGTAACAGTGGCCCAGACGACCGTCACGCTAAACCCCGGAGTATCGGCGCAGACGATCAAGATATCATGGAACACCACACAATGGGCTGGAGGAACCTATCACGTCTATGCCAGGATCATAGGATCACAAACCACCGCAGTCAACCAAGCTACAAGCGCGGGTACTGTAGCTCTAAGCTCCCCGCCATCGGCCCCTCCCCCGGCTGACCTCAGCGTCATTCCATGGATAACAACCGGACTGGCCGCTGCAATAGCAGTTGTACTGGGCTTGCTTCTATTCAGACGCCGACGCCCGACCGGACTCCCAGAATCGGCATAGAAGACTCGGCTCTAAACCGGCCATCTCGAGTGTTAGTCTTCGCGCTACTTTTTCTTTAGACTCGCTCTTTTCGCACGCAGTTTCTGCCGCATACTCCTGCGTCTCAGGAAGAGCCCGAACCCGAAGATCGCTACGGCCCCTCCAAGGCCCCCCAAGAATACAATGTCGCCATACCAAGGCACTGGAGGCGGCGGAGTATCCACTTCGAGCCCTACACTATCCTGCGTCGTCCAGCCAGCAAGAATGGTCTCGGTCGCATTATTACTATGCTTAACAGTCGGGCCCGAGAAGGCCAAAGTGTAGACCCCTGGCGACAGATTATTGAATGCCACTTGTCCATTGGAATCTGTCGTCGCATTCTCGAAGGGAAGAACGTTAGAAGAGTTGAAGATCCGAACAAGCACCCCTAACTGAGGTACTTTCTGGAGACTAAATATGGCCAAGAGTAATGCACCCAGCGCAGGTCCGACAGTCACCATTCTATGAATAGATCCTTTACCGCCGTTGACGTCAGTGACGTTTAGCGTCACGCCATAAGTGCCTGGAGACCAGAACGTGTGGGGATATATCGGACCGCTACCAGTGCTCGTGTCACCAAAGTTCCAACTGTAAGATGTTATGGCGGCGGACGAATTATTTGCGAAGCTCCCTGAAGCATCAAAACTATTCCGATGTCCTGCTACGACTGAGGGTGTGTCAGTTGGGAGATAGTTGAAAAACGCTGTGACTCCTGAATTGCTGAAGATCGCGTCTTCCTTGACTATTGGTATGAACTGGGTGGTCGCGAAGGGGCCTGACCCGACATTTGCAACGTCTGCAGTCTCTATGTGAATCAGGCTTGAATTTCTGACGTTTTCGACATAGAACGCGACCGAGAAGAGCAACTTGGACAGCGGACCATTAACTGGGTTGCCACTTTCGGGCAGTGCAGAGAAATGCACCCAGCCAAATTCAGCGTCTGTAGGGTCCGCGGTCTGACAGTTGATAATGGGAGGCACACACTCTGTTGAAACGAAGTTGGAAGAGGCATCGCCGAAGATATTGCCGGAGTAGGACACGTTCTCCGCTCTAACAACCGGGTCCGGCTGAGGATTTCCGTAGTTCAGCTTTACATTAAAGCCCGAGGCGCTCTGACCGGCAGTGAGATTCAACATTACGTTGACGATGAAAGACGATCCACTCGTTACATTATACGAGACCGGACTGAGGTATACGATCGAGAAAGGCTGGGCAGATGCTGCTCTAACAGGAGAGAGATGTGGCACTGAGAAGACTAGAAGGAGGAGGCAGGCAGCAAGAACCCATCGTGGCTTCAAGAACTCGACACTCCTTCGCCCCATTACTTCGCGCTCATGACAGATAAACGAAGCTGTGGAATATTGGTTTATCCCCAGACACTCCATACTCCGGCCGAGTGAAGGTTCGGGGCTAATGCGCCCGATTCTTGCGCACGCCTTCAGGTAGCCTTTCAACAGTCAGCTTCGGCCCAAGAGGTATCTGCAGCAGTCCAACGATACTATCCACAGGGTGTTGGGTTTGGAACTCGAATTTGTTATCTCCCGTCAGTATGGTCATCTCCCCTGAGTACGGCCTCTCAACGAGTCTCACGCCGACGATTTCCCCAAATCTGAGGGGAAAATTGTCCTTGTTCGCAGTCAGAATCCTCTCCGGCGTTAACCGCTGCAGAGCGCGTTTACTACGCGACTCGCCCCCGCTCTTCACGATATCTTCGAATCCCCCGCTTAGTCTCCCAAAAAGCGCAGAGGTTGCAAGCGCCCCTGCACCTCTCTTACCTACGTGCGCAACGAGTATTCTTGCTTCAGTAACGAACAGCATTAGCTGTTCGATGCCAAGGGCAAGGCGCGCAACAACACGGATCTCCCCAAGCACATTCTCTGACTCGCCGCTCATGAACGCCTAGCAATATTTCGTTTAGCCGCCTATTCAATCCATCCGTAGCCGGCCAGTTCAGAACGGAGCTATCGTCCGTATGTTATGGAGCCCCGGACGAGATTTGAACTCGTGACCCTTGCCTGTTTGATAGCCTACCAAGGCAATGCTCTAGGCTGCGCGCAACGCATCTACCAGGCTGAGCCACCGGGGCACGGAGCTTGGAGCGGAGCCCGAGATTTAATTAACCTTAGTCGCGTTATGACCCCGAGTTACCTCGATGGCTGAGATCGTCTCAGACATATCGTGGAACCGGAAAATGATCCTGGGAAAAACCCTTAGCGAGCACTCATTCCAACGGGCAAAGACGGTGCTAGGAGGCATAACGCGATGCAGTGGACTCGATCATCAGTGCGTCATCGGATCTCGATTCTATCCTCGAACGCCTCAGCCAGACCAAGAACGATGCAGTCCCAACCGTAATAGCGACGGCCAACAGTGTCCAGATCTTTAGCAGCTCGATTAGCAGTCTGAGCCTGTCTACTCCGACGAGACCTCCGCCTACACTCGACGTCTGCACAACTATGGTTGTCAAGGCGAAATGAGATCTCGGACCACTCGTCCCAGTAATGTTAACAGTATAGAGCCCCGGAACCGTGGCGCCGTTCGGGGAAAAGGTGAGGTTAAACGAGCCGATTCCACCACTCGAGACTTGGATGGTTTTAGAGACGGGACTGACAGGAAGGCCTGGAGGTGACGAAGAGGCGGTAACGGTCACGTTGGCCTGAAACCCATTTACGCTGGTCAGCGATACCTTGACGTTGCCTGATGATCCCTGGAGGATCGTCTGAGATGATGGAGATGCTGAGATCGCAAAGTCTGGCAGGCCGATGGTTGCAGTATACGCGTCCTGGTCCACGCAACCATAGATGGGATCAATGGTATCACAAGCATTCCGGTTATCGCTCCATATGACTTGGGCGAATGCTGGAGTAGCAGCAATCTCGATGTAGTCGCCCATGAATATCTCCGTATCCCCGAAATCTGTGCGCTCAACAAGTTCAGGGTTGAAGCTGACAGGTGTGACCCTGACATTGGACGAAAAAGATACTCCACCGTCCAGCGACTGGGCATAGAACACGTCCAGGGCAGTCAAGGTCGACCCGCTGTTGAATCTACTGTCGTACCAGGCGACGCTGATGATTCCGCCAGCGGCGACAACGGTGGGAAAGAAGTGATGGCCCGTCGTCGCATCGTTGACCATGAGGGGAGAGGTCCATGTTGCGCCGCCATCAGTCGATCTTGTAAAGAGGACATTAGCGAGCTGAGGACAAAGGTTACAGCCAGGCGGAGGGAAGGAGTCCCAGACGAGATAGACGCCATTCTTGTCAGCGGCCATTTGTGGAATGGTAAATGTTCGGAAACTCCCTCCTGGAAGAGGTGAAGGAATTATGTTGGCTGGGTTTACTGCCCTCGTCGTCCCAGCCACTGTAGTCCCGCCATTTGTAATCTTTGTGACTTCGATATAGCCCAAGAAGGCTTCGGTTACCGCGTCGAAGGCATCCGCAGAAACATAAACGTTACCGGAAGCGTCGATGGCTACGCCCGGCAATTCCCCGGTCTCATCTGCTGGGGCGTAGAAGGGTGTCGACCATGTTCTGCCTCCATCAGTAGACCGTGTGAAAAGTGTCCCAAAATATGACGTGGCTGTCAGATTAGCGTCATAGGCTAAGTAGACGTTTCCGTCGAAGGCATTCCCGGTTGTGTCCACGGCGATCCAAGGCTTGTCTGGAGTGATACCTGCAGAGATGAGTGTGGTGTTGGAGTAGACTGCGCCGTCGTTTGTGAATTTTGCGACGAAGAGTCCAGTGGGAAGTATGCCGTTAGGGGTGGCGGTCACGCCGAGGCCAGCATAGTAGAGGTTCCCTTGCCGATCGAATGCGAGCACCGGGTCTGAGGTTGCGTTGAAGCGTCTTAACGGCGAAACCAGTCCTTGAGGAGATGTATCGCCGGGAAAGCCAGGAAGAAGCACGTTGGTCCAAGTTGTGCCGCCGTCTGTTGACCTGTAGTACCCGAGCCAACGATGCTCATGCACGGATACAAGTCTGAGATCTTGCGCACCTGCGACGATAATGTTGGTGTTGTGCGGGTCGATAGCGATAGTCGGCTCAACCTGCTGCCGGTCCGGGCTGGCCTCTCCAACAATAGGCACATTCGTACCCACAACGGTGGCGGGTAAGGTGCTTGCTAAACGAACGAGGCTGGCCGAGGAGACTGTGCTACCGGCGTGCGAGTAGAAGGGTGCTGCAGCAACAGGCAAACAGATGACTATCGACAAAACAAGCAGAGTTATGCATTTCTCAAGAGTAGTTCTTCGGGTCGGTTCCACCCGCTAAAATCTGGACGGCTCTCTTATCACTTTATCCATTCTAAGATCGCCAATACTCCGTCGCCCTCCGACGGTAGCAATCCTCTAGTGTTGCAGGTGCTCGAGCATTTGGCCGGCCTTGTCTCTCCAAGCAGGCCACTTTGCCATCTCTTCCAACGAATACTTCTCTGCCTGTTCCTTGTTCATCCAGCGAGTCTGCATAGCCTGATTGACGAGATCCCCGTACACTTTCTCGAAAGGCAACAGCTTACCCTTCATATCAGTGCAATGAATACAGTACGGATTATCGAGATTCTGTGCGCCATGCTCCTCTCTTGAGGCAAGCGGCCGACCGCAGCTCTCGCACTGCATCGCCAAAGACAAAGTATACACCAAAACCACCAATCACAAACACGCTAGATAACCATACTTGGACGCACGCTCCCCCAAGCGCGGTAACAAGAGCATCCTCTCTGCTAAACCATTAATAATCCGGCACCCTTCAATCAATCAAGAACGCTAGAGGGATGCTTCTCATGCGTAGAAAGGGCCAAACGGCACCTTTCACACTAATCACACTCATACTCCTATTCGGAAGAAAGAAAACCGAACAAGAAGAAAACAAGAACACGGCCGAACCCCTCAACAGAGAACCGTTCCCCGTACCAGACATAATCAAGAAAACAATCACGAGCAACGACGTCTCAAGATCTCGCGACAGACTCCGACTTGCAAGTCTTGAAAGAGACATCATCGGGGACGCCCTCACAAAGATCTACGAAGCAGAAACAAAGGGACAGATCAACGATAGCGAAAAAAACCAGCTCCTACAACGATACAAAACAGACCTCAAACGAGTAGACGGAGAAATAGACACCCACAAGAGGACGGTCGACCTCTACGAACTCGAATCTGCCAAAGACGAGCTCCTCAAGAGTTTCCAGGAAAAAATGCTTGAGATAGATCTGAAGATAAGCCAGATCAGACCAACCGTAACTGCAACATCTGAAACGATAACCAAATCCCCTGAGCCTCCAAAGACGGAGACAAGCCCAACACCGCTAGTTACAAACCCTCCCAAGGAACGACAGACAAAGGAGAAGCCTAAGAACAAAGCAGAAGAACGGTTGGAGACTATCCGAGAAGAAGTACTCAAAGCAATGGAACGCCTCGAACAGATAGAGACAGAAGGCTGATCCAGAACAATGTCGTGGACTGACAAGGCTCGAATAAGCGCTGCGGCGCAAGCAGTAAGGGAAATCAGAGACAACACAACCATCGGACTTGGAAGCGGCAACACCATCCTTCGAGCCCTCGAGCTAGCCGCGGAACGAATCAAGAAAGAGAATCTGAAAATCACCTTCATCCCAACATCATATCAAACAGAAATCGCCGCAAAGAAACTTGGCCTAAAAACATCAGACCTCCAAGAAGACACCGAACCGGACCTAGCGCTGGATGGCGCAGACCAGATACAATGGCGAACACTCGACCTAGTCAAGGGCGGAGGAGCCGCGCTGCTTCGAGAGAAGATTGTAGATTCAACAGCAAGGAGGCTCATCATCGTAGTCGACGAGAAGAAACTCGCAAAAACATTGGGCGGACCGCAGCCAATACCGGTCGAGATAGTTCCATTCGGCTACGCATCGACCGTAGAGAAGATCAGAAAGATCTCCGAGAAGACAGTTCTGAGAGAGGCCGCAGGTAAGGTCGGACCCGTCATAACAGACAACGGGAACCTCATCGCGGATGTATATTTCAGAAGCCTACGCCGGCCGGAGATAGTTCATGAGAAGCTCAAGAAGATCCCGGGAGTGGTGGAAACAGGACTGTTTCTGGGAATGTGTGACGTCGCTTATGTAGGCAGAAAGGATGGCCGGGTCGACATTCTCCGTAGAGGATAACGTTCGAGGATCAGGGTAGTGATCCCCGGTCTCAGGCTAAGTGCCGGGGGCGGGGCTCTCGAAAGAAGAGGCCTTTATCGAACCCGCGACCTCCGGATGTCTCAAACCAGATTATGAGTCCGGCGCTATGGCTCCCCTCACGGGGTCTGACCAAGCTGAGCCACCCCGGCAAAACGGCCGGCGCGGAGTCTAATGCTAAAAAGCATTGGCCCGAGAAACATTAAACGCAAACGAAACCGGAAGAATGATAGCAAAAGGACCAAGGCTTGTCGAGCCACAAATTCCTCACCCTAGATGACGTGGAGACAAGCAACAAGAGGATCTTTCTAAGAGTAGACATCAACGTTCCCCTGGACCCTTCTACACATCAGATCCTGGACGACACTAGGATCAGAGCCGTCTCCGAGACCCTCGCGAGGCTAGAGGATGCGAGGGTCGTGCTAGGATCCCACCAGAGCAGACCAGGAAAAGACGACTTCACCAACATGCAACCACACTCTGAGGCGTTGGCGGAATGTTGCAATCAACAAGTAATGTTCGTAGACGACGTCATTGGTCCCCACGCCCGCCAGAGAATAGCGAAGGTCGAACCAGGCCAGGTACTCGTCCTCGACAACCTAAGATTCTGTGCTGAGGAGAATATTGACGATAAACCTGAGAAGCTTCTAAAGACACACTTCGTCAAGCAGCTCTCACCACTCTTCGACCTCAACATCAACGACGCTTTCGCAACTGCCCACCGATCACAACCAAGCATTGTAGGACTGACGGATGCCCTCCCGAGCGCCGCAGGACGATTAATGGAAAAAGAACTCAAAGCAGTCTCCGGACTACTGGTAGAACCCAGACGACCATGCGTCTACGTACTGGGCGGCGCCAAGGTAGAGGACAAGATCCCGGTCATAGAACACATTCTAACTCGTGACAAAGCAGACAAGATCCTGCTGGGAGGAGTACCCGCAAAAGTCTTCCTCAAGGCTATGGACAGGAAAATCTCGGCGGACGACGAGAAAGACATGGCTGGACTCCAGACTCAAATCAAGAATGCAAAATCACTCTGGACGAAGTACAAGGACAAGATCGAAGTCCCTGTCGACCTAGCATACGCAGATACACGAGGAAAGAGAACGGATCGAGCAATAGATATCCCCTTGAAAGAATCAGCCCTAGACATCGGAGCTAAGACCGTAGAAATATATTCGAAAGTGGTGGAGGGAGCCGCCACTACAGTCGCTAACGGGCCGCTCGGCGTGTTCGAGAGAGACGGATTCGACCTAGGCACCAAGCAAGTTCTCGAAGCCATGGCCAGGAGCAACGGCTACACAGTCATAGGAGGAGGACATCTGGTGGGTCTCGCCTCGATCCTTGGCATAGATGAGAGATTCAAACACGTCAGCACAGCTGGAGGCGCAATGCTCTCACTCCTCTCGGGCCAGAGCCTCCCCGGCGTCGACGCACTCGTCAGAGCCGCAGACAGAATGCGGAACCAGAAAAACAACTGATTGCGTGACTCAGTAGAACTTATCTTAGCCTCAACTCCCACCACGCGACAGCCCCGGTAGCTCAGTGGTGGAGCGACAGCCTTGTATTCACAGCGAGAAAGCTGTAGGTCCCGGGTTCAATCCCCGGCCGGGGCTCCAGAACACATCGTTCCAGGATTGCGCGTCAGAATTAGAGAGGACATGGAAATCCGCACGTCATTTATTAGCCGCTGACGCCAAAAACAACGGATCTGGAACATAGGAAAAATGCCGAGGGTCTGGAGACGACGAGGCTTCATTATAGGAGCGGCAATCGTTGTTATCTCTATTGGAATCGTCTTCGCCAGCATTCCATTCCTCCCCCGGACCCATGTCTCAATAACCTCGTCCGCGAGCCACAGCGTGCACGGAGGAAGTCAATCCTATCCTGGACTCTACGCACTCAAGATACGAGGAGTTTTGAATAATCAGAATCTTTCGGTTGGAGTCGTTGTAATAAATGGAACGGCGAACTTCTGCGTAATTGAGGATTCCATTGTTGAACCATGGGTCCTCTCAAGGAACGGGACGAATGCGCCGGGAAGCACCTTTCCATCTAACAATTGTATTGTCCAGCAGCAGACGGCTCAGAGCACAATCCAGTTTACCGCAACCAGCCAGGGGACCTGGGACTTGGTCGCCTTGAACACTAGCTCGACGCAGATAACCGTGGACTTCAACCCAGCATAATGCCCGAACGATTGAACCGGGAAGAACCAATCGAGGTTGTCTACGGATCACTCCGCGGTCCTCGAAGGAAGGAGAACACTCCTGAGACCAAGATAAGTACTGAAAAGACGATGAGAGAATGCTGCAGTCCCGAAAGAAAACCGGCAAGGTCGCCGCTTGCAACCCGCCCACCTGCCACCAGGTTCACATTTCCAATTATGTTTACGAGTCTGGTGTATGAAATGTCTGTGGTCATGAATGCAAGGACGAGAGGGATGCTTGTCACTATGCTTGTATTGATGATTGTTGCTCGGATTCCAGAAGAGATTCCTCTCTTGGAGGCTGGAACCGATCCCATGACGGAACTCGCGTTTGGGCTGCGGAATAGACCGATTCCGAAACCCACGAGGACCAGGCCTGCAGCGATCTGCAAATAGGAAGTTGCCTGATCGAATAGAGACAATACGAGAAATCCTACGGCGGCTACTATGAGGCCGAGTGTGCTTAGGCCCCTCGCTCCCCACTTGTCTGAGAGTGAGCCGCTGATCGGTCCGATCATGATCAGGGTAGCGTCGAGAGGTATCAGAAATATTCCCGCGTGCAGCGGATCGTAGCCTCTCACCAGCTGAAAATATAGGGTCATGACAAATGCAAGCCCTGCAAACGCGAGCCCGCTCAACAGATTTGCAATGTTTCCAACAGTGAACAACCTGATTCTGAACAGGGAGAGATCCAGTACTGGAAACCTGGTTCGCCTTTCGACGAGAAAGAAGAAGACCATGAGGATTCCGCTTGATCCGATGAGAACCAGGTTCAGAACATCTGCCAGGCTACCAATAGTTAGGCCTAGCAGAAGCAGAGTGATCGAAGCGGAAAAACTGACTGCACCTAGCAGATCGAATTTTTCTCCCCGCGTCGGTTGAGAGATCTCCTTCAATCTCCTATGCGACCAGTATGTTCCGAAGATTCCTATCGGAACGTTTACCAGAAAAATGGAACGCCAGGTGAAGAGTTGGATAAGAATACCGCTGAGGGTGTAGCCAGTGATCGTGCCAGCGTTGATGGCGACCTGGTTTATTCCGATGCCCTTTCCGAGTCCTTCGCCAGCGAAGGCATCTGTAACAATCGCGACACTATTGACGAAGAGAAGCGCAGCACCTACACCCTGAACAAGGCGGAACACCAAGAGCTCCTCGGCAGTCTGGGAGAGGCCGGAGAGCAACGACCCTATGGTGAAGATGGCGAAGCCCATATTGTACAACCGGACCCGGCCGTGCAGGTCCGCAATTCTTCCAATTCCTACCAGAAGAACAGTGATCATGAGCCTGTAGACGGTGATGAACCAGACACCAACAACCAGATTCGTGTTCAGAGCAAGAACCACCTGCGGAAGGCCCACAACAAGAATACTCGAATCCAGCGTGGCCATGAAAATGCCGACGGTTGTGACGGTGAGAACAACCCACTTGTACTCCAAGGACAAACCGCCAGACTGCCAAGCGTTTCCGAGCCTCCTCCTAGCGAGGTATAAAACGCCCCCGAGAAATGAGGCCTCCATGTTGCGAGTTAAGACAATACACGGAGACCCGCCCAGAACAAGCCCTGATCAGGAATCAGGGCGGGCGATTTGAGCTTGCGACTTTTTCGCGCTGACCTCTGCGCTTAATCTGCGATTAGAAAAACGGTCGACCGTTCTGTTCTGCGCCCTGAATTGCGAGACTCGCGCGTATCAGTTTCAACTGGCGGGACCCCTCCCTGAAAAATCTCAAAAGTAGTTGCTCCCCGCGACACAAAAGTGCTCTTCCGTAAAGGTAACCCATGGGAAGCATAAGGCATTCCTTTAGATACCGAGAATAAACCGTCAACCCGCAGGCTTGAGCAGACCCCAAGCACGTCTAGCAGACGACCTATTCGCCCTAGACCCCAGAATCAGATACGTAGCACTACTAGACCGGAACCATAAACTCGTAGAGTCAAGAATGCGGACAAGCGTAGCAAGCTTCACACCCGAAAGCTACGACAGGAAATTCATGGGAAGCGTCCCCCCACTAATACTCGACACACTGTCACAGCTAGAAGCCCAGTGCGGACCACTAAGCCACATATCCGTACAGTACGAAAAGATAGACCTGATATTCCTACCACACAACAACCAGATAATCGCCATAAGCCTCGAAACAGGACCACTAGAACCCATACTCAGAAAACTCCGAGACTCGCTCGGAGTCCCCATCCACCTCTAAAACAACCATAAACAGAAAAACAAGGCAGAGAGATGATCCACGTCATAGAAGAATGCCAAAAACCCCGCCCGGCAAAAGCCAGCTAGCCAAACTGGCACGCGCCCACAAACCCACACCCCGAGCCCAGACACCGAGGAAAGAGGACTACATCGAAGTCATCTACGAACTAATCCATGAAAAAGGATACGCAAAACCCGTAGACATCGCAAAAAACTTGCACGTAACACCACCCACAGTCACAGGGATGCTCAACAAGCTCCGAGAAGAACAATTCATAGTCCACGAAAAATACGGAGGAATAGTCCTAACCGAGAAAGGCAGCGGCATGGCCGACGGGATAAGACAGCGCCACGGCCTACTCGTCAACTTTCTAAGACTACTCGGAGCGGATGAGAAAAGGGCCCAGAAAGATACCGAGGGACTGGAACATTACATAGACTCACGGACCCTCGAACTGCTAGCAAGGCTCGTCGAGTACGCGAGCAAGAACCCTCAGTGGTGGAACCAGTTCCAGAAACAGCCAGAAAGCGTCTGACCACCAAACGTTATACAAGGCTCGACAGCTGCAAACCAGACAATCATGGAGCCCAGACAATCCTACAACAAAATCTTCGAACTGCTAGAAACCCACCAGAAATGGTTCGCTAGCTCCCTCCCTCTAATCGCGAGCGAGAACATCCCCAGCCCCGCGGTCCGAGAGGCCATACTCTCCGACTTTGGCAACCGGTACGCTGAAGGATGGCCCGGAGAGCGAGTCTACGCCGGCTGCAAGTACATAGACCAAGTCGAACAGATCTGCATAGACCTCGCCAAACAACTCTTCAGAGTAGACTTCGCAGACGTCAGACCCATCTCAGGAGTCTGCGCCAACCTAGTCGCTTACACCACATTCACAACCCCGGGAGACACAATGCTCGCACTCGCAATCCCCGCAGGAGGCCACATCAGCATGGGAAAGAAAGAATTCGGCGGCACAGCCGGCTCCGTAAGAGGACTAAACGTCGAATACTTCCCATTCGACACGGAAGAAATGAACATAGACATCGACGCCACAGAGAAGAAGATCCAGAAACTCTCCGAGGAGGGAAAGAAGCCAACACTCGCAATGCTGGGAGGCTCAGTCCTACCCTTCCCCCACCCCGTCAAACAACTAGCCGACACATTTCAGGAACATGAAACCAGAATCTGCTTTGATGCAGCGCATGTCGCGGGACTCGTAGCAGGCTCCCAGTTTCAGGATCCCTTGCATGAAGGAGCGGACGCGATGACAGCGAGCACTCACAAGACCCTTCCCGGACCACAAGGCGGACTCATACTGTCGAAACCCGAGCATGGAGAGAAGATCAAAAAGTCGACCTTCCCCGGCAACGTCAGCAACCACCACCTCCACCATCTTGCAGGAAAAGCGGTGATGTTCGCAGAGATGCTCGCGTTCGGAAAAGAATACGCGGCTCAAATTGTCAAGAACAGTCGAGCCCTTGCCGCAGCCCTCCACGAGAGAGGATTCCAAGTCCTAGGCGAGAAGAAAGGATTCACAAGATCACACTTGCTCGTCGCGGACATTACGAAGTTTGGAGATGGGAAGACTATCGAGAAGAAGCTTGAAGATGCAAACATCATACTGAATCGCAACCTGCTACCGTACGACATCAAAGCCGGGAGACATTTCGAAGCACCGGGAGGAATAAGGTGCGGAGTCTCAGAAGTCACAAGGCTAGGAATGAAAGAATCAGAGATGGAAGAGATAGCTGATCTCATGGCAAGAATAGTAGTCAAAGGAGAGGACTCTCGCAAAGTCGCGAGCGACGTGTCGGATTTTCGGAGAGACTACCAGAAGGTCCACTACGCCTTCGAGACCAGCAAGGATGCCTACACCTACATCCACATCCGATAAATTTTGACTTACTCATTGTCAGAAGTTTTGCAGAGTCGAAGCCGGTTCGCACCAGCCTTATTACCGGCGATATTGAAACAGTCGACCAGGGCAAGCCAAGTTGAGCACCAAACGAGAAAAGAGAAGACGTGACGAGGCGCCCATGCCGGCAGCCAGCGCCGGACTGTTGCGGTTCTTCGAAGAAGATACTCCCGGCGTAAAACTCAGCCCGCAGCTAGTGATAGTCTCTGGAGTAGGACTAGTTGCCTTCGCGCTACTATTCTTCTTTCTGCTTCCCGTCAGATAGATCAGTAATCTTCAGCAAGCGTCCTCTGCAGATAAGAAGGCACAGCTCTAGCGTCAAGCCCAAGCTTCGAACCTAGCGCCCTCCGCAAGTCCTCAGCAAACCCCGTGAAGACAAAGACCTGCTCCGGGTCACACGCTTTAACAAAAGAGATCAACTGGTCAAAATCCGCGTGACTACTCAGTGGAAAAGCAGTGATTCCGCCATGGAGCGATAACGCCCAACCAGTTGCGTAAGCCCTCGAGAACCTCCGTCCGATATGAGCCCGATCGCTAGGTGTCGTGAGATAGACGCAGGGATCCTTCTCGAGAATCGTCTTCCCATCCCTAGAGTCAGACGAAAACCAATCGAGAGGCACACCACTCCTATGATACGTCTCGTTGACACCATCAAGCCTCGGATTAACAATTACCGGCAGATTAGTGTAGACGTTGAACAGTCGGACGACCTCTTGCGCTTTTCCCGCCGCGTAGACGTGCAAGCAGGGTATTCTTCCCTGTTTTATCGTGTCTACCGCCCATTCCACAATCTCCGCGTAGACGGTTTCTCGGGATGGGAAACGGTATTGTGGAGACCCGTATGTGGCTTCAATGACCAGGATATCGCAGTGTTCGGGTTCTGCTGCTTTTGTCGTTAGAGTGTCGATGCAGTTGATGTCGCCGGTGTACAGTATCGACTTGTTCGGAGTCTCTATGAGAAACTGGGCTGAGCCTAGCATGTGCCCCGCGTCAAGCGCCTTGACCCGGATATCGTCGACCACGAAGTGATCATTGATGTCGAGTCCGCGAAAGTTCGAGATTCTATGGTCGTGGAGAGCGTGATGGATATCTCTGGTTTGCGGAGTAGACTGTTTGAGTCCCCTATATCTGAAACCGCCAGTGTGGTCACCGTGTGCGTGGGAGACGAGAACTCGAGCCGTCTTCGGAATTCTCCGAGTTGTAGAAGGATCAATCACCAAGGTCGCATTTGATGCGCCGATGAAGAGCCCGTCGAGCCAGCCTACTCTATCTTCTCGCGTTAGCCTTTGCCTCCGGAACAGTTTCTAGCCTCTGAACGGAGTCGAGATGAAGGAAGGTTTCTCCCTTTGATTCTCTATTTACGACCTGTGGAATTGGACTGACAACAGTCGAACGCAAGATAACAGCTTCGGCCTCAATGAGCCAGATCCCCGGCGGCTCGTGAGAGACGACAGCCAGTCGTCCTTCATAGCCGAAGTCGCGGTTTATCACCGCGAGGACTCGTTTGCCAACGAGCCGTTCGAGCATGTGAAATACTGTTGGGGATACTGAGGCCACTTTTTCTCGACCGGGCTCGGAGGATTCATTGTTGCGACCGTTTTCCCTTAAAAGACCGGCATTGAATTCGGAGAGAGTGCCGAAAATATGACGTATGGATTATGTTGAATGAATCATGAGGGATTAAGCGAGTTCTGCTACACTTCAGGTCACGGTCTGGCAAGCTTAATCTTGTAGATGGCTTAGAGTAGGGATCAGTACAGGCATCATCTTGTCAGACATTGTAGCATCAGCGGGCATCGAGGACGGCTTCGAGGATGGAGAGGAGGATCCTAACATGGTTCGAATCGGGAAGAAGCCTATCATGAACTATGTTGTAGCATGCATGACCCTTCTAAATACGGGAGTGGCTGATGTCATGGTAAGAGGACGGGGTCAGTCTATCACGAAGGCGGTTGAGGTTGTGGATATGCTGAGACGTGCGTTCATGAAGAATATCCGGATCCATTCAGTCGATATTGGGACCGAGGAAGTTAAGCGCGAAGACGGCTCGACCGCGAGTCTCTCCATGATCGAGATTATCGTCGGACACTAGTCGACAAGCATCTGATTTGTCAGAGCAATATTATTAGTAGTAGACCGTCCGAGCCAGTCGACGATCTCTTTGCCCGCCGACAAGTATCCCAAAATAGTAGTAACCCCACCCGGCCCCAAAGCGAGAGCACTCGTCAAGGAGGACGAGTCTGTAATCTCCCAATCCTTAGTCCGATTCTATCCACTAGCTGCTGAGAGTGGGCACGGGAGTATCGTCAAAGATGTCGACGGCAACGAGTTCATCGACTTCAACTCGGGACTCGTTTGTCTCGCGGTCGGTCATTCACATCCCCGGGTCGTCTCAGCGATCAAAGAGCAGGCTGAGAAGCTCATCCATTACTCATGGACCGATTTCTATTATGAGAAGGTTGTGAAGATTTCTGAAGAGCTGATTAAGATTACTCCCGGGAATTTTGCGAAGAAAGTGTTTCTGAGCAACAGCGGGACAGAGGCGATCGAAGCTGCGATGAAGCTGGCAAAGTGGCATACGCGGAAGCATGCGTTTCTCTCTTTCATCGGCGGTTTCCACGGACGAACCCTGGGAGCGCTGAGTCTAACTGCCAGCAAGCCCTACCAGCGTAGACACTTCTTCCCCATGGTTCCGGGGGACACGCATGTTCCCTTTGCTGACTGTTACCGTTGTCCGTTCAAGTTGTCTTATCCGGAGTGCGGGATGTACTGTGTCGATTTTATCCAGGAACAGGTCCTTGACAAGTATCTGCCGCCAGAGGATGTTGCGGCGATGTTCGTCGAGCCTATCCAGGGCGAGGGCGGATATGTTGTTCCGCCGGACGACTATTTCCAGCGGTTGAAGAAGATGCTTGACAAGAATGGGATCTTGATGGTGGATGACGAGGTCCAGTCAGGGATGGGACGGACAGGGCGATGGTTCGGCATTGAGCATTGGGGCGTTGAGCCGGATGTTGTCTGCACGTCGAAGGCTCTCGCGTCCGGTATGCCAATTGGGGCGACTGTTTCGAAGTCGGAGTTGATGGACTGGGATGGGGGATCGCATGCTAACACGTTTGGGGGAAATCCGGTCTCGTGCGCGGCGGCGTTGCAAGTGATCGGGATTATTCGAGATGAGCATTTGTTAGAGAATGCGACGAAGCAGGGGAACTACATGATGAAGCGGCTGCGTGAGATGCAGGAGAAGTATCCGATTATCGGGGATGTCCGGGGTAAGGGTCTGATGATCGGGGCGGAGATCGTTAAGGATCCGAAGACGAAGGAGTATGCTGGCAAGGAGGCGCACGAGATCATGATGAAATCGTTCCGTAGGGGATTGGCGATTATTACCGCGGGCCATTCGACGCTGCGTATCGCGCCTCCGTTGATCATTACCCGGGATCTTGTGGATTCTGGCCTCGATATTCTCGAGGGTGCGATCAAGGAAGTTAACCAGACAGCAGAGTAGCTCTGTGGACAAAGGCCGCTCTCGCGTCTCGAGGATCATATTGCTTGCCCCCTTTCTAGAGGGGTCTCGCTAGCTGGAATGTTTTTCGGCGATGATTCTAATTTTGAACGCAGAATCGGCTTGAACCCCGACCTCCAAGATCGGACTCTTGCCCGAGGGATGCGCGTGAAAAAGTCTGGTCACAGAATCGCATGCCCAGATTTGCGATTCGTGCGCGCTCTCGGTGATTTTTCACAGAGAGAATTCGATAGTTGTGAAGGGTCTCTGGAGATCTAGCATGCCCCTAGGGATCGAGCGATTTCCAGAGAGCTGCCTCGGAACAGCTGTTTTGCGTCGTGGGAATTTTTTATTTTCAAAATTTTAGGAAGCGGCCATTTCCGGTCCGAAACGTTTCCGGGCGAGATTTCCATTTAATCGCGCGGAACAGACGAATCAGACGTTTTTCAATCAGCGTTCATCTGTATCAATGCAAGCGTGAACTGGGCACCGTATGGAACCGCCCTCCCAAAACCCGGATTAGGGTTCATTCTGCCCCCATTCTCTCCAAGAGGACGGCGATGATCTCGTACAAGCGAGAAGAATATAATCCGGATTCAGACTTCGCAGGATAACCTCTTCGGAGTCCCCGACCAATGACCACCTTGCCGGGAACCACATCTGGTCTACAATGGAAGGAGGGGACAGAGGGCCTACTGTTTGGAGAATTGTTTCTGGGAGGCATGGCAAGCACCTATTTGGGCCGCGGCAGATCTATCGGCTACGGTCTCTACTTCACGGACCAGCGAGTCATCGGTGTCAGGATGCGATTGCTTGCGCAAGCTCTTCTGGCTCCCTACCTAATAGTGATCAGCTCACTCTATCTGCTGCTGTTCTTTGAGCTCGGATCCAGAGAAATACTGTTCCTCTTCCTCCCCCTGGTCCTCATTCTGGCCGACCATGCTCTTAGGGTTCTATCGAGAAGATTCTCGGAGAGAATTATCTCACGAAAGGGCGTCGACGTCGCTTGGCTGACAAAGCGCAAGAAAGACTTTGAGCTTTCGAAGAAAAAGATAGAGGAATTGCTGATGAAGAGTCCTCTGAGAGGACTGAACCTGGGAGGCAGCCGCGGCTATCTCAGAATCACACCAAAAGACCATCAGGTACAACCGATAGAGATCAAGATCAACGGCTGGAACCAACACCAGAAGCTCCGGGACCTCGTCATCAACTTCGCTAGTAGAGAACCGAGGGTCAGAGCGGTAGAATACCCATACGGCCAATGAACGCGCGGAACAATGACTCTAGTCGACAATCATAATCACATACTCCTCGCAGAAATAACGGAGATGCTTGCTGCGGCTAAGGCGAACAATGTTAGTGAGTTCTCGATCACGGAGCATGTGTCCCAGTTCAGAGAGCCCAGAGAATCCATGAAGTTCGGCTCAATACATCCCAGCGGCAGGATCTTCGAGAGCCTGAAGGAGTACAACGATGAATTCAGGAAGGCCGACCGACTAGCATTTTCGGGCATGAAGATCAATCGAGGGCTTGAAGTAGATTTTTCGCCTCGCTTCGAGACGAGGCTGGGAAATTTTGTCAATCAAGAAGAATGGGATATCCTTCTCTGTTCTGTTCACGAATTCGAGGACGGAACGGATATCGAAAAAAGCGTTAGAGGAATAGTTGACCCGGCCTCAGCTCATGAACACTGGCGCGAATATTTGAGGCTTGAACAGAAGGCTCTAGAGAGCGGTTTTGTTCCCTTCAAAGTGCTCTCTCACCCAGTCAGAATCACAAGAGCCTCAAAGGCCTCTCCCCCCGAACTCGACGACCTCTTGTTAGACCTTGCGAGAATAGCCAGGAGAAGGAACAAAGCTCTTGAACTGAACGGGAGAGATATCGACTACGCCCCAGAGCTTGTACGCAGACTCGCGAGAGCCTGCTCGAAAGCCGACTGCAGAGTGAGCCTTGGCTCTGACGCTCATCATCCGAGCGAAGTGTTCAGAAACATGGGAGTTGCTATGGCTCTAGTCAAAGAATTCGACCTAGAGTTAGATCAACAACTTCGTCAACCTTGATTCAAAGCTTCCATGTCTTTTAGGCATGACTGAAACTGTGCTAACGGTTGCGGAATCACGTCTGAACTCTTACAGCCTGCATGTCGGAGATTACTGACTCGACTTCGCTTGTCATTCGATTGACTCTTCCATCCTCGAGCACCAGAATCATGTTACAGTCCCTCAGAGTACTTGGACGGTGAGCGATCATCATGGTCGTCCTGCCCTTCATCAGCTCTTGAATCGTGTCGAGGATCGCCGATTCCGTGTGAACATCCAATGAGC
>Ga0209236_1000056_pt1 | contig 49903 bp, 48 predicted proteins | sample GraSoi013_1_40cm_FD_185819 | JGI IMG/M metagenome (GOLD analysis project Ga0209236, IMG submission 185819) | Grasslands soil microbial communities from the Angelo Coastal Reserve, California, USA - Sample 09_27_2013_1_40cm (SPAdes) (version 2) | ecosystem: Environmental > Terrestrial > Soil >... | reverse complement strand
CTGTCCACCTCGTTCTTCGTCAGCACCGCGAGCGCGCCGAGGCCGCCGCCAAGCGCGAGCGATCCCACGTCGCCCATGAACACGCTCGCCGGATAGGTATTGAACCAGAGAAAGCTGATGCCCGCTCCCGCCATGGCGGCGCAGAACACGGCCAGCTCCGCCGCGCCCGGGATGTGCGGGATCAGCAGGTAGTCGGCGATGTTGAGGCCCCGGATCGTCGCTCCGGCGAGATAGGCGAGCAGCATGAAGGTCAGGGCGCTGACGATGGTGGGACCGATGGCGAGACCGTCGAGACCGTCGGTCAGGTTCACCGCGTTCGACGTCCCGACGATGACGATGAAGGCGAACGGCAGGTAGATCCACCAGGGCAGGACGGGATTGAACGCCTTCACCTTCACGAAGGGGATGGCGAGCCGGGTGTCCAGGTAGAGGGAGCCGTGCTTCCAGTCGACGAAGAAGACCGCCACCACCAGGACGAAGACGATCGTCTGCCAGAGGAGCTTCTTGCGTCCGGCGAGCCCCTTGGAATTGCGCTTGCTGAACTTGAGCCAGTCGTCGGCGAATCCGATGGCGCCGAACCCGAGCGTGATGATCAGCGCGGCCCACACCAGGCGGTTCGTCAGGTCGGCGAAGAGCAGCGTTCCCACCAGCATCGCCCAGAGGATCAGGCCGCCTCCCATCGAAGGGGTGCCGATCTTCCGTTGATGCGCCTCCGGCGTGTCCTCGCGCACGCTGCTCGCACCGTGCTGCAGCCTGCGCAGCGCGTCGATGTAGCTCGGTCCGAGGAAGAGCCCGATCATCAGGGAGACCAGCCCCGCCATCAGCATGCGGAACGACGGGTACCGCAGGACGTTGAAGAGCGGGACGCGGTCAGAGAAGGGGAACAGGAGGTTGTAGAGCATCACGTCCCTCCCGTCGGATTCGCCTTCTGTCCCTCGCCGGCGGCGCCGGTTTCTTCCGCGAGCGCGTCGCTCACGCGCTCCATCTTCATCCCGCGCGATCCCTTGACCAGCACCACGTCCTCTGGCCGGACCCGCGCCTGCACGAGGCGCACGGCTTCCGCCGGGTCCGCGGTCGACTCGATGGACTCCGCCGGCAGCCCTGCTTCCTGCGCGCCCTCGCCGAGCGCTTTCGCACGCTCCCCGAAGCAGACCAGCAGCGAGAGCCCCGCTCCCGCGGCGAACCTGCCGACATCGCGGTGCAGATCGAGCTCGGTATGGCCGAGCTCCAGCATGTCCCCGAGGACCGCGATGGCCCGTCCCTTTCCGCGCACCAGGTGGGTCAGCGTTAGCAGCGCCGCCTTGGTGCTGGCGGGATTCGCGTTGTAGCAATCGTCGATGAGCAGCGCGCCATTGGGCATCTTCACCGGGCGCATCCGCCGCCCCGGCGTGGTGGCGTTCGCGAGCCCGCGCAGGATGATCTCCGGGCCGAGGCCGAGGGCCATGCCTACGGCCGCTGCCGCGGCGGCGTTGTAGCCGTTGTGCGTCCCGATCAGCTTCAGCTCCGCCATGAGCCGCGCGCCGCCGAGCTCCAGCTCGACGCGCAGACCCGGGCCGCCGTGGTGGGCGGAGATCAAGCGGACGTCGCTGCCGAAAGCAGCGCCGAAGGTCACCAGCTTGCGCCGCGACAACCGGGCCTGCGCGAGCACCCGGGCATCGTCCGCGTTCGCAACCGCGGTGGCGGAGTCGCGCAGCGCATGGAAGAGCTCACCCTTGGCGTGCGCGACGCCCTCGATGGAGCCGCATCCCTCGAGGTGCACGGGGGTGATGTTGGTCACCAGCCCGACGTCCGGATCGGCCCATTGCGCGAGCCGCGCGATCTCGCCGAGGTGGTTCATCCCGCACTCGATGGCGGCATACCGGTGCTGTTCCGAGAGTCTCAGCAACGTCAGGGGAACTCCGATTTCGTTGTTCAGGTTGCCTTCGGTCTTCAGCGTGGGACCCGCGGCCGCGAGCACCTCCGCGATCAGCTCCTTCGTGCTGGTTTTTCCGGTGGAACCGGTGATGCAGACGAGCTCGAGCCCGGTCAGCTGCCGCCGCCAGGCCGCCGCGAGATTGCCCAGCGCGCGCCCGGTGTCAGGGGTGGTCAACAGCGCGGCCCGCGCCGCCTGCGGCCTCACCTTCTCGATCGCGTCGGCTGGCACCAGCGCGCCCGCAGCGCCGCCCTGCACCGCCTGGGCGACGAAATCGCTGCCGTCGAAGTTCGCCCCGCGCAGCGCCACGAAGAGCCCGCGCTTCACCGGTGCTCGCGAGTCGGTGAAGACGCCCTGGAAAGGCCCTCCGGGCACGGCGATCCGCGCTCCTGCCGTCCAGGCGACCTGCTCGGCCGTGAAGCGCGCGCTCAACGCGAGATCTCCTCGAGGGCGCGGCGCGCCTCCAGCCGATCGTCGAAGGGCCGCTTCTCGTTTCCGACGATCTGGTAGTCCTCGTGCCCCTTCCCCGCCAGAAGGACGGCGTCGCCGGGCCGCGCGCAGCGCAACGCGAGCGCGATGGCCTCGCGGCGATCGGGCACCACGCAGTATCCGTCGAGGCCCATGCGCGCGTGCCGGGGATCGAGCTTGGCCTTCCCGCTGCGCACGAGGCCGGGCTCGATCGCGGCGAGAATCGCCAGCGGGTCCTCCGTGCGCGGGTTGTCGCTGGTCGCGACGACCAGATCGGCGCGCCCGCCGGCCGCTTCCCCCATCAGCGGGCGTTTGCCGCGGTCGCGATCGCCTCCGCAGCCGAAGACGCAGACGATCCGCGGCGCCGCGGCCTGTCGCAGGGCATCGAGGACGCGGGCGAGCGCGTCGTCGGTGTGCGCGTAATCGACGAGGACCACGCGGCCTTCACGATCCGGCACCCGCTCGAGCCGTCCGGGCGCGCCGGGGCATTCCGGAATCACGCGCACGACGTCGCGCAAAGGAACGCCGCTTCCGGCCAGCACGCCGATGGCCGCGAGCAGGTTCTCCACGTTGTGCGCCCCGATCAGCGGGCTCTCCACTTCCGCCAGCGCGACGTCGAGCGGCGCCGCCGTGCGCAGCCGGAAGCGGACTCCACGCAGATCGCTGCGCACCCGCTCCGCAAACAGCGCGGCGCCGGCGGCGGCACGAACGGTGAACCCGAGGGCGAAGGGCAGCTCACCGGCCAGCGCCGCGACGCGCGCGTCGTCGAGGTTGAGCACCGCCGGGACCCCGCGGGGAAGCAGCTCGCGAAACAGCTTCGCCTTCGCGTCGAAGTACGCGTCGAGCGAGCCGTGGTAGTCCAGGTGATCGCGCGTCAGGTTGGTGAATGCCGCGCCCGAGAAGACGCAGCCCGCGGCGCGCTCCTGGCTGAGGGCATGGCTCGACACCTCCATCGCGACCACCTGCGCGCCGGCGTCCGCCATCCGCCGCAGCAGCTCCTGCAACTCGTGCGATTCGGGCGTGGTGTGCGTCGCCGGAATCCGACCGCCCGGCCAGCGCGACTCGACGGTGCCGATCAAGCCCGTCGCCACTCCGCGGGCGGCGGAGATCTGCTCGATCAGGTACGCCGTGGTGGTCTTGCCGTTCGTGCCCGTCACACCGAAGAGCGAGAGGCGCCGCGACGGCTCTCCGTGGAAGCGGGCGGCGGCGAGCGAGAATGCGCGGCGCGGATCGCTGGCGACCACGACCGGTGCCTTCAGCCGGAGCGGGCGGGCCGCGAGCACCGCCGCCGCACCGTGCTCCACGGCCTGGACCGCGAAGTCCGCCCCGTCGGCGTTCACGCCCGCGAGCGCGGCGAAGAGCGCGCCGGGCCCTACCCGCCGCGAATCGACGGCGAGCGCGCGCACGTCCACTCCTGCCGCTCCAGCCGGCACTTCAGCGTCCACGCCCGCGAACAGATCCTGCAGCAACACGATTCCTCCAACACCCGGTCCTAGAGCGCATGTCATAACCTGCGCTCTCTCCCCATCCTCCCGAATACGACGGCTACCCCGGCGGCGCCAGAGTGACCTTCACCCTTGCACCCCGCTTGACAATGGCCCCGGCGCGCGGGGACTGCGCGACCGCCCGGCCGCTGCCGCGGAGCTCCGGCTCCAGGGACGACTGCGCAAGCCGGCGCATCGCCGAGCGCGCACCGAGGCCGGAGACGTCCGGAACGCGCGCCTGACCCGGCCGGATCGGCAACTCCGCCGTCGCCTCGCGCGCTGCATCGTCCGCCACGCCGGGGCCCACGGACGAGACCAGGACGGGTGCGCTCTCTTTCGCCTGCTCGGGCATGACGTCGAGCTGGCGCAGGGCCTCGTGTGCGATGGCGCCCCACGCCGGCGCCGCCACGGTGCCGCCGGCCACCTCCACGCCCTTTCCTTCGGGCTCATCGATGACCACCAGGATGGCGATCCTGGGCGCGTCCGCCGGCGCGAATCCGAGGAAGCTCGAGAGCCGCTTGTCGCTGTAGCCGCCCCGGATCGGATCGACCTTTTGCGCCGTCCCCGTCTTGCCCGCGACGCGGTGGCCGAGGAGCGCGGCTCGCGTGCCGGTGCCCTTCTCCACCACCTCCTCCAGCATGGCCGTCAGCTCGCGCGCGGTGTCTTCCTTCAGGACGCGGCGCACTTCCTCGCGCCCGCGGGAGAGCAGAGTCGTCCCGTCGGCGGCAACGACCTTCTGCACGAGGAAAGGCCTGAGCAGCACTCCCCCGTTGGCGATGGCCGCCATCGCCGCCACCGTCTGCATCGCGGTCGCGCTCATGCCCTGGCCGAACGCAGTGGTCGACAGAGCGATCTGAGGCATCCGTCGTGGATCCGCCAGCGCGCCACGCGCCTCGCCCGGAAGGCCTACCCCGGTCCTTTCCCCGAACCCGAACGCGCGCAGGCCCTCGACCAATTTCTGCCTGCCGAGCTTCTCGCCGATCTTGGCCGCGCAGATGTTCGAGGATTCCCGCAGGATCGTCGCCGGCGTCGCCCAGTCCACCGGATGGGTGTCGTGGATCTTCCTGCCGGCATGCCTCCAGACGCCGTGCTCGCAATAGAGCAGCTCGTCCGGGGGGAGCACGCCCTCCTCGAGCGCGCGGGCGACCACGAAGCTCTTGATGGTCGAGCCGGGCTCGAGCTGGTCCTGGACCGCGCGATCGCGCCAGACCATCGGGTCGCGTCCAGGCTTGTTGGCATCGAACGCGGGATTCCCCGCGAGCGCGAGCACGGCGCCCGTATTCACGTCGAGCACCACCGCCCAGCCTCCGATCGCACCGGAAGCCTTCACTGCCCTGGCCAGCTCCCTCTCGGCAGCGAGCTCGATCGCGCTGTCCAGGGTGAGCGTGACCGTGGCCCCGGTCAGGTCGGCGGGGTCGGGCGCGCCGTGCTCGAGGACCATGGTCCCACGCGCATCCCGCGTCGCCTGGACCTGCACGCTCCGCCCGCGCAAGTGCTGCTCGAGCTCGCGCTCGAGCCCCTCCTGGCCGCTCTCGTCGCCCACGAATCCGAGCACGTGGCCGGCGAGCTCGCGCTGGGGATAGAAGCGCTTCGGCTCCTTGACCAGCTCGATCCCGTCGATGGCCAGCGCCCGGACACGCCGTGCCGAACCTTCGTCGATGCGCCGCTTGATCCAGACGAACCGCCGATCGGGCTGCGCCAGCTTCTCCAGGACCCTGGCGCGATCGAGGCGCAGCGCTCCCGCGATCCGGGCGGCCGCCACCTGGCGCGCGCGCGGCGTCTCGAATGCCGAAGGATCGGCAAACACCGAGTCGACGTCCTGGGTCACCGCCAGCGGCTCTCCACGGCGATCGACGATCATTCCCCGGCGCGGCGCCCACTCCAGCTCCCTGCGGGTCTGGTCTCGCTGCAGCCTCGCCAGCCTCGACCGGTCGAGGAGCTGGACCTTGGCGGCACGCAGGAGCACGACTCCGAACAGCGCCAGCAGGGCGGCCCCGAGCAGGAAGGCGCGAAGGCGCATCCACTTGCCGTCCCGCTGCGGTGCGCAGAAGCGTCTCACGACCGATTCACCTCGATGCGGTCAGGACCGAAGGCCGGACGGCTCCCCCGACCAGGACGACGACGCGGTCGACCGGGGGCGGCGCCATGTTCAAGCGGGTGCGCGCCAGCTCCTCGATCCGCTGCGGGCTCTTCAGCTCCGCGGCCGCGATCTGGAGCCTCTCGTGTTCCCGCACCAGCTCGCGGTACTCCGCAGAGAGCCGGGCGAGCGCGTATCCGCGCTCCGTCACGCGCGTCCGGACCCACGCGTGCAACAGCATCGCGACGGCGATGAGGAGGCAAGAGAGCGTGACCGCCGCGAAGTCGTGCAGGGCCCGGCGCTCGATGTTCCGCCGCACGGCGCTGCGCCCATGCCTCATGAGAGCCGCTCCACCGCGCGCAACCGCGCGCTCCGCGCCCGCGGGTTGGCCGAGATCTCCTCCTCCGCGGCCCCCACCGGCTTCTTCGTCAGGACCTTCCATTGCGCCGTCCGCCCGCAGGCGCAGACCGGGAGCCTGGGGGGACAGACGCAGCCCGTCGCCAGCCTGGCGAAGCCCTGCTTCACCATCCGATCCTCGAGCGAATGAAAGGAGATCGCCGCCGCGCGGCCGCCGCGCGCCACCATCCGCGGAAGCTGCGCCAGCCAGTCGCCGAGCGCTCCCAGCTCGTCGTTGACCGCGATCCGCAGCGCCTGGAAGGCGCGAGTCGCCGGATGGATGTCGCGCGGCCAGGCCTTGCGCGGGATCGCGGCGGAAACGATCTCGGCCAGCTCGCGCGTGTCCGCGATCCCATCGCCGATCCACGCGGCGTGGATGGCGCGCGCGATCGGTCGCGCGAAACGCTCCTCGCCGAGCGACCCGAGGATCCGCGCCAGGGCCTTCTCGTCCCACTCGTCGAGACGCTCGCGCAGGGGCCGTCCCCGCGTCGGATCCATCCTCATGTCGAGCGGTCCGCCGGCGCGGAAGGAGAAGCCGCGCGAGGGGTCGTCGAGCTGCGGCGAGGAGACGCCCAGATCGACGAGCGCGCCGTCCACCTCGGAGACGCCGAGCTGATCGAGCAGCGCGCGGGCATCGCGGAAGTTGCCGTGCGCCACGACGATGTCTCGCCCCGAGAGGCGCGCGCGCGCCGCCGCGACCGCCACGGGATCCTGATCGATGCCCACCACCCGCGCTCCGGCGTCGAGCAGCGCCTCCGCGTGCCCGCCGCCGCCGAGGGTCCCGTCGAGGATGACCTTCCCGGGAGCGGCGGCGAGCAGCGAGGCCGTTTCGCGGCGCAGCACGGGCTGGTGGGCGAATCCGTTCATTTGCGCAGCGCACGCAGCCGCGCCGCCGGAGCAGCGACGAGCCCCTCCTCCACCGAGCGGAGCAAGACGAGGTCGGGTCCTCCGGCGGCCTTGAGGATCTTCGCGATGTACGGGTTGCGCACGGCGATCAGCAGATCGCCGCCGCGGGCGAGCAACTCGCGCCGGCGCGCGACGAGCTGGGGCACGCCCGAGCAGTCGAGGTGGCTCACCTCGCGCAGATCGAGGACGATGCGGCCCGCTTCCGCCGCGGCCCGACCGACGGAGTAGTCGACGCCCCAGAGCGCCTCGCGATCGAGTTCGCCGCGCACCGCTACCGTCGCGACGCTGTCCTCCCAGCGCGCGACCCGCGGGACCGACGCCGGCTTGAGCGCCAGGACCGCACCGCTTCGCGAAGACTTGTCCGCCATCGTCGATGCCCTCTCCTTTTACAGAAGCTCGCTCAGCCGCCTCGCCAGGTCCTGCGGCGTCTCCTGTGCGCGCGCCGTCTTCTGCACCTCGGCCCATCGCTGCGGCGTCCAGATCTCGATCCGCTCCACCGTGCCCGCCCAGGTGATTTCCTCGACCAGGCCGGCGTGCTCGCGCAGACTGGGCGGGATGAGGATGCGCCCCAGCTTGTCGACCGGGCATTCCTGGGCGGGGGCGATGAAGGCGCGCGAGAGGAGCCGGATGTCGCGATCGAACATCGACTTCGCGGCGACCTTCTCCGCCAGCCGCTCCCAGGCCGAGGGAGCGAAAGCGACGAGGCAGGGATCGATCAGGTCCGGGGTGATGAAGAGCTTGTCCGCGCCCTGCGCGGAAAGCAGCTCGCGAAAGTGCGCCGGGAGGCTGGTGCGCCCCTTGGCGTCGATCGAGTGCTGGAAGACGCCGGAAAACATCTGGCCCGATCCCTCTCCTTGCAGTGGCATTCCACTTCATGCCACTTCGATCCACTCGGCGCAGACTCGGCCAGGTCCGGCGGGCTGTCAAGCAACCTCCCCCTGAACAAAAAATCAGCCAAATCTCTAGTGGTTCAGTCGTCTCCTACCCTCTGCAGCTAGGGTAGGCGACGCCTTGGCTGTGATCCAATGTAGGAGAGCCTGGCCCTACGTTTCGTGCTTGGCCGTGTGGGTCGGCGTGAAGATCGACTTCGGCACCATGCAGTGCACTCCTTTGCGCACGTCGACGACCTGGCTTACGCGGCAGTCCGCCGTCAGCGAGGCGAGCGAGTACGCCTCGTAGCGGTCGAGGCCCTTGGTGACGAGGAAGTCCACCGTTTCGTTCAGCGCATTGGTGAATGCCTTCATCAGATCTTCTCCATCGGAACGCCGGTGGTGATCTGATCCCTGGCGTGCAGCAGGGTCTCGACGGAGACGGTGTCGCCGGACCCGATGGTCAGCTTGGGCGGCTCTTTCGGATCCAGCCAGCCCCACTGCACGGTCTCGGGAGTGGCCTTGAGGACATGGTGTTTGCCGGCTGCGGATGCTGCAGCCGCGGACAAGGCGAAAGCTGCGAAGAAGAAGGAGCGCATGGGCCCTCCGTTGGAGCGCATCTCGTAATCTGTACAGCCTCAAAACAATAGCCGCATACCCGCGCCTTCGGCGCGGGAGCGGCTAGGCGCCCTGTTCCTTCAACAGGGCTTCCACGACGGTGCGGGCGATGGTGTGGTACCCGGCGCGCGCCTCTTCGTAGATGTGGCGGGCCTCAGCGGGATCGCGGCGGGCGAGCTCGGTGTAGAGCGGCCGCAGGTAGCGCATGCGGCCCGTCTCCAGCAGGACGCGGCGGGCGGCATCCACGGCCCCGGGCATGCCCGCGCGGATCTGCAGGAGGACGAAATTGTGCCGCAGCTCGAGGCTGCGCCGCTGCGAGAGACCCCACCTGGCGTCGAGCTCGCGCAGCTTCGCCGCGTCGGCCGGCGTCGACTGGAGGACGACGAGCAGCTCGGTCGGGTTGCGCGGCTCGACCTCGCCGCGGCGGAGCTGATCGAGACGCGGGGAGCGCGACCGCGGCGCATCCGCGGGCACTCCCGGCCCGTCGATGTACTCCAGCGCCCCCGCCCGGGCAGCGACTCCGGGAAGCTCCGTCTCGAGGAACTCGAGGAATTGATCCGTCGTGATGCTCTGGAAGCGGAACCGGCCGAGGTAGGAGCGCAGGAAGGCGTCCCAGGCGGGGCGCCCCACCGTCTCCTCCAGCTTGCGCAGCAGCAGGTATCCCTTCTCGTACGGGACCGAGGAGTAGGCTTCGTCCGGATCAATCCCACGCAGATCGGTGCGCAGGCAGGTGAGCTGCGGGCGGGCGGCGAAGCGCTCCAACGTTACCTGAAGGTCGTGCCACCCGGCCGCGGCGTGAAGCTCCGCCGATTCGCGGCCCTCGAGCGCCTCGAGGATCCGCCGCTCGGCGTAGACGGTGAAACCCTCGTTGAGCCAGAAGTGGTTCGCGTTCGCGTTGGTGACGAGATTGCCCGTCCAGGCGTGCGCGGCCTCGTGCGCGATCACGCTCACCAGCGATCGGTCGCCTACGAGGACCGAAGGGGTGACGAAGGTGAGCCGCGGGTTCTCCATGCCGCCATAGGGAAAGCTCGGCGGCATCACCAGGATGTCGTAGCGGTCCCACTCGTAGGGACCGAACAGCTTCTCCGCCGCGCGGATCATCTCCTCGGCCTCGGCGAACTCGTACGCCGCCGCGTCCACGACCGCGCGCTCCGACCAGACGGCCGCCCGCGCCGACAGCTCGCGCCGCTCCAGGTCGCCGACCGCGAACGCGAGCAGGTAGGGCGGGATCGGCTGGGGCATCTCGAAGAGGTCCACCGCTTCGCTGCCGCCGGCATCCTCGCGGCCCTTGGCGGCCGCAGCCATCAACGTGCGCAGCCGCGAAGGCACCTTGAACCGGGCGCGGCCCACCGTGATCCGGATGCGCGGCGTGTCCTGCAGCGGCGCAAGCGAACGGGCGTGGATGGGCTGGCACTGCGAAAACAGGAATGGCTCCTTGCCCGCGGTCTGCGACGGCTCGAGCCATTGCAGCGCGCTCGCCGTGGGCGAAGTGCGGTACCGGATGCGCAAGCCTCGCGCACCTGCCGGCAGCGTCACGCGCAGTCGCGCCCCGAGGATGGGCTCGGCCGCCGCGAGCTCGTAGCGCAGCAGGGCGCCGTCGAGCGCCGCCACTGCGTCGATTCGCAGCTCCCTGCTGTCGAGGTCGATCGCGCCGCCGCCGGGCTCGCGGAAGCGCAGCGTGATCTCGCCTTCGAGCATGCGATGCTGGAAATCGGCGCGCAGCGCCAGGTCGATGTCTCGCGTCTGCGGCTGACCGCTGTCCGTGTAGCTATGCGGATCGAGGCGCATGCAGGACATCTAGCATGCGCCCTTGCCATACGAGGGATGCTTGGAACGGCCTGCAGTTGCGCCCTCAGGCGCGCCTGCGCGCGTCCGCGAGCCAATGGATCAACCGGATCACCTCGTCGGTATCCGCGACCAGCCAGCGCGCGTTCGAACCCGCCCGCGGCGGAGCACCGACGTGAACGGTGATGGCGCTCCTCCGGTTGAGGATCTCGAACGCTTCCTCGTGCGCCTCGCCGGCGCCGACGTAGACCGGGAGCGCCCCGCGCATGCCGGCGAGCAGCCCGAGGACCGCGCGCCACATCGCGGCTCCCGGCGGCACCGCTTCGAGGGAATCGTCTGCACCGCGCAGCTCGAGCTCTTCGGCCGCCACCAGCTTGCCGAACCCCTCGGCGGCGGCGATCCGCGCCGGCGGCTCCGCGTGCCTGAGGTGCAGCACGAGCGACCAGGTCCGATCCTCGACGGCGATGCCCGGCGCCTGCAGGACCTGTAGCCGGGAACATGCGCGCCGCAGCTTCTGCACGGCCTGCTCCGCCACCTCGAGGTCCGGCTCGGTCACCATGCGCAGGCCATATGCCTGCACGTCGGTCCCGTGCACTCCGACGTAAGCCAGGCGGTGCAGCCGCAGCCGGCGCTGCAGCGTCTCCACCTTGCGCGCGGAGAGCACGGCCCCGCGCGTTCTCGTCGCCGCGCAGAGGCGGATGAGCGCCGCCCGCGCCGCGGGATTGGTCCTCAGGTGCCCGTGCGACGCGCGTTGCGTGAGCGCGGTATCGAAGGAGAAGAATCCGTAGAGCGAGTCGGCCTCGGCGATGCGCTCGCGCAGAGTGTCCGCTTCCGACCAGAGTGGCCGGACCGCTCCCGTTCGTCCCAGCTCCGAGTTCCGCACACCGCCCCCCTCGCCCGAGACAGCCCAACAGCCCCTGGCATGAAAGCTGTGCATGGGTGGGAGGAGATGGGAGCGTGCGCCGCGCACGCGAGTGCGCGGAACTGTACCTTGCGCCCGCGCACGCGAGTGCGCGGAACTGTGCCTTGGGCACGTTCTACGCGTAAGCCAGCGGGTAACCGCCCGCCTCCAGCACGGCAGGCACGATCCCCTCCCGCACCTCCGCACTGTTCACTGGCGTGTACCTGTGCAGGCTCCCGAGTTGCTCCAGCTGCGCTTCCACCTCCTCGGGAGGCACCACCGCACAAAGCGCCGTGCGCGCCCGTTGGAAGACGCGCTCGCGGCTCTCCATGCAGAAATAGCGGCAGAGCGCGTCGCGCAGCTCGACCCTGTCGTCGGTCACCAGCGTCCGCCCGAGGATGGAGTCCATCGCGTAGACCTCGATGGCGCTGTCGGCGAGCGCCGCGAGGACCTCCTGCCGCTGCTCGAGAGCCGGCCCGAGCGTCGCCGCCGACTTCGCGGCGAAGAGGAACTGGCGCTTGGCCATCTCCGCGCCCCGCCGTTCGGGGGCGAGCCTGCCCATCGGCGCCGGAAAATGGCGCGGGTCCGCCAGCTCCTGCTCGAGGCGCGTCACCGCCTCCATCAGCGGCATCTCGCCCTTCATCGCGCGCTTGAAGATCATCCCCGGGATCAAGAGCCGGTTGATCTCGTTGGTGCCCTCGAAGATGCGGTTCACGCGGTTGTCGCGGTAGGCGCGCTCGATGGGATAATCGCTGACGAAGCCATTCCCGCCGTGGATCTGCAGCATGTCGTCGATGATCTGGAACATCCATTCCGAGCTCGCCACCTTCATGATGCTCGCTTCGATGGCGTACTCCTCGATCGCGGCCATCACGTCGCTCGGGTCGCTGCGGCCGCCGATCGCCTCGTCGATGGCGCCGGCGGCCCGGTACGTCATGCTCTCGCTCGCGTAGATCTGCGCGGCGGCCCGGGCGATCTTCTCGCGGATCAACCCGAACTGCGCGATGGCCTTGCCGAACTGCTTGCGCTGCGCCGCGTAGTCGACGCCGCAGCGGAGCGACCACTTCATGCCGCCGACGGCGAACGCGGCCAGCTTCAGCCGCCCGACGTTGAGGATGTTGAAGGCGATCTTGTGGCCTTTGCCGATCTCGCCGAGCACGTTCGGCGACGGGATCTTCGCGTCCTCGAAGATCAGCGACGTCGTCGAGCTGCCGCGCAGCCCCAGTTTGTGCTCCTCGCGGCCGGTCGTGAACCCGGCCGTGCCACGCTCGACGATGAACGCGGTGAATCTCTGCCCGTCAACCTTGAGGAAAACCACGTACACATCGGCGAAGCCGCCGTTGGTGATCCACATCTTCCCGCCGTTGACGAGATAGTGCGTTCCGTCCTCCGAGAGGCGCGCCACCGTCTTCGCGCCGAGCGCATCCGAGCCGCTGCCCGCCTCGCTCAACGCGTACGCCGCCACCTTCCGCCCCGCCGCCAGGTCCGGGAGGTATCGCGCCTTCTGCGCGGGCGTCCCGAAGAACGCGATGGGCAGCGTGCCGATGCCGGTGTGCGCGCCGAACGTGGTTGCCCACGACCCGTCGACGGCCTGCGACTCCGCCACCAGCATGGAGGTGACCTTGTCGAGGCCGAGCCCGCCGAACTCCTCGCCGACGTCGACGCCGAGCAGGCCGAGCTCGCCTGCCTTGGCGATCAGATCCCGGAGGACCCGGTAGTCCTGGTCCGCGAAGCGCTCCCTCTGCTGGACGACCTCGGTGCGCGCGAACTCCACCCCGGTGCGGAAGAACTGGCGCTGCTCGGCGGAGAATTGCTCGGGCGTCACGAACTGACGCGCCCCGACCGGCTGGAAGAGAAACGAGCCGCCGCGGTCGGGCAGCTCTGCAGCGGGGGCGAGATCGTGCGCCTGCTCAGCCATGCAGTCCTCCCTGATGCAGCGCATCGTGGGCCGTACCCTTTTTGACGCCCTGCGCAATTCAATTGTGCATCCTCGTGCCGGAGTGCAAGGGTCCGGCGGTGCGCAAGGACCTCTGCCCGCCTTGCGCGGTGTGCTGGCGTGCGGTAGCGAGGACCGGACATGGCGACCAAGACCCACGAGCCGGTGATCGGCGACGGCAGCCTGCACATCGGCGACCGCGTCGTGTATCCGAACCAGGGAATCTGCCGGATCACGGGGGTGGAGACCAAGCAGATCGCCGGACAGAACTGGGAAGTGGTGACGCTGTCGCGCGAGGAGGACGGCGCGACCGTGATGGTGCCCAAGGGCAAGTTGATGGGGATCGGGCTGCGCAAGGTCGCCGACGTCGCCGCCATCGAGCGGGTCTTCGACGAGCTGGCGATTCCGAACACGGATCCACAGCTGGACTGGAAGGTGCGCCACCGCGAGAACGCCGACCGGATGAGCGGCGGCGGGCTCTTCGGCACGGTGGAGGTCCTGAAGGGGCTACACGCGCTCTCGCGCGTGCGGCCGCTGCCGCAGAAGGAGCGCGAGCTGTACGACAACGCGCGCCACCTGCTCGTCGGCGAGATCGCGGCGGCGATGAACATCCCGCTGCACGTGGCCGAGGACAATCTCGACTATGCGCTCTGGCCGCCTCCCGGCATGACGCGCAAGGGAAGACCGCTGCCTCCGGCGACGCTCGGTCCGCCCTCGCCCGCGCGGCCCGCCGCCGAGGACGACGATCTCGGCCTCGAGGACGAGGAGTTGGGCGGCACCGAGGAAGCGGTCGCCCCAGCGGCGAAGGAGCCGGACGAGGAAGAGGAGCAGCCCGCGCCGCCCGCAGCACACAAAGCGGCGGCCGACAAGGAAAAGTCGAAGTCTCCCCACAGGCCGCCCAAACCCGCTTTGGCGAAGAAGGCCAGGCCCGCGGCCGCGAAGAAGGCCGCCCCGGTGAAAAAAGCGGCTGCTGCGAGAAAATCCGCTCCGGCTGCGAAGAAGGCCATCCCGAAGAAGCCCGCCGGCAAGGCGAAAGCGAAGGGAAAGCGATGATCCGGATCGTCACGCTCTCGGAGTTCCCGCCCGACGTGATCGATTTCGTCACCCGGCGGCTCCACGCGGCGTACGGCATGGGCTGCGAGCTGGAAGGGGAAGGCGAGATCCCGGCGGACGCGCTCGACGACGAGCAGTCCGCCTACGACGCCGTCAAAGTCGTCGACGAGATGGACGATGACGTCACGCTCTACGCCGACGACAAGATCGTCTATCTCACCAACGAACCGCTGACGGCGCCGCCGGGTCCGATGGGGCGCGGGCCCGTCGACGGGTACGCGCAGTACGGCGGAGGCAAGGCGCTCGTAACCGCGCACGGTCTTTCCGACAAGGGCCTGCCCCTCGAGGTCGGCCTCGCCAAGCGGGCGGCCCATTACGTCGGCCACCTCTGGGACCTGCACCATTGCTTCGATACGCGCTGCGCCATGCACCCCGGATGGTCGCCCGGCTTCGCCGCCTACCCGGAAGTCGCGCTCTGTCTCTTCGATCGCGAGAAGAGCGAGCGGAAGATCAAGCTTGGTTCTTCATAGGGCGGCCTTCGTCGCGCTGATCGCGCTCGGCGCGGGGTCGCTCCTGTTCGATCTGACGATGGGCTTTCGCCTGCCGTCCGACGCGGACTGGGCGGAAGCTGCGGGATCGCTGCGCTCACGGGCGCGACCGGGCGACGCCGTCCAGATCTGGCCGGTCTGGGCGGAACGTGTCCGGCTGTTCGTCGACGCGGCGCCGGTGCTCGCCGAGGAGGACCTCGAGCACGCGGACTACCTGGAGGTGCGGCGGCTCTGGGTGCTCTCGCTCCCGCGCACGCCGTTCTTCCGCACTCCCGATCCGGCCCTGCGCGCCCGTGGCGCCACCGCGGCGGGAGAAGTGCAGCGCTTCGGCGCGCTCGCGCTGCAGGCGTGGGACCTGCACGCGGCCGCGCTCGCGGCCGACCTCACCCGCTCGTCCGAGGAGCATGAGGTCGACTACGTCGCGCGCCGTTGCCTGCGCGTTCCTCCCGGCGGCCGCTTCGCGGCGCGAGGCACGGCGGGCACGGCGCTCCACCTGCGCGCCGGCATCATCGGCGAGCGGGCCTACGACGCCGATCGGCCGCCGATCGCGGTGCAGGTCTTCGCCGACGGCGCCCCCCTCGGTATCCTCGAGGTCGCGCGCACGGTGCGCGACGGCACCGGCTGGCGGCGTCTGGACGTCGCGATCCCGAGCGGGGCCGCCGAGCGCGAATTCCTCTTCGCCGTTTCCTCGTCCGATCGGGCCCGCCAGCTCTGCCTGCAGGCCTGGACGACGCGATGACGGACAAGGCGCTGGCGCGAGCGCTCGGGTTTCTCACCGCGGCCGCGCTGGCGGTGACGCAGGCGCCGGTCGGCTTCGTGCGCGACGAGGGCTATTACTTCGCGGCGGCACAGCGCTACGAGGCCTGGCTCCGGCTGCTGTTGCATGCGCCGCTGCAGGCCGTGGCGGAGACGGAGCAGTACTGGGCCTACAATTTCGAGCACCCCGGCCTGACCAAGCTCCTGTTCGCGGTGTCACACCTGATATTCACGACCTGGCTGCGAGTGCTGCCGGACGCTCTGGCGTGGAGGCTGCCGGCGTTCGCCTTCGCCGGGCTGCTCAGCTACTGGCTCTGCCTGCTCGGGCTGTCGCGGTCGCGCGCCGCCGGCGTGCTCGCACCGCTCCTGTTCTGGTGCGCGGAGCGGACGTTCTTCCACGGGCACCTCGCCTGCTTCGACGTTCCCATCTGCGCGATGTGGACGGGCGTCGGCCTGGCCTGGCTGCGCGGCACCGGGCCGCGGCTGGCCACGACCTACGGCCTCGCGCTGGCGGTCAAGCACAACGCCTGGTTCCTGCCGCCGGTGCTGCTCGTCCATGCGCTCCTGCTGCCCCGCGATCAGCGGACGGCCGGCCTGCGCAAGCTGCCGTGGCTGCTGCTCTCGCCCGCCGTGCTGTTCGTCTTCTGGCCGCTGCTCTGGCACGATCCGCTCCGGCACCTGCGCGACTGGATCGCCTTCCACACGCACCACGTGCATTACGCCTGGTGGTACTTCGGGCAGGTCCTTCGCGCGCCGCCCTTTCCCGTCGAGTACCCGCTCGTGCTGGACGCAATGGTGCTGCCGCTTCCGACCGTCGCGCTGCTCGCCGCCGCCGGGATCTCGCTTCTCGCCGGCTTCGCGCGGCGCCGGCTCGAATCCCAGCGCCTGCTCGAGCTCGGCCTCGCGGGCGCCGCGCTGCTGCCCTTCCTGCTCCGCACCACGCCGATCTTCGGCGGCATCAAGCACTGGCTGGCGTTCGTGGCCCTGCTGACGCCCGAGGCGGCTTCCCTGCTGGCGCGGGTCGCGCCGCAGCCGCGGCTGCTCGTTCCGGCGGCAGTCGCCACGCTCGCCGCGGGCGCCTGGCAGATCGCCCACGTCCACCCCTACGGCACCAGCGCCTACGGGGAGCTGTCGGGTGGCATCCCGGGAGCGGCGACGCTCGGCATGCAGCGGCAGTACTGGTCGAACAACGTGACCGGCGTGCTGCCCTGGCTGAACGCCAACTGCCCGCCCGGAGCGCGCGTGTACTTCCACGAGGTGAACGTCGAGAGCTACCGGACGTACGTGCTGGTCGGGATGCTGCGCGGGGACATCCGGTACGCGCCAGATCCGGAACAGGCCGATTACGTCGCGCTGCAGTGGCACCGGGAGTTCCGCGACCGCGAGCCGGAGACCTGGAACGCGTTCGGGACGCGGCGGCCGGCGACCGGGCTCTACCTGGACGAAGTTCCACAGGTCGTCGTCTACGCTCGCCCCGGACTGCCGGGAGGACCGTAAAGTATTCGCCATGGGACGCTGGGATCGCATCCTCGACCGCAAGCCGCAGGAGCTCAAGGACTACGTCCTCGACAAAGTGGCAGACCAGCTCGTCGACGATCTGCGCCACTTCCCGCCGCGGATCGAGGAATGGCTCGACGCCAATCTCGAAGCCCGCTACGCGAACGTCCTGTCCCGGCTCGGCCGTCCCCAACTGGACACCTACCGCGTCGCCTGCGAGCTGGCGCGCGAGGAGATGCTGCGCGAGTACGAGCTCATCGACCGCTTCTGCCGCAGCGAGGAGTACCGGCGGCTCTTGCCCGACGAGCTGGAGCAGCAGACGGCGCATTTCATCACCCGCTACCTGGTCGATTCCGCGCTGGCGTTCCAGGAGCATGCGCAGGGAAAGTTCCGGCGCCGCGACCTGGTGACGCTGGTGGAGAAGGTCGAGGACAGGCTCTTGCGCGGCTACCGCTTGCGGCTCTGATTCTTGCGGCGGCACTCGGTCGCGCGGTCGTGGGCCGCTTTTGCCGCCGGCGCCGCTTTGTGCGCTTGCAGGATCTCGTCGAAGAACAGCAGCGCGTTCTCGCAATCGCCCTGCGCCTGGAACGACATCCCGATCTTCAGCAGCGCGTCGGGGACCTTGTCCGAGCCCTTGTACTCCTTGAGCACCTTCTGGAACTCGACGATGGCGTCGTTCCACTTCTTCTCCGCGTAATACGTCTCGCCGATCCAGTACTGCGCGTTCGCCGCCAGCTCGTCCTTCGGGTATCGGTTCATGAAGTCCTGGAACAGCTCGCGCGCCTTCGCCGGCTGCCCCTGATCGAGCCGCTGGCGGGCGAGGTTGTAGAGGGGGCCCTTGTCCGTCGGATGTTCGAGCTCCTTCTGCCGCTGCGCCACGAACTGCGTGGCCGCGTCCAGCGCCTTCTGGTGCTCCTGCGAGGTCTTCTCCAGCGCGTCGAGGCGGTGCTGCAGCACCTCGATCTGGCCGCGCAGCGAGGAGAGGTCGTTCTGCGCTTTTTCCAGATCCACGGCGAGATCGGCGCCGCTCTTGCGGGCGGCGCGAGAGAGCTGGTCGAGCGCGTCCTGCAGCGCTTTCGCGCGCTGCTGGTCCTTCTGGCGGTCGGCGGAGGTCGCATCCATCTCCTTCTTCAGATCCGCCCGCAGCGCCGCGATGTCCGCGCGCATCTGCTCGCCCTCCTGTGCCGTGGTGACGCAGGCGACGCTGCAGAGCGCGATGAGAAGCAGTCTCTTCATTCAGGGCTCCGGCACGATCTCGGCGCGGCGGTTCTTCGCCCACGCCGCTTCGTCATGTCCAGGGTCGGCAGGCCGTTCCTTCCCATAGCTGATGGCCTTGAGCTTCCCCGGCTCGGCGCCGAGTTGGGCCAGGTAACGGCGGACCGCCTCGGCGCGGCGCTCGCCGAGGGCGAGGTTGTACTCGGTGGTCCCGCGCTCGTCGGTGTGCCCGGCGATCACCAGCCGGCGGAACTGCTCGCGGCGCAGGCACTGGAACTGGTCGTCGAGCACTTTGCGCGCCTCCGGGGAGAGCGTGGCGTCGTCATAACCGAAGTAGACCGGTTTCAGGCTGCAATCGCCGATCCGCTTCGCCTCTTCCTGGGACTTGCAAACGCGGTCGACGCAGGCCTTTCCCTGCGGACAGTCCGCATCTCCGGTGCAGCGCTCCGGAGCGACGCAGCGGCCCTGCAAGCATCTGGCGCCGCCCGCGCAGTCGGCGTCGGCGGCGCACTCCGGGACGCACCTGCCCTGGGCGCACTTCATCCCCGGCCCGCACTCCTCGTTCCTGGCGCATTGCGGCTTCGCCACGCAGATGGCATCGCGGCAGACCGGCCGGTCGGGGTGCGAGGCGCAGTTGGAGTCGTCGCGGCACTCCTTGCAGAAGCCGTTGATGCAGACCTGTCCGTGATCCGCGCAATCCCCGTCCGTCTTGCACTCCGGGTACTGGACGCGACCCGGGCACGCGGCCACCGCCAGCGCGCAGCAGACCAAGAGGATCCGGCGCATCGAGCGCACTAGAAAGCCGAACCGCTTACGCACCCTGCTGCGGCCGTCGATCCCTGGCCTGCGGCGAACGGCCTCGTCACTGCGCTGCTCTGCGTAGGTCGACTACGCATCCGCTGCTCGCTCCTCGGGCGCTCGCCTCGGCGTAGGGCTCAGCGCCCTCGCGACGGGTGGTAAGCGGTTCGGCTCTCTTACCGCGCTCGCTCAGGGTGTCAAGGAGGGCGAGCTTCGCCGCGCGGCGCAGGCGCTTCAACTCGTGCTCGCGGCGGAGAGCGGCGGAACGGGTGCGGGCGGGCTCCGCGTGCAAGAGCGTGAGCGGTGCGCGGCCGCGCGTATAGCGGGCGCCGCGGCCGCGGGCATGCGCCGCGAGGCGCTTGTGCAGATCCGTGGTGATCCCCGTGTAGAGCGTGCCGTCGGCACAGCGCAGCAGATAGACGCACCACATCGCGGGCGCAGGATGGCGGCAGGGCCTGGCCGGAGCAAGTTTCTCGTCTGTTGTCGGATGGCATCGAGGAGAGATCGAAAAGCAATGTGGAGCGTTTGCATGGACGCAGGGGCCCCCGCTGTTGCATGCTTCGCGTGAGTCCGATGGCTTCTCCTCCCAAGCGCCCCGACGCCGCTTCCGGCGGCACCCTGATCGACGTCGAGGACGAGTCGATGGCGGGGGAACAGGCGTCCGTGGAAAGCGACGGCCCCGGATCGACGGCGGTCGTGCGCGTGGACCGGGGCGCATCGAGGTCCGCTCCGCTGCCGCCGGCGCGACGCGCGGAAAGCGCGCCGGCCGCGCCCAGGAAGGGCCTTCAGATTTCCCTGCCGGAGGACCAACCCGCCGCGCCGCCTCCGCCGAAACGGCCGCTGCCTCCGCCGCCGGCGGAAAAACGGGGGCGCCGGGGCGCATGGTGGGACGAGAAACACGAGCGCGAACCCGAGCCCGAGCCGGATCCCGACGACCTTCCGGGCAGCACCGCCCTCGTGCAGGCGCCGGTGCCGGAGCCAGAGCCAGAACCGGAGCCCGAACCGCCGCCTCCACCGTCCGAGCCGGAGGTGGAGCCATACCGGCCGGTTCCCGCGGACGACTACCAAGGCCACGTCCCAGCCGGACCGCCCCGCTGGAAAATCGTCCTGCGCCGCGCTGCCTGGACGGCTGGGGCGCTGGCCGTGGCGGGCATCCTCGCGGTGCTCGCCGGGTACATCTACATCTCGCGCGAGATCCCGACGTTCGATTCCGTCCGCGACTACCACCCGTTCGTCGCCAGCAAGGTGGTGGCCGCCGACGGCAGCGTGGTCGGCCAGTTCTACCGGGAGCGCCGCACGGTGGTGAAGATGGACCAGATCCCGCGCGTGCTCGTGCAGGCCGTGATCAGCGCGGAGGACAAGGACTTCTACAAGCACCCGGGCTTCAACTTCTTCGCGCTGGCCCGCGCCGCGGTGATCGACGCGCTCAGCGGCCGCAAGCGACTCGGCGCATCCACCATCACGCAGCAGGTGGTGAAGAACTTCTTCCTCAGCCCGGAGAAGCGCTGGAAGCGGAAGCTGAAGGAGATCCTGCTGGCGTCGCGCCTCGAGCACAACCTTTCCAAGGACGACATCCTCTTCCTCTATCTGAACCACATCAATTTCGGCAAAGCGCACTACGGGGTCGAGGAGGCGTCCCTCTACTACTTCAACAAGCACGTGCAGGACATCGACCTGGGGGAAGCCGCGATGCTCGCGGGACTGCCCCAGAACCCGTCGCGCATCAATCCCCGCCGGCATCCGGATCGCGCGAAGAAGCGGCAGATCTACGTGCTCGATCGGATGCTGGCCAATCACTTCATCTCGCGGGAGGACCACGACCGCGAGGTGGAGAAGCCCATCGTGCTCCCTCCGCCTCCGCCGGAACCGCCCGGCGCCTGGTACGTCGACGAGGTGCGCCGCCAGCTCGTGGCGCAGTTCGGGGACGCGGCCGTGGATACCGCCGGCATGACCGTGGAAGTGGCGATGGATCCGCGACTGCAAGACGCGGCGGAGGTAGCGCTGCGGGAGAACCTGCGCGCCATCGACAAACGGCAGGGCTGGCGGGGGCCCGAGGTGAAGCTGGGCCCGGAGCGGCTCGACGCTTATCGGACCGCGCTCGCCCGGCGGCTCGCCTCCGTCGCGCAGACGCCGGATCAAGCGTGGGTCCTCGACCTGGAAGGGATCTACACGGCGGCCGTCCGCCGCGACGCGAGCAAGAAGCCGCCCAGGAAGCGCCCGGACGAGACCGAGGATACGGACACCGCAGCGGATGTCGCGGCCGGCGCGCTGGAGGGCAACGTGCCGCCCGACGTGCTCGCCCGCGCCGCGAGAGCGCGGCCCCTCGCGCCGAACGAGATCTATTCCGGGGTGGTCACCAGCGTCGGCCGCGCCGACGCGGTCGTGGAACTGGCGCCGGGGATCGCCGGCAACGTGCCGCTCTCCACCATGGCCTGGGCTCGCCCCTTCAAGCCGGAGCGCGCGACACCGCCGCCCAAGACGCCGGGCGACGTGCTCGCCGTCGGCGACGTGGTGGCCGTGCGCGTCGCGCATCTGCAGACGCAGCGCACGCCGGCGGGCACTCGCGTGCAGCGGCTGGAGCTGGCGCTCGAGCAGACGCCAAAAGTCGAGGGCGCCTTCGTGGCCATGGATCTGAAGACCCGCGGCGTGCTCGCTCTGGCAGGCGGGTACGACGTCGCGCTCTCGTCGTTCAACCGCGCCACGCAGGCCCGGCGGCAGCCGGGATCCTCGTTCAAGCCCTTCCTCTACGCGGCCGCGATCGACACCGGCAAGTACACGCCGATCACCCGGGTCGACGACTCGCCGGAAGTGATCACCGATCCCTGGACGGGCAAGGCCTGGAAGCCGCAGAACTTCGAGAAGGACGAGTTCGACGGCCCGATCAGGCTCCGCAAGGCGCTCGCGGAATCGAAGAACACGGTCGCGGTCAAGCTCCTGCTCGACGTCGGCCTGGACAAGGTGCGGGAGGCGGCAAAAGCGGCGGGTCTGTCGAGCGAGATCCCGCAGAGCTACACGGCGGCGCTGGGCACGGGAGAGGTCGGCGTGCTCGAACAGATCAATGCCTATGCGACGCTGGCTTCGGAAGGCCGACGCGGCGAGCCGGTGCTCATCCGCAAGGTGCTCTCGCGCGACGGCAACACGCTGCTCTCCGCCGAAGCGAAGCCCGGGGAGACGATGAAGCCGGAGGTCGCGTACATCGTCGCGGACATGATGCGGTCCGTGATCGAAGATCCCTCCGGAACCGCGCACTCGCTGAGCGCGATCGGCCGCCCCGCCGCGGGCAAGACCGGCACGGCGAACGAGCACCGCGACGCCTGGTTCATCGGATTCACGCCCTCGCTGCTGGCGGGCGGCTGGGTGGGATTCGACACGCACGAGATGCTCGGCCCGTACGAGACCGGCGGGCACGCGGCGGGGCCGATGTGGCTGCAGTGGATGCGCGCCGCGACCGCCGGGCAGCCGCTGGAGGAATGGCCGGCTCCGCCCCCCGGCGTCGTGCAGGTGCAGATCAACCGGAACACCGGTTGCCTGAGCGGAAGCGGCGATCCATACGCCGCCACGGAGGTCTTCATGGCCGGCAGCGAGCCGACGCAGGCCTGCGGGGACGAGCAGCCGCCGGATCAGGAGGACTGGTACCAGACGCCTCGCTGACGCTTGCGGGTGGCCACCCGTGCTGGAGTGATGTAGTCCAGCGACATGGAACTGTCCGATCGGAGCGCATACGCACGGCGTGCAGATGAGCGAGGCCAGGCAGCAGGAGTTGATGGGTCTCGTGGGGACCATGGTCCACCTCGGCTACATCCGCATGGACGAAGTGCCGGCGATCCCGCACCGCAAGGCGCCGTTGCTCATCGCCGTCTACGGACCGCTCGCGAACCCGCGCTGGCAAAGGGTTCGCGCTCAGGCGTAGTCGCTAAGGCCGCTGGCACAAATTACCTTGTCAACTGAAGCTGGCCGCCTCCGAGGGAGCCATAGTTGTCCAAGCCCAAAAGGTAATTTCGATCGGCGGCCTAAGCCGCCTTCGGCGGCCGCGACTAGCGGATCGCCGACGCCCTGATCGCCGCCTTGCCGTCCTTCTCGTAGACCGAGAAGCGCACGCCCTTGCAGTTGTGCTTCGCCACCAGATCCGCGCGGTTCTTCTTCAGCTTGGCGGCGAATCTCTCGAACGAGATCCGGTCGGCCGGCTCCCCCAGCTGCGCCTTGAGCTCGCGGAACCGGTCGAACGTCTCGCGCCAGTGCTCCTCGTCGGGATCGCTCTCTTCCGCTGCCGGAAGGGAAAAGTCTTGCATGGTGACCGCCGCGCTGCCTTCCTGGGCGGGGACCTCCTCGTCCCGCTCGCGCAACTTCTCGATCAGCGCCGCGCTCACCGGTTCGACGCGCGTCGGCTCGTCGCCCGGGAAAGGTTCCGCTGCCGGTTCGCTCGTCGCGAGGCGCGGCGCGCCGTTGGACGTGTCAGCCTCCGCGCTGGCCGGCGGAAAGGATGGATCGAGCTCGCCGAAGCTGAACTCTGCCTTGCCTGCGGTTCCGGGCGGCGCCGGAATTTCCCAATCCGGCACGGACGCCGACGGATTCGTCGCTCCAGCGGTCTCGGCGGAAAGGGGTCCCCCCCAAACCGCCGATTCGGACGCGGCGGTCTGCCGCTCGGGCTCAGGATGCGCTTCGGCGGCGAGCCCCAGGTCGCTGCGCGGGGGCAGATCCGGGTCCAGCGAATCCGGCGAGGGAGCGGGCGTCGCAGGCACCGCCGCCGGGATGGCTTGCTCGCGGGCAGCATCCCCTCCTTCGGACCAAGGCATGTCGCGCGCGGGCGCCGGAGCGGAGCGCGCCTCTCCGAAGTCGGTGCCCAGCGGAGGCATCCGCGGGGCGCGGCGCGGCGGGCTGACGACCCCGTCCTCCGGTTCGAACGGCGTGGGCGGCGGCGTGAACACCTGCTGGACCACCGGCGCCGGCGCGCGCGCGACGAGTCCCCAGATGAGGCCGAAGAGCAGGAAGACGGCGAGGCCGGCTGCATAGAAAGCCTGGTAGCGCCCGAGCCAGGCGAGGTAGGGCGAGGCAGGTACCGTCAGCGCAGCCTGCACTCCCCCGTCGAGCGGCAGCAGAGCGCCCCGCACCGCGTAGTGCGATGCTCCGCGCGGCAGCTCGCCGGAGAGGTTGGTCCCCACGAACGGCAGGCGGATCTGAAGCACGCCGTATCCGGGGCCAGGCGCCGCCGCCCACCGCGTCAGTCGCGCGCGGTCCTCACCCTGGGGGAGCGAGCTGGCCAGGACGCGGCCGGCCTGGATCAGCGTCACGTCGGCGTCGACCTGGCTCTTGAGCTGCGCGGCGAACCGATCGTCGACGAGCGTTCCGACGACTGCCGCCGCGGCCGCGCCGGGAACGCGAGAAGCGGCGAACCGATAAACCGCGGCGTCGAACGTCGCGAACGTCGGCACCGCGACCCCCCCGTTCGCGGCCTGCGACAGGGGAAGCCGGGCTGGATCCTCCAACACCTGGACCGGGCGGGCCCGCCGGGACACGATCGCGCCGTGGGAATTCGCCACCGCGAACAGATCCGGTTCCGGAGAGAGCACGGCTCCCGCGGCGCGCAGCGCGCGCTCGTCGGGCCGCGCCGGCGACTGCCCGTCTCCGCCGCGCACCGCCTCGATCAGGTCCGGCATCATCGCGACCGCGCGCGGCGCGAGGCGCGCGTCGAGCAGATCGAGCTGCCCCCGCAGCGCGTTGCTCGCGGCGGCGACCCGCGCCCGCATGGTGTCTTCTCCGGTCTGGGCAATGCTCAGCGAGACCCGGGCGAGGTTGAGGGCGAGGGCAACCGCAACCACAACCGTGAAGATCCAGATCCGGGCTCTCATCGATCAACTGCTATCCCCACTTCCCAGTGCGGTCAAACATTGGTTCACGCGCTCGAATCGGCCTCTTCGGCGTCGTTTTTGCTGATCTCCCGGAGGACGGAAACGGCATAACTTCCCTTGGGCAAGGCGAACGAGACGACCAGCGCGTCGTCGCCTGCCGGCTCCACCCGGAGCTCGCTTGGCGCGATGCGGTAGGGCCTGCGCGCCCCTTGCATCTCGTCGCCCGCGGAGGCGAACGACTCGGGGTCGATGTGGGACGCGACCAGCACCGCCTGCTCGCGGCGGGCCGCCTCGCCGCGGGATGCGAAGAGCGAATGTCCGGGCAGAGGTCCCGCCGGATCCAGCTCGCCCGCGAGGACGCGCGGAGCATCGGCGCGCGGATCGTCGCACACGAACAGCCCGCCGGTGGCGCGCTTCTTCAAGACGTCGCCGTCGATCGCGGTCGCGAACAGGCCATCGGCGATCCGCGCCGCCAGGCACCGGTTGAACAGCTCCGACTGCAGCGCAGAGAGCGCGATGCGCCGCAGGAAGCGGTCGCGCACCTGGCGCTCGCGCAGCAGGATCGCGCGGCCGAGCTCGGCGTTGTCGCCGTGCTTTCCGAACCGCTGGGGACCGAACAGGTTGGCGACGCCGGTTTCCGCCAGGCGCGCACAGACGGTGCGGGCGCGCGCGATCGCCTCCGGGACGACGCCGCGGACGACGATGCGGAAGCGGTTCCCGCGCAGGTGCCCCGGGCGGAGCTTGTTGCCGTGCCGGCCTGCGGCCAGCACGCGGAATCCACGCCCCTGCAGGCGCAGCGCCTCCTCCGGGGTTGCCTTGGAGAGGACGCTGATGCGCTGCACGCTGACGGCGCGCTTGTCCTTGAGGCCCGCGGTGCCCACGTCGCGTTCGCGCGCTCCCAGGTTCCGCGCGATCTCCTCCGCCACTTCCACGGTGGAGCGACCCCGTTTCTCCACCGTCAGGTAGAGGTGCTCCCCGGCCCCGGACGGCTCGTACAGCGGCAGCTCCTCGACGTAGAAGTCGTCCTCCGCGACGCGGACCAGCCCCGACGTGCCCGGTAGCTCCGGCGTCAGCAGGGGAACGGACCGCTGCGCGAGCAGGTCGGTCAATCTCAGTCCTTGTCCCAGCCGCCCCTGTTCCGCTGCCACTCATCCTCGTCCTGCGCGGAGAAGACGAGGAACTCGAGCTTCAGCGGCAGCGTGGATTGCCGGCCATTGAAGAATACCGTGGGCGTGGCCTGGACGCCGGCTGCGACGCCTTCCCTCTTGTGCCGCTCGATGACGGCGTCGAATCGCCCCGCATACGCCTGCCGCAGCATGGCGTCGCCGTCGAGCCCCAGCTGCCGCGCGAACGACTTCAACTCGGAGTCGCCGAGCTCTTCCTGGTGTGCGAACATGAGATCCCCCATCTCCCAGAACTTGCCCTGCTGCCGGGCATACTCGGCGCAGGCCGACGCGATGGGTGCGCGCGGGTGTCCGGGAAGCGGGAAGTACTTGAAGCAGAGGCGCACCTTGGCGGGGAGCGCGCGCACCAGCTCGCGCAGCGGCTTCGCCGCCGCGGCGCAGTGCGGGCACTGGTAATCGGAGTACTCGACGACGGCGACGGGCGCCTTCGCCTCACCGAGCTGGGCACAGTCCTGATCGAGCAGCTTCTGCCTCTTCTCCTTCGCGAAGCTCGCGTAGTACCGCTCGACCATCTCGATGGTCGCCGACGTCGACAACCCTTCGAGAAGCAGCGCCTTGACCAGCTCGGCCATCCGTGGCGCGTGCTTGTCGGTGACGTTCGCGGCGAGGCAGCGCGCCAGCGTGTCGTTGCAGCCGGCGTATCCGAACGTGTCGCCGACGACCTCGAGGAACTGCGCGCGCTGCTGATCGGTCAGGGCATGCAGGTCTGCGCGCGGGAGGATCTGGCGCGCGCGTTCTTCGGAGAGCCCGGCCTGCGCGAGCAGGGCCGCGATGAGGAGCAGGGGGGGCATCGGGGGCGGGACCATAGCAGGGGAGGCCCTCAGGGTGGCGGAGCAACGCCCTCCGGCGGAGGTCTTCTCAGCCCGAGCAAGGCGCGCACGTCTGGCCGGCGGCGAAGCGACTTGAAGTCCTCGTCGTTGCGTCCGAGGACCTGCACGCGCGCGGGATCGACGGCCGCGGCGCGCGCGAGCATGTTCACCGCCTCTTCCGCGCGATCGGTGAGCGCGGCTGCGGCGGCCGCGTTGTAGAGGCCGTCGACGTACGAGGGATCGGCGGCGATGGAGCGGCCGAACTCGCGGCGCGCCGCATCCAGCTCGCCGGCGGCGTAATCCTGGAGACCGTGCGCGTTGTGCAGCTGCGCCTCGCTTCGGTCGAGCAGCGCCCGGTGCAGGCCGACCGTACGCCGCAGCGGGTTTGCCCCCACCGAACCCGCCAGCAGCCACGCCACGCCGCCCTGGAGGAAGAGCTGTGGCCCCACGACGTCGCCGGTCAACAAGACCCTGCCGAGCTCGACCCCTTCGTCGCCGAGCCGATCGGAGAGCAGCAGCAGCAGCGCCGGTGGCTCCGCCGCCGGCGACACGCGCAGCGCCAGTGGCAGGGCCCCGGCTTCGGCGGCTCCCTCGATGTGCCAGACCGCGCGCCCTGGTTCCGGATCCGAGGGTGGGCGCGGCGCATACCCGAGCTGCGCCGCACGCACAAATGCCTCGGGCCACCGCGCGGCGACGATCGCCGCCAGGGCAGGCGCGGGCCCCCTCGCCGCCGCCTGCAGCTCCCGCGATGCGGCGCGCGCGCTCTCCAGGGAAGCCTCCAGCAGCGCGCGCGTCGCGCCGCCGGCGCGGTCGAAGACGAGCAACGCGAGGCGCGGCTGGGCGCCGTCGGCTTCCAACAACTCGGCCACCGCGGCGTCCCCCTGCGGCGACAGGCCGAGCAACGCCTGCTCGTGCAGGACCGGGCGCCCGGCGGCTCGCTCCGGAAACGTCGGCGGCATCCGCCACTCTGCGCACGCGAGGACGCAGCCGAGCAGCGCGAGACGGCGCATTGCCTTCTTTTACCTTAGAATGCCCGCTCCGATGCGCTGGCCCCTGCTCGAACCCGTCCGCACCCGGCTCGCCGACGAGCAGGGCGCGCTGCGCAAGCAGGCGGCCACCCGCATCGCGCTCTGTTATCCGAGCCCGTATCACGTGGGGATGAGCTCCCTGGGCTTCCAGACCATCTATCGCGAGATCCACGCGCACGACGACGCCGCGGCCGAGCGCGCATTTCTTCCCGACGACCTGCAGGCCTGGCGCGAGGCGCGCGTTCCGCTCTGCACGTACGAATCGCAGCAGCCCGTCGCCGGCTTTTCCTGCCTGGCGTTTTCCGTCAGCTACGAGCTGGAGATCGCCGGCCTCTTCGACATGCTCGATCTGGCCGGGATCCCCATCCTTCGCAAGGAGCGGGACGAGCGGCACCCTCTGATCGTCTGCGGCGGTCCGCTGACGTTCTCCAATCCGGTCCCGCTCGCGCCGTTCGCGGACGTGATCGTGCTCGGCGAGGCCGATGAGCTGATCCACACGCTCTGCGACGCGCTCACCCTCCCCCGCCACGAGCTGCGAACGCAACTCTCCCGGCGTCCCGGATTCTACGTGCCCGAGCTGTCCGGCTCCTGGCCGGGCGTCGTGAAAGCGGAGGACGACCGCCTTCCGGCCCGCTCGCAGATCCTGACGCCGCATACCGAGCTGCGCTCGATGTTCCTGATCGAGCCCGAGCGCGGCTGCTCCCGCGGGTGCACCTACTGCGTCATGCGCCGCACCACCAATGGCGGCATGCGCACCGTCGACCCGGAGCGGGTGCTCGACCTGGTGCCGGAGGGCGCGCGCCGGGTGGGCCTGGTGGGCGCTGCCGTCACCGACCATCCGCGCGTCGTCGAGCTGGTGCGCAAGCTCGTGGACGACGGGCGCGAGGTCGGCATCTCCTCGCTGCGCGCCGACCGGCTCTGCGCGCGGCCAGAGCTGGTGGCGCTGCTGGCGCAGTCCGGAGCGAGGACGCTCACCACGGCCGCGGACGGGGCGTCCGAGCGCCTGCGGAAGGCCCTCGACCGGCGCACCACCGCGGATCAACTGCTGCACGTGGCCGGGCTGGCCCGCCAGGGCGGGTTCCAGCGGCTCAAGCTCTATCTGATGGTGGGGCTGCCGGGCGAGGAGGATCGCGACCTCGAGGAGCTGGCGGAGCTCGCGGCCGAGATCTCGCGCCTCGTGCCCCTCAGCTTCGGCTGCGCACCGTTCGTGGCCAAGCGGAACACGCCGATGGACGGCGCGCCGTTCGTCCCCATCGACGAGGTCGAACGCCGCGTGGCGTACCTGCGCGCCAGGTTGCGCGGCCGGGCCGAGGTTCGCCCCACCAGCCCACGCTGGGCCTGGGTGGAATACATGCTGGCGCAGGGCGCCGAAGATGCCGGCCTCGCCGCCCTGGAGGCGTGGCGGGCTGGCGGGACGTTCGCCGCCTGGAAGCGCGCTTTCCGCGACCGCGGGGTGCGACCCTCGCGCGGACGGCGCGTGCAGGACGGGCGCTTGCGGCTGCCCAGCCTCGCCGCGTGGCCGACGATCTAGCCGCTCCCGGACCCCGGAATGGGTATGCGGCTACGTTTTAGACTGTACAGGTTTACGAGATGCGTTCTACGTTGCGGCGTCCGATGCCCGCGCTGCAGATCGGCTACCACGACCACTGTTTCGACGGCGTCGCCTCCGCGGCGGCGTTCCTGCGCTTCTACCGCGACAAGGTAAAGCCGGGGCTGACCGACGTCGGCCTGCGCGGTCTCGCGCACCGGGCTGGTCAGCTCTTCGACCCGGATGTCTTCGCCGGCGAGGAGAACGCGGTGGTGGACTTCCGCTTCTCACCCGATCCGCGGCTCACCTGGTGGTTCGATCACCACCAGAGCGCGTTCGAGAGCGCGAGCGACGAGGCGGTATTCCACGCCGACCGCAGCGGCCGCAAGTTCTGGGATCCGCAGGCGAAGAGCTGCACGCGCTTCCTCGCGCGGGTCGTGGAGGAGAAGTTCGGGTGGGATCCCTCGCCGCTGCGCGAGTTGATCGATTGGGCCGAGATCATCGATGGGGCGCTCTTCTCCACCCCGCAGATGGCGGTGGCGCTCAGCGACCCTCCCATGCAGCTCATGTTGTTGATCGAGGCGTCGAAGGATCCGGCGCTGCTTCCGCGGTTGATCCGCGAGCTGTCGCAGCGTCCGCTCTCCGCCGTGCTGCGCGAGCCGTGGGTGACCGTGCCGCTGCAGCCCTTGCTCGAGCGACACCACGAGCTGGTGAGGCTGGTCACGGGCCGCATCCAGCTGGACCGCGGGGTGGCGACGTACGACCTCGCCGATCTGGGCGTCGAGAACGTGAACAAGTTCATCGCCTATGCGGCGGACGCCTCGACGCTCTACACCGTCTCCGTCTCGCGCGGGACGAACCGGAGCAAGATCTCGCTCGGATCCAATCCGTGGAAACAGCAGCTGCGCCGGCACAACCTGGCGCAGATCGCGGAACGGTACGGGGGCGGGGGGCACCCGGCCGTGGCGGCGATCTCTCTTCCGCCCGACCGGCTACAGGAGGCGCGCGCGGCAGCGGCCACCATCGCCGACGAACTCCGCAAGGAAACAGCCTGAACCCCTTCCCGATCTGGGGCCTACTTTTTCCTGTTGGTTTCGGCCTGCGCCTCTTTCTTTGGCTCCGCGGCCCGAGGCACGTACTCGAAATCGAGCTCGAGATTCACGTCGTCGGAAACCACCGCGCCGCCCGTCTCCAGCATCTTGTTCCAGGTCAGCCCCCAGTCCGAGCGCTTCAGCTTCCCCGTGGCGCTCGCCGGATAGACGCTGGTCCCCATGGGCGACTTGATCGGCTGGTCCGCGAAGCTCGCTTCCAGCGTGAGCGGCCGGGTCACGCAGTGCATGGTCAGATCGCCCGTCACCTTGTACTTGTCGCCTGACTTGTCGATCTTGCGCGACCGGAACGACATGTCCGGGCACCCCTGCACGTCGAAGAAGTCCGCCGACTTGAGGTGCCCGTCGCGCTTCTCGTTGTTGGTGTTGATGCTGGAAGGATCGACCTTGAGCTCGACGGAGCTCTTCGCCGGGTCGTCCCTGTTCCAGTCCACCGTGGAAGAGAATCTCGTGAACTGCCCGCGCACGGTGGTCGCGACCATGTGCTTCACCGAGAAGCCCACGGTGCTGTGGTTGGGGTCGGCCTCGAGAGTGACCGGGGCCGCGGCGAGAAGGGCTGCGAGGACGATCGTCATTTTCTCATATCTCCTTGAGGGTCAGGCGATCTGCCAGAGCTTCACCACGGAGGCGGGATCTCCCCCAGAGGCCCCATAAGCCTCGAGCACCCGCTCGGCGTACGTGCGGCCGGAGTCCAGGATGTCGGACAACGGATCGAGGTTCCTCGATTCGTCCAGACCGGAGATCTGCTGCCATCCTTTGAGGCCGCTGCGGGCGATGGCCAGCAGATCGCGCCCGAGCTCGAGCGCCGTCGCGCCGGCGGGACCCTTCGCCCGCAGCGCGACGCGGGCGACGTCGGCCTGGAACTGCAGCAGCTCGAAGAACGTCCAGTCGCGGGTCAACTCGGCAGCGTCCTCGCGCGCACTGCGGTCGTAGAGGATTCCGACCCACAGCGCCGGGAGGGCGATCATCAGGGGCAGAGGCACCATGTCCGCACCGCGAAGCTCCAGGACGCGCTTCACCCGCACTTCGGGGAACAGGGTGCTCAGGTGATCGATCCAGTGCGACAGGGTGGGCTGGGACTTCTCGCCCGAGGCCAGTCGTCCGCTGGTGAGCCAGTCGCGAAATGTCTGCCCGCGCGCGTCGCTGTACGCGGTCCCGTTGCGGACGAAGAGCATCGGCACGTCGATGGCCCACTCGACGTACCGTCGATAATCCCACCCGGGCTGCAGCATCTGCTCCAGCAACCCGCACCGGGCAGGGTCCGTCTCGCGCCAGACCTGGTAGCGGAAATCGAGATAGCCGCAGTCGCGTCCGTCGATGAGCGGGCTGTTCGCGAACATCGCGCTCACGACGGGCGACACCGCGGTGGCCGCGCGCACCTTTGAAGCGAGATCGGCCTCGTCGCTCCAGTCCAGATTTGCCTGCACGGTGGCGGTCATCAGCATCATGTCGAGCGCCAGCCGGCCCTTGTTCCCCAGCGACGCCTTCATCGCCGCATAGCGCCCCTTCGGCATCCAGGGAACCTGATCGCGCGTGCCGAAGGGCCGGTAGCCGGCCGCCAGCCAGGCGATGCCGCGTGAGTCCCGCCGCACCTGCGCCAGGTGCGCCTCGATCTCTCCCCGGATGTCGGCGAAGGAGCGCAGGGGTGCGCCAGAGAGCTCCAGCTGGCCTCCCGGCTCGAGCGTCACCGAGGCATCCTTCGAGAGCAGGGCGATCGGCTGTCCGTTTTCCTTGTGCTTGTGCTGCGTGCCGCCCGCCGAGCGGGCGATGGCGTCGAGCAAGGCCCGGATCCCGTCCGGACCATAGTAAGGCACCGGCTCGTAGCGCGGCCCGCGCACGCCGATCTTCTCGTGCTCCACGCCGATCAGCCAGCGATCCGGCGGGCGCTCGGCGCCCTTCACGTACGCGATCAGGTCGCCGATGCTGGTGACCGGATTTGAGAGGCCGCCGAGGTCCAGGGACATGAATGAAAAGTGATGCCGGCCGGCCCGATTCGGAGCTTACGGGGACGGCTTCGGTTCGAATGCCGCCAGTTCCGGCCGGCCCGCGAACGCCCTCTGGGCCGCGGCGACGATCTGCTCCTCGATCGCCCTGGCCCGCTGCACCGGGTCGGCGCCGCCGAGTTCGCCTTCCAGTTGGTCGCAGAGGGCGACGAGATGCCTGACGGTGGCGGCGTTGATCGCGTACTTGATCAGGTTCTGGGCGTACCCGGGCGCCTCCCGCGCCACGTGCCGGCCGAGCGCGAGCACGTCGCGGGGCTCCGCGGGCATGCGCTCCTGCGCCTTGAACACGGCCTGGAACGAAGGATTTGCGTGGAATTCCTTCCGGATGGCCGCCTGGAACTCCTCGACCTCGCGCTGGATGTCGCGGACCAGCACCTTGGCGGCGCCGCTGGCCGCTTTCGCCTGGGTCGCGCCCCGCAGCGCGACCTCGTAGCTCTCGATCGCCCGCGGCGGCAGACCGGCCGCCTCCAACTCGTCCTGGTGCTTGCGCGCGGCATCGAGGAGCCGCCGGTGCGGTCTCTTGCGTTTCCTGGCCATGATCATACCTGCATCAAGTCCTTCTCCTTGGAGGCGATCACCTCGTCCACCTTCTTCACGCCGTTGTCGACTTCCGTCTGCAACTTCTCCATCGCCTTCTTGCCGTCGTCCTCGGTCAGCTCCCCTTCCTTGACCGCCTCCTCGATCATCTCCTTCGCGTCACGCCGTTCGCTGCGGATGGCGATCTTGTGCTCCTCCCCCTTGTGCTTGACCAGCTTGACGAACTCCCTGCGGCGCTCCTCGGTGAGCGGAGGGATCGGCACCCGGACCACCTCCGCGTCGGATTGGGCGTTGACTCCCAGCCCGGCGGCATTGATGGCCTTCTCGATCACCGGGATCATCGACTTCTCCCAGGGCTTGATCACGATCAGCCGGGGGTCGGCGACGGTGACGTTGGAGACGTTGTTGAGCGGCGACATCTGCCCGTAGTAGTCGACGCGCACGCCCTCGAGGAGCGCGGGATTGGCGCGGCCGGTGCGCACCTTCGCCAGCTCGCGGCGCAGATCGTCCAGCGTCTTGTTGATGCGTTTGCGCAGGTCGTCCAGGACGTCCTCTGCCATGCCCATGGGACTCATGCCTCCTGCTGCTGTGGCTTGAGCGAGCCGACCAGGGTGCCCACGTCCTCCCCCTGCACCACGCGGATGATGTTCCCGCGCTGGCCGAGATCGAACACGATGATGGGGAGCTCGTTGTCCATGCAGAGCGAGATCGCGGTCGAATCCATCACCTTGAGGTTCTTTCGCAGCACTTCGATGTAGCTGAGCGTCTTGTAGCGCGTCGCGCTCGGGTCCTTGACCGGATCGGCCGTGTAGATGCCGTCCACCTTGGTCGCTTTCAGGATCACGTCGGCGTGGATCTCCATCGCGCGCAGGCTCGCGGCGGTATCGGTGGTGAAGTAGGGATTGCCGGTCCCGGCGGCGAAGATGACGACGCGGCCTTTTTCGAGATGTCGGACGGCGCGCCGGCGGATGTATGGCTCGGCCAGTTGCTGCATCTCGATCGCGCTCTGCACGCGGGTGAAGACGCTCAGCTTTTCCAGCGAGTCCTGCAGCGCCAGCGCGTTGATCACCGTCGCCAGCATGCCCATGTAATCTGCGCTCGCGCGATCCATTCCCTCGGTGCTGGCGGAGACGCCGCGGAAGATGTTTCCGCCCCCGATCACGATGCCGACCTCGACGCCCAACTTGACGATGTCGCGCACCTCCTGGGCGATCTGCTCCAGCGTCTTCGGGGAAATCCCGTACTTCCCCTCGCCCATCAGCGCCTCGCCGCTCAGCTTCAGGAGGATGCGCTTGAATCTGGGGGGCTTGGTGGACGCGGTCACGGGGCGCGGAAGCTATCTTGCACCCCCGGGACGGTCAAGGCGCGAAAGACAACTCTCCAGATCAACCGGAAGAGTCAATTCGCGTCGTCGGACAGGGATTCGTCGCCCGGTGTGCGGGGTGGCCTGGGGAGGACCTCGATCTCGGCGAGTGCCTCGAGCTGGACGTCGACCGCGCTCGCCTTCAGCTCCTCGAAGCGGCGCGCGGCCGGCAAGAGGCGGCTGTCGAAGGACCCGACGGCGCCGTTGTACGTCTTGAGAGCGCTCTCCAGGGCACGCCCGAGCTTGGCCAGGTGCCGGCTCAGGTCGGCGATTCGCTTGTGCAGCTCGCGGCCTTCGTTCGCGATCTCGCGCGCGTTCGAGGCGATGGACTCCTGCTTCCAGACGTGCGCGATGGTGAGGAGCAGCGCGAGCAGCGTCGAGGGCGTGGCCAGCACGATGCGGCGCGCGAACGCATCTTCGTGAAGCGCCGGGTCCACCTCCAGCGCCGCCGAGAGCAGGCCGTCGGAGGGCAAAAACAGCACCGCCATCTCCGGACTGCCCGCGAAGGCCTCCCAGTACTGCTTGCGCGAGAGCGCATCGATGTGCGCGCGCAGCTGCGCGGCGTGCGCTTGCAGGTGCGGCCCACGGTCGGCTTCCGGCGCCTCGATCGCCTTCAGATACGCTTCGAGCGGGACCTTCGAGTCGAGGAGGACCGTCTTCTCGCCGGGCAAGCGGACCGCGACGTCGGGCCGCAAGACGCCATCTGCCAGCTGCGCGACGGGCTGCTCGTCGAAGTCGACGTGGGCGCGTAACCCCGCGAGCTCGAGGGTCCGGCGCAGCTGCGTCTCGCCCCAGCGGCCGCGCTGCGCCGGCGCCCGCAGCGCGGTGGCCAGCCTCGCGGTCTCGCCGCGCAGCTTCTCCTCCTGGGCGGCGAGGGCGCGCACCTGCTCGGCGAGCCGCGCCGCGCTGACATCGCCCGCCTTCTCCAGCTTGCCGATCTTCTCGTCTACCCGGCCGAGCGACTCCTTCACGGGACGGACCATCTCTTCGACGGCGCGCGCGCGACGGTCCAGCTCCGCCTGCGAACCCTCCTGCGCGCGGCGCATCACCTGCTCGGCAAGCCGCACCAGGTGCGCCGTATTCGCGTCGAGCGCCTCACGCGACAGGGAAGCGAACGTCTCCTGCAGGCGCTGGTGCTTCTCCTCGCTTGCGTCCAGACGCGCCTGCAACGCCGCCCGGGCGGAGGATTCGGAGGCGCGAGCTTCCCGCTCGGAGCGCAGCTCTGCCTCCCGCGCCTCCAGCGAAAGCCGCAGGGCATTGGCGTGCGCGCGGGAGCTGGCGAGCAGGACGGAGAGGACGGCGGCGGCGGCAAACCCGACGAGGAGCGCGATCATGCGATTTCCTCCTTGGGCGCAAGGTTGCCAGAGGGGTCTGACATGCACCGCTCAAGGCCCTGGATTTCTTTGGGAAACCGATCTCCCCAGAAGCCCCGCTCCGCGGCGTGCACGAGCCGCTCGGAAAGCCCGAAAAGCGCGTAGACGCAGGCATCGATCCGCCGGTCGAGCGCGTGCACCTGGCCGGCGCCGGCGCGGGCGCGCTGGCGCGCCAGCGTAGCCAGCTCCACCGGATCCTCGAGCAGCGCCCGTGGCACCGGCAGCTCGCGCAGCGCGCTCGGCTTCACGTTCACGTCCGTCGTGCGCAGCCGGTGATATCGCTGTAGCGCGACCGACTGCACGAGCGCGAGCAGTGCCCAGAGCCTGCGCCCGTCACCGCACGAGAGCGTGGAGAGCGAGTCGAGGCACACGCGATCGGCTGGAACCGGAGCCGCTTCCAGCCAGCGCGCCCAGGGGGCCTGCGCGTTGGTGCGGATGCGCTGTACGGCGACGCGGGAGGTGCCGAGCTGCCGGCGCGCGAGCTCGCGCAGCGGCTCGGGATCGAGGAGCGTCTTCGGCCGCCACCGCAGCGCATACGGCACGACGTCCTCGCCGCCCACCAGACCCGATTCGCCGGGTCCCGGGGTGCGCTTGCCCACGTGCCGCTCGTTCGCTCCGGTGCGCATCCCGTAGCCGACGGCGCAGGCGGAGCCGAGCGGAACGGAGACGGACTCCATCGCTGCGCAGAGCGCACGCTCTTCGGCGGAGCGGTACACGAACCATCCCCGCCGCGCCGCCGCGGCGAGCTCGTCGCGCGAGATGGGCGAGAGCGCGGAGGCGCCCCGCGCCACGTAGGCCGGGCGGATCCGCGCGGGCCGGCGCACGAGGACCACCGCTTGCACGCGGGTATCCTTCGCCGAGGCGAAGGGCTTTCCCAGGTCGACGATCGCAGCTACTTCCGCCTGCGCCAGCACCGCCTCCCGCAATGCGCCGCCCCGGGCGAGGAACATCCAGGTGTCCGGGACGAGCAGCGCCGCGGCGCCGCCGGGCCGCACCAGCTGGAGGGCGCGGAGCAGGAACGCGGCGTAGCGATCGATCTCGCCCCCCCGCAGCGCGGGAAACTCGCGGAGGAGGAACGCCCGCTCACCGGGTTCCTTCACGTGGCCATAGGGCGGGTTGGAGATGAGCAGGTCCGCGCGCTGGCGCGGGGCCACGCGCAGCGCGTCCGCCCTGCGCAGGCGGGCCTTCGCGCCACACAAGCGCAAGGCCTGCCGGGCCACGCGCAGCGCCTCGGGGTCCAGGTCGAACCCATGCAGGTCGCGCAGGCCCGCGCGGGCCGCCGCGACCAGGAAAGCGCCGGCGCCCGCGCAGGGATCGAGGACACGGCCAGCGGCGATTCCTCCCTCGCGCAGCGCGATCTCGACGACCCGGGCTGCGAGGTGCGCAGGCGTGTAGTAGAGACCCGCGTCCCTGCGCCGGGCGTTCCCGAGCGCACGCGACTTCTCTTGCTCGAAATGCGCGATGAGCGCGTCCGCGCTCAAGAGCGCCGGCTCCGCTACGACCGACCTCGTCGTGGGAGGACGTCGCGCAACTCTACTCCCGGGCACTGACGGAGATGGGGATGTCCACGTCGAACGCCACGCCGGAGAACTGGGGGAAGACGATCTTCTGCGTCGCCTGCTTCAGGCAAGCGCCCAGCGGGCTCTCGTCGACCATCTGCCGATCGATCCGCGCCGCGGTCACCTGACCCGAGGGCGCAATCGTCGTGGCGACGTGGATCTTGCCGACGCGCAGGTTGGGGTCGCGGCGGAGCGCGTCGTCGACGCACTCCTGCAGCGCCGGCTTGTTCTCGTCGAGCTTGCGGCGCACCTGGTCGGCGGTCAGGCCGATCGCGGTCGGCGGCGGGGCTTCGCTCTTCCGCGGCGAGGAGCCGAGGACGATCCACAGTGCTACCCCCGCGGCCGCAAGGGCGGTGAGCGCGAGAAAGAAGACCATGAACGGTCCTTGTTCATGCGCTCGCGCGGCGCTTTCGAACATGAGCGCGCGCGGCACTACCGGCGTCGCCGGACGCGACGCTTCGGCTAGAGGCTCCTCCTTGGACGACGGCCCGGTCGCCGCCCTGCGCCCCAGATCCAGGGCGCTCTCCTCTGCCTGCGCGGCGTCAAAGGCGATCTGCGCGGCGCCGGCAACGAGGGTGGTCGGCTCGGCCGCGGACGTCATCTGCGCGGGGAGCGGCTGAGGGTTCGCGGGCCTGGGCTGCGCGGCCGCAGCAGACGACTTGGAGGACCGGGCAGGCGAGCGCGCCGGTGGTGCCGGCAGCGGCGGAAACATCTCCGTCAGCTCGAGCACCTCCTGGGCGCGCTGCCAGCTCTCCATCCCCTCACACCAGATGTAAGTCCGGGGCCCCACCTCGCCCTCGTTCGCGCGCGTCTCCAACTCGGCGCGCGTGAGCGGGCCGGTCTGCTTTCCCTGGAGCATGGCGAACCAGACCGCCGGATTGGCCGGAAGCGGCGCCGCCGGCGCGGCGAACCTCTGGGTCAGCGGAGAGCCGTTCGCGCTTCCGTCCCCAGCCCTCGATGCCTGGAGCGCCCGCTCCAGCACGTCGCTGTCCATGGCGCGCGTGCTCTCGGGATCTTTGGCCGGCCGCGTCGGTGCTGCCTCGACGACGCGGGGCGGGGATGGCGAGAGCAGGGGGTCGGCGATAGCGATCTTCGCTCCGCAGCGCTTGCACCGCACGATCAGCCGCCGGCCGCGGACCTTCTCGTCCGCGATCTGCAGCTGCGCCTTGCAGCTGTCGCAACTGAATTGCATCCCCCCGCCACTCTACCTCAAGTCCGGCGGACCGCAGGAAAAACGGCGCTACGATGCCGCCTCCGCCCCCGCCGATTCGGAGCCGCGCCGACCGCGCCGCTTGCGTCCGCGCGGCACCAGCGTGCCCGCCTTCTGCGCCCGATAGCGTGCCCGGTAGTAGTGCGAGCGGCAGAGGCCCTTCGCGAGCACCGGCTTGCCGCAGCCGGGCTCGCTGCAGATGGCGCGCGCCCCGGAAGCAACGCGCCCCCGCCGCCCGGCGCCCAGGCCTGCCCCGAGGCGGCGCGCCAGATCGCCGACGTCGATGGAGCTCTCCAGCGTGCGCTGGACGCTCTGCGCGATGATCTGCCCGAGCTGGGTGCCGATCTGCTCGCCCAGACTCTGCACCCACTGTCCCATGCCGGGTCGTCCGCGTGCGCGTGCCATCGTGACTCCGTTCGATAAGGAATTCGATAAAGAATGCTTGCGCCAATAGACCCGCGTGCAAACGGCTTGTCAAGGAGCGGGGCCGCGATTTTGCAATGGTCAAACCTTTAGGCCGCGCGCTTCCAATTCGCGAAGCAGGCCGTCGAGACGGCGCTCCTCGCGGGCGACGTCGAGGCCCGCGGCGCGCGCTCCGTCCAGCAGGGCGATGCACGCGAGCATCGCGCCGAGCGCTTCCTTCTCGCGCCCTCCCTGGGCGAGCAGCGCTTCGATCCCCTGCGAGAGGTGCCGGAAGTCGGCGAAACAGAATGTCGGGGGGAGATCGGGCAACGGGCCGGTATGGACGGTGTCGGGCGCGAATGCGAATCCGACGTCCGCCAGCGCCACCTGCCGTCCGTCCTCGTAGAGCAGCACGAGGTAGGGAGCCGGACGGAGGGGACTGAGGCGCTCTTCCACGCGGGCGATCTCGCCCCAGCGGATGCGCAGCTCCTTTCCCGTGCCCGGCTCGAGGAGCCGCGCTCCCTTGCCGTCGGGATCCTCGAGCGCCGCGACTGCGGCAAACGGGCGTCGCGCGAACTCCAGCACCTTGGCCCTGCTTTCCGCCTCGGTCATCGCCGCACGAGTTTCGCGCGAACCACGCCTTCGCGCAGTCGCTTCGCGCGCTCAATGTCCGCTTCGGGGGAGCGAAGGCGGCAGGCCGCTTGCCTCCGGCGAAATCGCTAGGTCCGACACGGCAGTCTCCCGGAGCCGGGCGTCAGTTGGCGTCGAACCTGACGGCAGCCGTGGCTCCCGGCGCCACGATCAGGGTCTGATCGGGCGCGCTCAGGCGCGGGTTCCAGATGGCGATCTTCCAGCTCCCCGCGGGGACATCCGGGATCGTGAACCTGCCGTCCCTGTCGACGACGGCTGCGTGCGCGCTGGTGCCGACGAAGACGTACGAAAACATCTCCGGGTGCATCGAGCACTGCTGCGTGTAGATTCCCGGCCTGGCAAAGACGCGCTCGCGTGATTCTCCGTTCGAGAACACCCCCAGATTGTACCTCTCCCCGTCTGGCGAAAAGACGTTGTGATCCACGGCATCGTCGTTGACGAAGACCACCGCGTCGTGAATCGCGATGGCGAGGACGTGGGGCAGAAAGGTCATCCCCTTCTGGCGTACACGATGGCGCCGGGGTGCCCTGGGCGGAGGCGCGTCCTTCAGGTAGACGACGGTCTCCGCCAGGTACTTGCTGGGGAACGCGGTCACCGTCCCGGCCACCGTGCCTCGTTCCGCCAGCAAGGGACCGGAGACCAGCAGCGGGAGAAGCACTGCCCGCGCATTCATCGTCGGTCTCCTAGAAGGCGAAGGCGCCGGCGATGGAGATGTTCTGGAGCTCGAGGTCGGGGCCCGCGCCGGTGGCAAAACCGCCCACGGATTCCCAGCCGCCGGGCGGTGCTCCGCTGGCCGACTCGAGGAGCGCCGCGACGACGAACTTGAGGTTCGGATAGGGGAGGAACACGATCCCCGGCATGATCCGCGCGTCCGTCACCCGCGGACAAGCGCCGCTCCCTCCGCCACATGCCTGGTCCGGCCTGAGCTGCGTCAGCTCGAACCGGATGGCGGGCACGATCCAGGGGGCGACGACGTAGGAGAGCTCGTCGTAGTGCGCGAGCGCCCTGGCGGACGTGCCATCGCCCTGCGCGTGCAAGTGCCTCTCGACGTAGAGTCCGGAGTTGAGCTCGAGGGAACCCCACTGCGCCCGGATCGCTCCGCCGACCACGTTGGCGGTGTCCTGGAGCAGGATCTCCGGATCACCATCGGTCGCCCCGGCGAAGCTCACGCTCGAGCGGGAATGGTAGGCGAAGGCGTCGAGCGTGATCGCCGTCTCCTCCCACGGACGCTCCCCGTTCGTCCTGCCGTTTCCCTCGCCGTCGAACCGCATTCCTCCGAACTTCACGCCCACGTGCCCGTACACATCCTCTGAATCGCGCACGTCGCGGTTGCTGCCGGCGTTCCAGCCAACGCTGTAAGCGGCCCGGCCCGCCGCCAACACGCCGCTCACCTCGATGCCGTTGTAGTGTCCCCCGATGTTCCAGGAGTCGCTGGTGGCGCCGTTGAGAGCGGTCACGGGCGTCGACACCATCATTCCGTCCCCCAGATACGTCGAGTGAGGGCCGAAGCTGGTCACGGTGGGGGACCCGCGCCCGAGGCGCAGGTTGATCGCGTGCGCGGGGCCGATCAGATCGTTCAGGTGGACTTGCGCGTTCTCCAGTTCCACTTCGCCATGGGACGAAACGACCAGCTCGGCGAAGAACGTCGATTTTTCGCTGAAGCTGCCGGCGCCCCAGAGGTTGCCCTCCGCGATGGTGTCCGCTCCGTTGACCGCAGCGCCGTTGTCTGCCCTGCCGCCGCTCGAGTCTTTGTCGGGATGGAATGTGGTCTGTCCCTTGAATCCGAGGGCAAGTGGCACCTGCGCCGGAAGTGTCGCCGTTTCCTCCGCGCCACTCCTGCGCAGCGCGATCGCGTCCTGCTTGATGTAGTCCCTGTCTACGCCGGGAAAGCGAAAACCATTGCGCCGGAACGCTTCGCCGAATGGCGCAAGCTTTGGAAAGATCGTGTGGCAAGTCGTGCAGCTCGTACCGTACTTGCGCGCGAACGCCGGGACTGCCTGTGCCGGCGCCGCCGCAACGATCATCGTCGCAGCAACGACCATCTGGAACGCTTTCATGATTTTCCCCCCCCGCGCAGAAGACATGCTTACGCGGTCACTGCATGGGCCCCCCCGGGTCCAGATCCCGGCGCGATAGTCGGCGCGCCGGCTGTGATGCGCCTCGACTGCACGAACAAGAAAGCACGGTAGGCGCTCGACTGTGGCCGCGCATACCCACCTTGATGTCCTGCAAACGTCGGATCCCGCCGCTGGCCTGCGGGGGCCGCCTGCAAACGAGCGCTTTCGCCGGAGTGAATCCGACCAACGTCTCTGTTCCAGAGCTACGCTGCGTCCGCCTCCGGCAATCCTGCCCGCGCGACGGCTGCCTGCACGGCGATCCCCATCTTCCCCTTGTGCTTGTTCGCGGCCATCAGCGCGTGCGGAACGCCTACCAGGCGGAGCGGGCGAACCAGCTGGTGCACCGGCCGGATCTTCCCCTCGTGCACCAGCTGGTTCGCCCGCTCCGCCTGGTAGGCGTTCGCGAAGTGCGATCCGAGGATCTGCTTCTGCCGCATCCAGAGGTGGCGGACGTCGAACTCGAGATTGAACCCGGTGGTCGCCCCGCAGATGACGATCTTGCCGAACTTCTTCGCCAGGAAGACGCTGGTGGGGAAGGTCTGCTGGCCGACGTGCTCGAAGACCACGTCCACGTCCCTGCCGCCGGTCAGCTCGCGCACGCGCTTGCCGAACCTCTTGCAGGCCTCCATCCGCGCCTTGTTCCGCTCGGGCGTCTCCGGCGGCTTGTACATCAGGTCCGCGAAGTCGTTCCGGTCGATGAGGGCGCCGGCCCCGAGCGACTTGACCAGCTCCATCTTCTCCTTGCCCCCGACCACGGCGATCGGGTTCGCACCCAGCATCCGGCAGATCTGCACCGCGAACACGCCGAGACCGCCGGCCGCGCCCCAGACCAGCACGTGGTCGCCCGCGGTGACCTCCGCCTGGTGCACGAGCATGCGGTAGGCGGTGAAGTAGGTGAGCCCGTAGGAAGCGGCGCTCAGCCAGTCGAGCTGCTTCGGCTTGCGCAAGAGCTGTTGCGCCTGGACCTTGGTGAACTGGGCGAAGCTCCCCCAGCTCGTCTCGTAGCCCCAGATCTTCTGCTCGCTGCAGGCCATGGGGTCGAGGCCGTTGCACTCGGGACACTGGCCGCAGGACTGGTTGCAGTGGATCACCACCTCGTCCCCAGCCTTCCAGCGCTTCACCTGGTCGCCGACCTTCCAGACGATCCCGGAGGCGTCCGAGCCCGCGATGTGCATCGGCTCGCCGTGCATCCGGAAGACGCTCACGGGCTTGCCGCGCGCCGCCCAGACGCCGTTGAAGTTCACCCCGGCGCCCATCACCAGCACCAGCGCCTCGTTCGGCCCGACCGCGGGGACCTCGACCTCCTCCAGCTTCATGGCGGTGTCCGGGTCCCCTTCGCGATCGGGACGGATGCACCAGGCGAGCATCTTCTTCGGCAGCTCGCCGACGTTCTTCGGGACTTCACCGAGAGGAAAGATGTCCGTCATGTTGAGGGCTCCTCGTGCGCCTCGACGAGCTCCAGGAGCGTCCCGCCGAATGCCTTGGGATGGAGAAAAGCGACCCGGTGCCCTCGCGCGCCGGGGCGCCCGACCTTGTCGATCAAGGGAACGCCACGCGCATCCAGGCGCTTGAGCACACCGTCGATGTCCTTCACGCGCAGCGCCAGGTGATGGAGCGCGTCGCCTCGCTTCTCCAGGAACTTCTCCAGGCCGGCGTTGCCGCGCGGAGAGACGAGCTCGAGCGACGCGCCGTTGGGGAAGTCGAAGAAGGCCGCGTCGACCCTCTGCGCCGGCACGTGCTCCTCGTGCGCCACCTTCTGCCCGAGGATGTCCTCGATCAATGCGATGGACGCCTTCATGTCCTTGACGCAGATCGCGGTGTGATCGAGCCGCGTGGCCGGGACGCCGGCGGGAGCGGGCCGCGCGCTCTCCGGGACCGGCTGCCCCGACGCGATCGCCCGCACCGTCTCCACCACGGCGCCGAGGGGCGACTCCGGACCGAAAACGGCCGCGACGCCGAGCGCGCGCAGGCCCTCGTGATCCACCGCCGGAATGATCCCGCCCACCACCACCGGGATGTCCGCCTTCTGCTTCTTCAGTTCCTCGACGAGCCGCCGGCAGATGCTCTCGTGCGCGCCGGAGAGGATGGAGAGGCCGATCACGTCGACGTCTTCCTGCACCGCGGCGGCCGCGATGGCCGGGACGCTGGAGCGCAGCCCGGTGTACACCACCTCCATGCCCGCATCCCGCAGCGCGGCGGCGATCACGCGCGCGCCGCGGTCGTGGCCGTCGAGGCCGGGCTTTCCCACGAGCACGCGGATCTTCCCTTCCATCGATCAGAACCTTGTCGGCGGCTGGTAGGCGCCGAAGCGCTCCTTCAACGCCGAAGCGATCTCTCCCACCGTGCAATACGCCCGCACCGCATCGCGGATGTGAGGCTGGAGATTGCCTTGGCCGGCCGCGGCTTCGGAGAGGGCGCGCAGCGCCGCCTGCGCCTTGCGCGCGTCGCGCTCCTTCTTCACCCGCGCCACCCGCGCCGCCGCCTCCCGCGCCGCCTCCGGCGAGGCGCTGGTGATCTCCATCTCCGGCTCCTGGTGCGCCTCGCCCACCGTGCGGAACTTGTTCACGCCCACCACGGCCACTTCGCCCTTCTCCACCGCCCGCTGGTGCTCGTAGGCGCGCTGCGCAATGCGCTGCTGCACGTAGCCGCCGCGCAGCGCCTCGATGAACCCGCCCCGCTCGTCGATCTCCGCCATCGTCTTGCCGATGGCCTCCTCCATCCGATCGGTGAGCGCCTCGACGAAGTAGCTGCCGCCGAGCGGGTCGACCGTCTGCGCCACCTCGGTCTCGTAGGCGACGACCTGCTGCACGCGCAGCGCGGTGCGGGCGGACAACTCGGTGGGAATGGCGAACGCCTCGTCGTACGCGGCGGTGAAGACGCTCTGCAGCCCGGAGCAGGCGACCGCGAAGGTCTCCAGCGTGGTGCGGGCGATGTTGTTGAGCGGCTCGGCCCGGGTGAGCGAGTGGCCGCCGCAGACGCAGGCCGCGCGCAGCCGCCAGCTCTCCGGCTCCTTGGCGCCGTACTTCTCCTTGAGCAGCCTCGCCCAGATGCGCCTGCCGGCGCGGTACTTCGCCACCTCCTCGAAGAAGTTCGTGTACGTGTAGAAGAAGAAGCTGAGCCGCGGCGCGAAGGTATCCGCGGGCAGCCCGCGGGCGAGGAGGTTCTCGACGTATGCTTTCCCCGCGCAGAGCGTGTAAGCCATCTCCTCCGCCGGGTTGGCGCCGGCATCGCGATAGTGGGAGGCGATGCTGATCGGATTGAAGCGCGGCAGCCGCTTCACCGTGTCCTCGATCAGATCGCAGGCGAGCCGCATCGAGGGCTCGATGGGGAACAGCCAGGCGCCGCGCGCGCCGAACTCCTTGAGCAGATCGTTCTGCACGGTCCCTGCGATCCGGTCGTCGGCGACGCCCTGTTTCCTGGCCGCCTCCTCGTACATGGCGAGCAGGATGGGCGCGGTGGCGTTGATGGTCATGCTCGTCGAGACCTTCCCGAGTGGGATGCCGGCGAACAGCTCCTCCATGTCGGCGAGCGACCCGATGGAGACGCCCACCTTGCCGATCTCGCCCTCCGCCTCCGGGTCGTCGGCGTCGATGCCGAGTTGCGTCGGGAGATCGAGCGCGAGCGAAAGCCCGGTCTGGCCCTGCCCGAGCAGGTACTTGAAGCGCTGGTTGGTCTCGCGCGGCGTGCCGAACCCGGCGTACTGGCGCATCGTCCACAACTTGCCCAGGTACATGTTGGGGTGGATGCCGCGGGTGAACGGGTACTCTCCCGGCGGTGGCGGGGCCTGCGTCACGTCGTCCGGCCCGTAGACCGGCTTGACCTCGATCCCGCTCCGCGTGGTGCTCATGGGCGAAACGCCCGCTTGAGGATGGCCAGCTCGCGCGTGATCTCCAGGACCACCTCGCCTTTCTGGTTCTTGCCGCGCAAGAGGAACTTCACCACGCCCGCCTGCCCCGGCTTCCCGAAGGCGGAGGGGCGGGGATCGTCGTCGGTCTTCGAGAGCACCGTGCTCTCCGCGAACAGCGTGTCTCCGGAGAACACCGGGGTGAGGTGGCGGCCTTCGTCGTAGGAGAGGTGCGCGAGCGCGTTCTCCTCCGTCTCCTCCGAGGCCAGGCCGGAGACGAAGGCGAACACGATCCCTCCGTAGACCACGCGCCGGCCGTTGAACGTCACCTGCGGCTGGTCGTCGCACATCTTCTGGTTGAAGTGCAGCTGCGCGGTGTTGAGCACGAAGTTCGTCCACATCATGTGCTCGTCGGAGAGGGTCCGGCCGCGCGGATGCACGATCGTCTCGCCCACCGTGAAGTCTTCGTACAGGTTGTCGTCGCGCGTGAAGCGGTGGCGCTCGGTCACGGTCAGCCCTCCAGCAGCCGCTTGGCGATCACTTCGTACTGGATCTCCGAGGTGCCTTCGAAGATGCGGAACACGCGCGCGTCGCGCCAGAACCGCTGGGCAGGGAACTCGCGCGAGTAGCCGTAGCCGCCGAAGATCTGCATCGCCTCGCTGCTGACGTGCTCGGCCATCTCGGCGCAGAAGGCCTTCGCCATCCCCGCTTCCAGGTCGCAGCGCTTGCCGGTGTCCTTCATGCGGGCGGCGTGGTAGGTGAGCTGGCGCCCCGCCTCGACCTGCGTCGCCATGTGCGCGAGCTTGTGGCCGATCACCTGGAACTCGCTGATCGGCTTGCCGAACTGCGTCCGCTCCTGGGAGTAGCGCAGAGCTGCCTCGAAGGCCGCCTGCGCCACGCCCACCGCGCGCGCCGCCGTCTGGATGCGCGCGATCTCGTAGGTGCTCATCAGCTGGCGGAAGCCCTTTCCCTGTACTCCGCCGAGCAGGTTCTCCGCCGGCGCCTCGTAGCCGTCGAACTGCAGGGAATATGAATTCATCCCCTTGTAGCCGATGCTCGGGATCGGGCTGCCGGCGAGTTGGGGCGGATGGAACTCGTCGCCCGGGGTCTTGGGGATGAGGAGGATGGAGATCCGGTCGTGCTTGCGCGGCGCCTCCGGATTCGTCACCACCGTCGTGCATAGCAGATGGGCCTTGTTCGCCCAGGTGCACCAGGTCTTCTCGCCGGAGATGAGGTACTTGTCGCCCTTCCTCACCGCCCGGCACTTGATCCCCGCGGAATCGCTGCCGGCGTCCGGCTCGGTGAAGGCGGCCGCGGCCAGCAGCTCTCCGGTGCACAGGCCGGGAAGGAACTTCTTCTTCTGCTCCTCGGTGCCGTTCGCCTGCACCAAGGATGCGGTGATGATCATGCGCGTCATCACCGATCCGACGGACAGCCAGGCCTTGGACAGCTCCTCGGCCACGATGGCCATCGAGAGCGTGTCGAGGCCGCTGCCCCCATAGTCCGGGGAGAAGATGAGGCCGAAGTACCCCAATTCCGCCATCTTCTTCACGATGTGCGCCGGGATCTCCGCCGCCTTGTTGTCCAGCTCGTTCGCGATCGGCACCACCTCGCGGCCGGCGAAGTCGCGCACGCTCTCGCGGATCTGGACGTGCTCCTCGGTGAGCGCGCCACCGTTCGGGTTGGGGATGGGCATCGCTACCGGCCCCCACGGGAGGAGCGCTTCTTCACCAGGATCTTGCGCTCGTACACGCACACTTCCTCGCCGCGCTGGTTCTTGCCGGTGGTGCGCACGTGGACGATGCCGCGGTCGGGCTTGCTCCCGCTCTCGCGCTTGTCGAGCACTTCGCTGGACGAGATCAGCGTGTCGCCGGGGTAGACCCAGGCCGGAAACCTCATGCTCCAGTAGCCGAGGTGGGCGATGGCCTGCTCGGAGAGGTCCTCGACCGTCATCCCGAAGACGACGTTCATCACCAGGAGCGGGTGCACGGGCGGCGTGGGGTGGCCGAGGGCCTGCGCGTGGAGCTTGTTGAAGTAGAGCGGGACGGCGCTCATGGTCGCGGTGGTGAAGAGCTGGGCCTCGCCATCGGTGAGCGTGCGCCCCCAGTGGTGGCGGTACACGTCGCCGACGTTGAAGTCCTCGTAGTACCGGCCTCGCTCGACGATCCGGCGGGAGGAGCTCTCTTCAGCCATGCAGCGAGGGGTAGGTCGCCCGTCGGAATCAGTCAAGTGTCGCACCGCGTCGTAACCTTCTCGCATGCGGAAAGTGGACGAGAACCGGCGAGCTACGTCAAATCGTCGCGTGGAATGGCCGGATCTCGACCCGTTTCCGCGACGCCGCAAGTACACCCGCCGCGGGGTGCAGCTCGAGGCACGGGTCCGGGCGGGCGCGCGGGATCTGATCGCCACCGCCGAGAACATCTCGCCGGGCGGGGCGTTCCTCCGCGTCGATCTGCCCGTGGAGACGGAGGATCTGGTCGCCACCATCCACCTCCCACACGGGCGGGGCCTCCACGTGCACGCCAGGATCCGGTGGCGGCGGTCGGAGCCGCCCGGCATCGGAGTCGAGTTCGCGTCCTTCCTCGAGGGACCTTGGGAAGAGATCAGCCGATCCGCTTGACCACGTGGAAAGCCAGGCTGCTGCGGACCAGCGCGCACTCGTTCTCTCGCAGGCAGAGGGCCACCGTCTTGAACGGCACCTTGGCCTGGCGCCCGACCACCACCGAGCCTGCCGGCACCTCCGAATAGCGGTCCTGCAGCGACTCCATCGACGCGCCATTCCTGCACTGGGCGAGCAGGTCCTTGGCGAGCGACTCCGCCTGGCGCACGTCGCGGCTGGGCCGGCTCGCGTCGGCCACCGGCGGCCGTCCCGGGACGTCCGTGCGGTTCCAGCCCACCTGGATCTGGAGAACCTCGGCGCGGTCTGCGGGGGTCGCGCAGTTGCCAGGATCGCGGGTTGGCGCCGAGGCGCAGGCGAGCGTGACCGCGAGACCGGCAGCCGGCAGCTTCATCCGTCGCCCACTGCCAGGACGCCGGTGAAGAGGTGCACGCCGGTGGCGTCACCCGCAGGGCCGAGCTCGAAGCTGGTGCGCATCGAAAGAAGGGGAAAGCTCCCCAGCGACTGCTCGATCAAGCGCAGGTCGAGACCGGCGACGCCGTACAAAGTGCTGCCCCGGCTCGCGCAGTCGAAGTAGAGCCCCCAGGAGGGGCGGGGATCGCGGAGCTTGTCCAGCGCCAGCTGCAGCGTGCGGCGCGCGCCCATGCCGTCGCGCAGCGTGAACGAGACGCTGTGGCCTTCGGGGATGGGCGCGCCGGTCTCCAATGCACCGCGCTCTTCGTCGATCCCCAAGAGGGGCACGGAGACGAAATCCTCGACGGAGAACGGCTCGCCCGGCCGCGGCGAAACGCCGAGCGCGACGAACTGCAGCGCCTCTCCGTCGAGACCGGGCTGCTCGGCGAGAGACGAGAGCGCTTCCATCGCGGGCCGCGAATCCAGCTCGAGCAGCGCCCTCCCCTCCGAGCGGGTGACGAGGAGGGGCTTTCCGATGGCCTGGTGCGACTGCGCGACGGCGAGCCGCCCCGGCGCCGGAAAGAACGCCCCGACCGCGTGGGCGTACGCGAGGTCGTGATCGAGCAGCAGGCCGCCCTCGACCGCCACTCCGCCGCCGGCGACGCGAACCCGGCCGAGGGCGCCGAGGAGCCGCTGCACCGGCGCCTCGGGATCGGCGAACACGATGCCGAGGGCGCCGGGACCGGCCTTCAGCGCCGCCGCGCGCAGCTCGTCCGGCGCGTCGCTGCGGAAGGAGAACAGCTCCGCGCGCTGCGCCAGCGCGAGCACGCCCAGCGCGGGGCCTTCTTCCATCTCGGCGTCCCCGGGAACCAGCACCGCCGAGGTGGCGCCCCCGACGATCTGGGCATTCGCCCCCGCGGCGTCGCGGAGCGCCTCGCAGAGCTCCACCGCTTCGTCGAGGTGCTCTGGCGTCGCGGCGACCACCAGGCACGCAGCCTCGTCCAGGCCGGCCGCATCGAGGGCGCGAGTTGCGGCATCGCGCGCGGCCAGGCGCACGTCCTCTGCCCGGCTAACGGCGGCTCCAGCACGCATCCCCCAAGCATAAGGCGGG
>Ga0209236_1000055_pt1 | contig 49982 bp, 47 predicted proteins | sample GraSoi013_1_40cm_FD_185819 | JGI IMG/M metagenome (GOLD analysis project Ga0209236, IMG submission 185819) | Grasslands soil microbial communities from the Angelo Coastal Reserve, California, USA - Sample 09_27_2013_1_40cm (SPAdes) (version 2) | ecosystem: Environmental > Terrestrial > Soil >... | reverse complement strand
GGAGATCTGATCGTCGTCGTTCCCCGCGTGCTTCAGGGCGAGAGTGGTGGCGCTCGCCAGCTCGGCGGTGCGCTTGCGGATCTCCTCCTCGACGGACCGCTGCGCGATGCGCAGGCCGAGCGCGCTGGCGACGAGCAGAGTGGCGGCGAGGACCGCGGTGAAGAGGAGCACCAGCTGGAGCCGCAACGACATCCAGCCGTGTTGTAATACGGAGCGGTGGTCCCGCTCTACGGCGCCGGCGGAAGCTTCTTTTCCGCCTCGGGCTCCTCGACCTCGTTGAGCCCCTTCTTGAAGCCCTTGATGGCCTGACCGAGGCTGGCGCCAAGCTGCGGAAGCTTCGACGGCCCGAAGAACAGCAGCGCAAGCGCCAGCACCACGAGGATCTCGCCGAAACCGAGCCGCATGAAATGCCTCCACTTGGGTGACTAATGCCAAGCAAGCGCCACGCCAAGGACAATTCTGTCGCAGACGAACGGAGTAGCGCAACCACTTCCTGCGCCGGCGTCGCCTGGGGACGGAACGAAATCTCGCGCCCGCCTTGCCCCTTCCGTTAGGCTGGTGGGGTGCTGCTCGCGCTGCTGCTGCTTCTCGCGGACGCGCTCCCGGCGCAATCCCGGCTCGAGGCCTCCGTGCTCGACGGAATCGCCGGGTCATGCCCGGGACGGAGCGTGGCGATCGACGCCGATCTGACCCGGGCTTGCCGCGCTTTCGCGGCCGCAGTGCAGGCGGGCAGAGCCCCGGTGAGCGGGCCGGCAGCGTCGTTTTTCGCTTCGCTCGAGTCCTACGAGCCCTCACCGGTCGCCGGCATCGCGACCGTCAGCCCGTCGTCGCGCGCCGATCGCGCCGCGGGCGAGCTTTATCCGAAGACCTGCCGGTTCAGCCGCGTCGGGGTGGCTGCGGCGGAGTTGCGGGACGGCAGCGCGGTGGTCTGTGCGCTCACGGCGTTCCATGGCACGACCCTCTCGCACATTCCGGGCCGTGTTGAGGCCGGGCAATCCGTGAACGTCTCGGGCACGCTGGAACAGGGGCTCGGGAACCCGCGGCTCTACATCACCCGGCCTTCGGGCGAGGTGGAGGAGATGAAGCTGGGCGGCTCCGGCACCGCGTTCTCGACTCGGGTCCTGCTCGGGGAGCGCGGCGAACACTCCATCGAGGTGCTCGCCGACGGAGCCGGAGGCCCTCAAGTGGCTGCCGTCCGGCGGGTTTTCGCCGGAGTCGTCCCCCCCTCCAGGCCGCCGCCAGAGGGGCGTGTGCGCGAGGGTCTCGGCGGCGTCGAGGAGGCCATTGCGCGGTTGCGCGCGTCGCGCGGACTGCCGCCGCTGGTTCGCGACCGCGACCTCGACGCGGCGGCCGAGGCACACAGCCAGGAGATGGCGCGCACGCGAACGTTCGCGCACGTGCTCCCGAGCGATGGATCCCTGGGCGATCGGCTGCGCGCCCGCGGTTACGCCTATCGGAGCATCGGCGAAAACATCGGTCTTTCCAGCGATGTAGGTACCGCGCACGAGGCCATCGCCGGATCGCCCGCGCACCTCGCGAACATGCTCGACCCGAGACACCGCCGCCTCGGCCTTGGCGCGGCGAGCGGGCTGACCGCCGACGGTGCCGAGGGAGTGTACCTGACCGAAGTGTTCGCAGTGCCCATCGTCGGGATCCCTGACCCCGTTGCGGAGGTGGCACGCTTCATCGCGGCGGAGCGGAAGAGGCGGGGTCTGCCTCCATTGCAGCGCGATCCGGCGCTGGATGGCGTCGCTGACCAGGAAGTCCGCGTCACGGCAGAGGCGGATCAGATGAAGCTCGACCGGGCGCTGGCCGGACGCGCCCTGCAAAGGACAGAAGGCCTGTCCAGCGCTGTCGCGGAGCTGTACGTGGCCAGCGCGCCCGAGGAGGTCGGCTCCTCGAAGAACCTCTCCGAGCGGAAATGGACCCGCATCGGCGTCGGAGCGCTGTATGCCAGCTCGCGCCAGTACGGCGCCGGGCGGTTGTGGGTACTGCTGCTCTACGGGCGTTAGTCGAGGCCGCCGAAGCCGGCTTAGCGACTATCCTTGAGCGCGAACCGTGCCGGCACTGGTCAGGAAGTGTGTTCCGGTCCCGCGGAACATTCTGTTGACTTCCGCGGCAGCCGAGTGCGTTCTACGCCGACTTGCGCTGGGTTGCGAAAGCCTCGATGGAGTTCTCGGGAGATACGTGGGTCAAGGTGTAGTTCGGGCAACGCACGCAGGTGAAGCTGTTCCAGCCGCGCTTGACGGCCTCGTTCAGGCACTCGTCATAGGCGGTGCAGAAAAGGTTGCGATGAGCCTCGACCGACATCTTCTTGTTGCCCTCCAGATTGATGGGCGTCGTCATCTCGGTCGGAAACGGCTTCGCCAAAAGCGGCATTCGAACGAACCTCCTTGCGAGGCGCGGGCATATAACAGAACGCGTCAAGCTTCGCCACCTTGGACGACGGCAAGCGCCGCAATCTGGGCAGCCGCCGCAAACGGCGCAAGGGGACGGATCGTCGAGTGAATCTCAGGCTCCGGGCGATGGCAACGATGCTGGTCTTCTTCCCGCAGCGAGTGGTTGGCGCAGAAGATGCCGCCGTTCAAGCGGGCGCTCTGCTGACCGCCGGGAGACCGGCCGACGCCGAAGCCATGGCATCGGGTTGCGCGGCCCCCGAATGCCGCCTGGTGGTGGCGCGAGCCCTGTTCGCCCAGGGAAGGCTGAATGAAGCCGCCTTGGCAGCCGGCAGCGCCGGAGAGGCGGGTCCGCTGACGGCGTACGGGCAGGTCCTCCGCGGCGAGGCGCTGCTGCTCTCGGGATCGCCCGCCGAGGCCGTGGAACCGCTCCGGGTGGCGGCAACCTCCGACGGGCCCCCTTCCCTGCGCGCCTCCGCCTTGCTCGCGGACGCGCTGCTCGCGACGAGCAATTTCGCCGCCGCTCGCCAGATGGCCCAGCGGGCGGCGGCGCTTCCCGGACAGCCGATCGACGTGCAGGCCGCGATGGCGTGGGTCCTCGCGCAGGCCCTCCGCGGCGAGCCCGAGCGTGAGCAAGAGGCGGCTCAGGCGTTGAGGAATTTCTGGCTGCAGCACCCCGAGCACCCGGCGGCGGAGACCGCTCGCGCAATGCAGCGCGAACTCGGCGTCGCGCTACCCGAGCCTTCGGGTCGCGAGCTGCTGCTGCGCGCCTCTCGGTTGCTCGCGGCGGGCCAGCCAGCTGCGGCAGTGGCGCAAGCGGAGGTCGCGGCCGGAATGCTTTCCGGAGAGGATCGCGCCGAGGCGCTCCTGGTGCACGCGCGCGCCCTCGCCGCCGACGGCCGGCGCGGCGAGGCGGCTGCGTCGCTCGAAGAGGCGTGGGCGCAGGGCAACGTTCACGTCCAGGCGATCGCCGGAATGCTCCTCGCTCGCGACCGGGCCCGGCGCGGGCGGGAAGCCGAGGCGATCGACCTCGCGGATGCCGTCGCGAAGGGCTTTCCCACCTCTCCAGAAGCGGAAGAGAGCGTTCTCTTCGCGGCGCGGCTGCTCACGGACGGCGGAAAGCGCAAGCAAGCGCGCGCGCGGCTCGCCCGGCTCGCCGCGAAGCGCGCCGGCCCCAACGCGTCCCTCGCGCGCTGGACGCTCGCCTGGATGTCGTACCAGGACCACCTCCGGGACGCGCCCGAGCGATTCGCCGAATTCGCCGCGAGCGCGTCGGGCGATGAGGAGCGCGCGCAGGGGCTGTACTGGCAGGCCCGCTGCGGAAAGGCGCGCGCTGCGAAGACGCTCTACCGGCGCGCGGCGGAGCTGGACCCGCTGGGTTGGTACGGCCTGCTCGCGCGAGAGCGCCTGGGCGAAGTGAGCGAAGATCCCGCCCCGTTTCCCCCTGCTCGAACCGTGCCACCCGACGGCCTGCCGGCCCCGCTCACGGTAGCGGCAGAGCTGGCGACGCTCGGTTTCCTCGCCGAGGCGTCGGCAGAGGCAGACTGGTTCGTGCAGCACCACGCCGGGGACGCCGGGGTGGCGGCCCTTCCCATCTATGAGAGAGCCGGCCGCGCCGATCGCGCGGTGCTCCTCGCCATCGCGTTGCTCGGCGATCGCGGCCCGCGCGCGCCGCGGTCCGTTCTCGAGGGCGCCTACCCGGCTGCGTTTCCGGCGCAGGTGGCACGCGCGGCGGGGCGCACCGGCATCGATCCGTACCTGGTGCTCGCGGTCATGCGCCGCGAGAGCCTGTTCAAGCCAGACGTGCGCAGCGCCGCGGGCGCGGTCGGTCTGTTGCAGCTCCTGCCCGCGACCGCGCGGCGGGCGGCCGTCGTCCTCGGGCGTCCGCCGCTGCGGGACGAGCAGTTGGTCGATCCGGGGACCGCGATCGATCTGGGCGGGTGGTACCTTTCGGAGCTGATCGGGAGGTTCGGCGATCCCGTGGTCGCCCTCGCGGCGTACAACGCCGGTCCGCGCGCGGCGGCGCCGTGGGCGGCGCGCGCGGCGGGGCGGCAGCTCGACGAGTGGGTGGAGAACATTCCGTATCGGGAGACGCGCAGGTATGTGAAGGCGGTGGTCGGGGCTTGGAGCGCGTACAGGATTCTCGCGGGTGGATCGGCGCCGCGGCTGGCGGAGACGGTGCCGGCGCCCAAGTCCGGGGCGAATTTCTAGGTCTTCAGACAACCGCCAGGGACGCCGAGGCTGTTCCTTAGAGAAGCTTTTGCTGATCGCCGGGCCGGTGGAGGGCTTCCAGGATCGAGGGCCCGTATTGTTCAAGGCGGAAGGCATCCATCCCCTCGACGCGCGACAGCGCGTCGAGGTGCGAGGGGTTGGCGCGGGCGATGGCCCAGAGGACGGCGTTGGGGGCGATGACCTGGACTTCGACCTTGCGGGCCTCGGCGCGGCTCCGGCGCCAGGCGCGCAGGCGCTGGTAGCGGTCCTCGACTTCGGGCGGCGGCGCGCCGGGAGAGCCGCGGCGCCACTGCGGGCCGTTGCCTCCGCCGGGGCGTGGGCGCGGGATCGGTTCGGCCGACAGCCCCTTCTTCACCGCTTCCAGCACCTGCGGGCCCACCTTCTTCAGCGCGCCCAGCGAAGTTCCGGGGACGCGAAGCAGCTCCTCCTCGCCCTTCGGCTGCCGCCGCGCCGCCTCGGCGAGGAAGAGGTCCGAGAGCACCTTGAACGGGGGCCGGTTCAGATCGCGCGCCCGCCGGTCGCGCAGCAGATACAGCTCGCGGAGCACGGCGCGGCCGCGGCCGTCCAGGGCCCGCGCCGCCTTCATCCGCTGCCATCCTTCCGGATTGAATTCGCGAGGGCGTGGCTCCTTCGCGATCAGGCGCGCGAATTCGGCCTCCGCCTCGGCGAGCAGCTGCCGCGCACCGAGCTCCTCGCCGAGCTTCTCCCGCAGCGGCAGCAGGTAGCAGACGTCGGCGAACGCATACTGGAGCTGCTCGGGCGAGAGCGGCCTCTTTCCCCAGTCGCTGCGCTGCTCGTCGACGGCGAGCTGCACTCCGAGCTGATCGCCGAGCAGATCGTGCAAGCCCACCCTGTCGATCCCGAGCGCCTTCGCGGCGGCGTGGGTATCGAAAATGCGGCCGAAGGAGAATCCGTAATCACGTTTCATGCAGAGCACGTCGTACTCGGCGGCGTGCAGGACGCATTCGCGCGCCCGATCGGCGAGCAGCGGCAAGAGCGGCGCGACCCCGAGCGCGAGGGTGTCGATCGCCCAGTCCGCCTCCGGAGTCGAGATCTGCAGAAGGCAGACCTTCTCGTAGTAAGCGTGAAACCCGTTGCTCTCCGTGTCGAGCCCGACCCGGGCGCTGTGCGCCACGTCTTCCACGCAGGCGGCCAGCTGTCCCGGGCTTTCGACGAGCTGCTGGAGGCGATCCACGACGGCTGGCTTTACCACGCGCTCCCGCGCTGCTGAATCTCCTTCAGCACCGCGCGCACCGGTCCACGCGCCTTCAAGAGCCTCAGGTCCTGCGCGAGCCCCGCCGCCGAGCGGTAGAACAGCAGCGCTTCCGGCGGCGGCTTGATCGTCAAACCGATGCGGGGATCGCTGCGGAAGGCCCGTCTGACGTCCTGCACGAGCCCATCCGACCCAAAGTCGTACTCCTCGCTCGCGATCGGCCGCTGCACGATGTCGGCGAGCTTCTGACAGAACTCGAACGCGTCCTCCTCGTCGTCGCCGAGGAAACGAAAACCCGCCTTCTTCAGCATGGGCCCGACGTCGGGATGGACGCGGCCCGCTGCGTTCTCCTCGAGGAAGATGCGATAGACCGAGCCGAACCGCTCCGAGAGCATCTTGGTCGAGCCGAAGTCGACGACGCCGAGCCTTCCCCGCGGAAGCACGAAGAAGTTGCCGGGGTGCGGGTCCGAGTGCACCAGGCGCGCCGCGTAGAAGGGACCCCAGATGGCGAAGATCAGCAGGCGCGCCACGCGGAAACGTTCATCGCCGGGCGCGTCCGATTCCATGAGCTCCAGCAGCGGTTGGCCGTGAATTCGCTGCAGGCAAAGGACGCGCCGCGCGCTGCGCTCGTACACGACCTCGGGCACCACCAGCTCGGGATAGCGCGCCGCAGCCTCCCGATACGCATCCGCTTGCGCCGCCTCCTGCCCGTAGTCCAGCTCGCGCAGGAGCGCGGCTCGCAGCTCGTCATAGTAGGGGCGGCCGTCGAGCGCGTCGCCGGTCAGGGCGAAGCCGCGGACGAGCACGGCCGCGTTCGCGAGATCGTTCTGCAACGCCTTCTCCACGCCGGGGTACTGCACTTTCACCACCACTTCCCGGCCGTCCTGCAGGCGCGCGGCGTGGACCTGGCCGAGAGACGCTGCGGCCAGTGGCTCCCGCTCGAAGTGCGCGAACAGCTCGTCGGGGAAGCGCCCGAGCTCGGCCCGCACCACCTCGGCGACCTGCGCGAACTCCATCCGTTGCGGCGCCTGCGAGAGCAGCCTCGCCACCACGCTGCGCGCTTCCTCGGGCAGCGCGTCGGGATCCATCGCGAGCGCCTGACCGAGTTTGAGCGCCGCTCCTTTGAGCTCCCCGAGGGTGGCGAGGATGCGCTCGCCCGCCTTGCGCAGATCGTCGCGCGGACTGCCGCTAGCGGCGAGCTTGCGCCGCGCTTGCGCCGCCAAAAGGTCGCCCGTGGTTCGCGCCGTCAAATACGCGAGCCGGCTGAGCCTTCGCAGCCGGCCCGCGGGAACGTGTTCGTCGTCGGCCATCCTCGGTGGTAGCGTAATGGCGGAGCGCGCCCGGTGCATCCGCGGGCAACGGCGTGAAATGGGACACCCGACGTGGTATGGGGCGCCGCTCATGTCGCCGCCGGGCAAGCTGGGAGCGGGAAGCGCCATCCTCGCGTACGTCGCGCTCTGGGTCGGGATGGTCATGATCGGCGGACCGGCGCAATTCCGCGGGCTCGTGAGCGGCCTGTGGATAACGGAGGCGCTGGCGATCGCGCTTCCCGCGGCTTTCACGCTCGGCGTCGCCGGGGTCCGCTTTCTTCCCTGGCTCGGACTTCGGCGGCCCTCCTGGAAGCACGCGCTGATCGCGGCGGGACTCGCCGCCGCGAATCAGCCGGTCGTGTCGTTCCTCACCTGGATGGCGCACGGAGTGTTGCCCCGCGCGGTGGTGGACGACTTCGATGCCAAGCAGCGGCTGCTCGACACCGTCTTTCGCGCGAACGCAATCCCGATGCTGATCACGGTGATGCTCGCGGCCCCCCTCGGCGAGGAGCTGTTCTTCCGCGGATTCGCGCTCCCCGCACTGCGCCGGAGCTGGGGACCGCTCGCGGCGTTGCTGGTCAGCGGAGCACTCTTTTCGCTCTTGCACAGAGACGAAGTGGGGTTCATCGGGCTGATGGAGATCGGCGTGTTGCTGGGAGCGCTCCGCTGGTGGAGCGGGTCATTGTGGACGGCAATGATCGCCCACGCCGTGAACAATGGGATCGCCGGCGGGGCCTTCCTGCTCGGATGGGAGGATCCGGATCTCCCGCCACCTCCACAAGTCCTCGCGCTCGGCGCGACGCTGTTCATCGCCGGAGCGTGGCAGCTGGCGCGGCTGCTGCGCCGGCCGATGCCCGACGACGCGGAAGAGGTCCCTGGAGGTCCCGGGAAGGGCGCGGCCGCCGCGCTCGGCCTCGCCTGGATCGCCGCGGTGATCTGGGGGCTGCGCCTCGTGCTCGCGCTGCGCAGAGTCTAGAGAGCCGAAGGTGCGGGTTTGCGGCTACGCTCCAGGCTGTACCGGTCATGAGAATGTGTTCTAGAGCTTCCGCACCCTCGAGACACGAAGCTGCGGGCCCGACATCCCGATCCCGAATCCCTCGTCGAGCGAACCCTCGACCTCCACCCGCGCTCCTTTCGCCGACTTCAGATCGCCCTTGGAACCGATCAGCGTGTAGCGCGTGCCGTCATCCGCCGTCAGCCGCCAGAGCCCGCCTTCAAGATCGACGAATTCCACCGTGCCGGTGACTTTCATCGCAGCGGCTCCCGCGAGAGCAGACCGCGTCCGGCCATCCACGCGATGAATGCGCTCGCCAGTAGCCAGAACGGCATCAGCAGCGCCGGCATCCAGGGCAGCGCCACCGTCCGCCAGATCGCGGCGTGCAGGAGCGTCCCGGACCATCCGAACGCGAGTCCTGCGGCGGCCGCGCCGAACGCATTCTGCAGCGGACGCGATGCGAGTCGCGCCGGCAGCGCCAGCGCGAACGGGACCAGCGCGCTCCACCCGACGTAGCCGGCGAGCGGACCGAGAAAGCGCTGCGGCCAGGCGGCGGGAGGCAAGGCGAGGAACGACAGCAGCGAAATCCGCTCGCCGGCGAAGGGAGCGAGCATCGCCATCGCGCCGGCCCCGGCGCCGAGCCCTGCCCAGAACAGCGGGCCAGCCTTCTCGCTCGCGCGGATCTGGCCGACGGCGCGCGCGTGCCGCAGGGCGAACCAGGCCCCGAACACGGCGAACGCGAGCCGCCACAATCCCCACCAGAGCGTCGCCTTGCGCACTGCGGCCGCGGCGTCGACCAGCCCGGAGCCGTATTTTTCGCGGTTGCCGTCCGGCGCGTCGTGCGCCGTGCTGCGGAGCACCTCCTCGACGGCGAGCGGCGCGGAGACGCCGAGCGACATCACCAGCGCGGCCGCTCCTGCGACGTGCGGCGTCGCCATGCTGGTCCCCTGGAACCAACGATAGGCCGACTCCGTGGTGCTTCCCTCCGCCAGCGTCTGCTGCAGCACGCCGGCTTCTTCGCCCTGGGACTTGTCTCCGCCCGGCGCGGCGATGGCGATCTCCGGTCCGAACGAGCTGTACGGAGCGAGGCGGCCTTGCGGGCCTACCGCGCTCACCGCGAATGCGCCGGGATACGCCGCGGGATAGGAGACGCCGCGCGATCCGCTATTTCCCGCGGCGCACACGACCACCGCCCCTCGCCGGTGCGCGTACGCCACGGCGGTCGCCATGGCGAGCGAGCGTCCACCGCCACCGAGCGACAGGTTCAGGACCCGCGCGCCGTGGTCCACCGCCCAGCGGATCCCTTCCGCGATGGCGTGCGAGGTCCCGCTGCCGGCCGCCGACAGCACCTTCACCGGCATCAGCCGCGCCTGCGGCGCCATCCCGGCGACGCCCTTGCCATTGCCGGTGCTCTGCGCCACCGTCCCCGCGACGTGCGTGCCGTGGGCGTGGTCATCGCGCGCGTCGTCGTTGTTGGCGACGAAGTTCCATCCCTTCACCAGGCGGGCGGGGTCGAGATCGTCGACGGGATAGATGCCCGTGTCGATGACGGCGACCGTGACGCTCTCGCCTCGGGTGGCGTCCCAGGCCCGCTCGGCGCCCGCGGCCTTGAGGTGCCACTGCTTCGAGAAGTCGGGATCGTCCGGAACCCACGTTGCCTGGTAGCGAACCACCGGCTCCGCCCAGATCACGTCGGGACGAGCGCGAAGCTGGGCGAGCACCTCCGCCTCGGTGCCCGGCTCCACCTCCAGCTCGACGTCGTACTCGGGCGAGAGCGCGTCGCCGTACAGATCGTCTTCCTGCTCGGCCTGATCGACCACCTTCCCGGGCACCGCCGCGCGCTCGCGCAGCTCGACTTCGATCAGGCCGGGCACCGCGTCGTCGCTGAGCTCCATGACCGGGGCGGGGGTACGCGAGCAACCGGCCAATCCGAGGAGGAGCAGCACCGCGATGGCGACGGCGGCTACGATCGCCCGCTCGCGCAGGGCCGGACGCGCGCCGAGAGTGCTCCCCCACATGGTCCGCAGCATAGCCTTCACCCCTGGCCAACGCGACGGCGGCAGCGTTATTTCGCTGAACGCGCAGGGATCATTCCGGATCTGTGTCGAGCTCGAGCGGCTCGCCGTCTCCCGGATCCAGCTCCAGCTCGGGGGCGACGCCTCCTCCTTCCGGCGCATCCGGTGGAGCAATGTAGTCGGATCGATCACCGCGCAGCCATGCCGCGACGGTCTTTCCCAACTCGGTGAGCCCTCGCCCGAAAAAATGGTCCGAGTGGGGGATGATCTCCAGCCGGGCTCCGTCGGGGGGCCGCAGCGCGCGCCGGTCGCAGTACGAGTCCTGGTGCGCGCAGACGATGAGCAGCGGCTTTCGCAGCGCGGAGATCGCTCCGAAATCATAGAGCTGCGTCGGCGGGGCGATCAGGACCAACCGCCCCACCCGCGATTCCTCGGCCGCCTCGAGCGCCACGGCCGCTCCGAAGCTGTAGCCGACCGCACAGACTTCGGTCATCTGCGTGCTCGCCAGCAGATGCTCGCAGATGCGCTGCAGATCGGCGACCTCCTCCCGGAGATCGGCGAAGTGCCCGCTGCCCGCCACATGCCGCGAAACGCCGCGCGATGCGCCCACGCCGCGATAGTCGAAGCGCATGGTCGGATGTCCCGCGCGAGTGAGGGCCCAGGCGAGCTCCGCGACCACAGGCGAAAGCATGCTTCCCCCGAGCGCCGGGTGCGGCGCGGCGATGACGCAGGGCGGCTCGCGCGTTCCGCGGTGGTAGAGCGCATCGAGCTCTCCGACGACCACGCTGCGCTCCAGGTATTGGCCGGAGAGGACCATTTCAGTCGCCTTTGCGGAAGACGAAGAACTTCAGATACCTTCCTTCGGGAAACGCGAGCAGGGCGGGATGGTCGGGAGGCTGCCGCTTCTCCTCCAGCAGTTGCAGCTGCGCGTGGGTCTTCGCCGCCGCCTCCCGGATCGCGCCGGTGAACTCATCGGGCGAGACGCGCGCCGAGCAGGAAGCGGTGGCGAGGATGCCGCCCGGGGCGAGCGCTTCCAGCGCGACGCGGTGGAGCGACGCATAGCCATCGAGCGCGGCAGGCACCGCTTTCTGCGACTTCGCGAACGCCGGTGGATCGAGCACGATCAGATCGAACGGCTTGTCGGCGCCGCGCAGGAATTCGAGAACGTCGGCGCCGACGAAACCATGCTTCGCCGGATCGAGCCCGTTCAGCTCGAAATTGCGCCGGGCGAGCCGGATGGCGGCGGCGTCGCGGTCGATCGAGACGACCTCGCGGGCGCCGCCGAGGGCCGCGCTGACCGAGAAGCCGCCCGAGTACGAGAAGCAGTTGGCCACGCGCGATCGGCCGCGCGCGAATCGCCGCAGCGCCAGACGGTTCTCGCGCTGATCGAGGAAGTAACCGGTCTTCTGACCGGCGCGGACGTCCACCGCGATCCGCATTCCGTGCTCGCGCACGATGAGCTCGGCGGGCGGCTCCGCGCCCCAGAGCGCCTGCCCTTTGCCGGCCGGTGATTCGCGGTCGCCCAGCTCGTCCTCTTCGTCGTCGCGCGCGATCTCCTCGTCGCGGCCGTAGATTCCCTCCGGCGCGATTTCGCCGCGCAAGGCCTCCACGATTTCGGCGCGATGGGCGGCGAGGCCGGCGCTGTACAGCTTCAGCACCGCGAACGCGCCGTAGAGGTCGATCACCACGCCGGGGAGGCCGTCCCCCTCCCCGTGGACCAGACGCGCGCAGTCGGTCTCCGCAGAGAGCACCCAGGCGCGGCGCAGCGCCACCGCCTTCGCGATGCGCCGCCGCCAGAACAGCGGGCCGATCGCTTCCGCGGGATCGCGCGTCAGCACGCGAACGCGGACAGCGCTCACCGGATCGTAGTAACCGCGCGCGACGAACTTGCCGCCGGCCACGACGTCCACGATTGCCCCTGCCTGAAGCCCGCCTGCAGGCCGTTCGATCGCGCGCTTGTAGATCCAGGGATGGCCCTCGCGCAGGCGGCGAGCAAGATCCTTCTGCAGCTCCAGTTTCACCGGGCCCACGACCCCTCCCGGGACGGAAGGCCAGGCAGGCCGTTTTTCCGCCGCATGCGCACCGTGTGTACCACCGCGCGCGCACCACGCCGCGGATTTTCCATGATTTGCCTGAGGAGAAACCACATGAAGAAGCTTCTCGTGACCCTCGGCGTCGCAGCGCTCGTGCTTCCCGCGGCGGCGAAGGCGGACAGCGAGTTCAGCATCGTCCTGCAGGGCGGCGCGGCGAAGTACAACCAGTCGCTGAGCGGTTCGGACGTCGGTGCCGCTTACGGCGCGCGGCTGGGGATCATGCCCACGCCCATGCTCGGCGTGGAAGTGGGCTATCTGGGCTCGCAGAACGACATCAACGAGAGCCTGAACCAGGGCCGCCTGGCGAGCACGCTCAAGACGAACGAAGGCTATGGGGACGTGCGGCTCAACATCCTTCCCGGCGAGTTCACGCCGTACATCTTCGGCGGGTACGGCTACACCTGGGTCAACGGCGCCGAGGCCTCCGGCATCCGGAACAGCTCCACCCATACACTGCCCTTCGGCGGTGGGTTGGAAGCGAACATCGGAGCCTTCAAGCTGGGCGGCCGGTTCCAGTACAATTACCTGTTCAGCGACATCAACACCGGCAGCAACACCGTCTCCGTCAACAAGGGCGGCAATTCCGACTTCTGGACGGCAACGGTCGATCTCGGAGCATCGTTCCGCTGAGGAATCTCTACGGGGACACCATCCAAAATGGTGTCCCCCTTCCGCTCCGAGCGGGTCCGTTCAATGGTGTCCCGCGTTTCAAAACGCCAGCCGCACGAAACCCGCCGGATAGACTCCCCGGTGCGCGATCGCGGTCACCCCTGAATTCTCCTGCGTATCGAAGAACGGCACCGCGAGCTGCACGCCGAGCAGGGCTCGAACGCCGTGGAGCCGGAACGCCTCGAGTCCGCCCTCGATCACGCCTCCTAGCCCGCCGCGGCCACCCGCGCCCATGTACCCGAAGCCGCCGCCGATGTACGGCGAGATTTCGGTGGCGAAGGGAATCCAGGCGGCCTCCATCGCGACATAGGCGACGCCGTCGCTGCCGCGCGAATATCCGGCGCCCGTGACAGAGATGCGGAAGTTCTCAGCCTCGTATCCATACCCGACGGAAAACCCGGTCGGTGTGTTGCCTGCGTTGTAGAGAGCGACGGGCAGTCCCACGAACCAGAACCGCTCGCCGGGCTTCTTGGCGAAGGGCTTCGATTCCGTGGCGGTGACGGTGGTCATCTGCGCGGTGCTCTCCGCGCTCCGTCCGCCGAGGACCGCGTCGACGAGGCGCGCCGTGACCACGTCACACTCATCGAGACCCGTGGCGGTGAGTGAGGCCGAGTGCACCGGCATGAGTGTCTCCGGCGTCAGCTCGTCGAGGCTGAGCGGGATCTTCTGGCCGAGCCTCCCACCGATCCGGAGCGCGAATACCCGCCGCGCGCCGAGATCGAGGGCCAGCGTCGACAGCTCCGCGTCCAGCGGGTGTACGCCGGCCGTCCTTCGATCCTCGGCGAGCACCACGCCGTGCTTGCGCAGCTCGCTGGCCGCGATGTTGCGGATCGCGTGCACCGCCGAATCGTCCAGCGCTCCGTCATCCGCGAGCACAAGCACGGCGTCCGATCGCTCCTGCCCGAGAGCGGAAGGCGCGCTGAGCAGGAGCGCTGCGCCCAACAACATGAGGCGAGCGGGGGTCATGCGTTTCATGCCAGGGCAAGCGCAGCAACCGCCATGCCGCCGAACGACGCTTCCGGATTCCGCGGACTTGCGCGGGACCAATCACGCGCATCATGACTCGGATGTCAGGCCACCCGAGGACCGCGCTCGTTCAAGCCGCGCGCGAAGTTGCCGATCATCAAGCCCCGGCGGGCCCGCTTCAGCCGGGCGATGAGCCCCGCGATCCCGATCCGGGCACCTCCCGCCGAGTGCTTCACGGCCAAGGCGAAGTACTGGTCGGGATCGATGGCGAGGCTGCGCGACTGTACCTGGTCGACGCGGGCGCGGGAGACGAGCTCGCAGAGCTTGTCCACCTCCCCCTCCTGATCGGTGACGCCGGGGAACGTGAGCAGGTTCAACGCCGTGTAGACACCGCGCCGGCGGGCGAGGCGGATCGACTCCTCCACTTCCTCCCAGCCGTACTGGATCGGTTGGTAATACGCTTCGTAGAGCGGCTTGTGCGCGCTGTTCAGGCTGATCCGGCACGCGTCGAGGCCGGCGTCGATCAGCAACGCGAGGTTCCCTGGCAGCGAGCCGTTGGTGTTGACGTTGATCGATCCTCGCGGCGTCGCCTGCCGCATCTTGCGGATCGCTTCCGCGATCTCCCGGGCGCGCGTCAACGGCTCGCCCTCGCATCCCTGCCCGAAGGACACCATCGTCCTCCCTGGAGCGCGAGCGAGGTGCGGAATGCCGATGGCCGCCATGTCCTCCGCGTCCGGAGCCCGCCCGATCCGCTGGTGCGACGCGGGAGGCCCTCCCTCCGGCTGCTCGGAGATGCACCCGACGCACCGCGCGTTGCATCCCGAGCTCGCCGGGATCGCGGCTTCGTCGCGCTGGTAGAAGGTGTTCTGCGCGGTGAAGCAGCGGTACTCGAGCGCGCAATGCGCCAGTTGGCGCAGCAGGGGATTGCGATCCCTCGCGAGGCGGGACTGCACCCGCCCGGGAAGGTCCGCAGTGGAGTGCCTCGCCGGATCCCAGTGCCGCCGCTGGTCGGTGTGCAGCGCCCAGGCGACGTGGAACTTCCGCTCTTCGTCCCAGGCCGCGGCGGTATACGCCCACTGCGGCAGCAGCGGAGCGATCGCCATCTTGCGAAACGCCGGCAGCTCGGTGCGCGTCCATCCCGGAGGCAGCACGGCGGCGACCGCGCTCGGCCGCACGGTCCGCCGCCCGATTCGCACCTCGGAGAGCTCGAGCACGCGGCCGCTCGAGGGATCGAGTCCCACCGGACGCCGCCCCGGCAGCGCGGCCAGCGTTGCGTGCGCGGGCAGCCGCTCGGCGGGCTCCGGCGAAAGGCCGTCGCGCGCTAGCGCAAGCAGCTCCGGGTGCTCGTACACCCGGCCCGATGGATCGGCGAAGAGAAGCTTCAGCATTTCGACACGTCGCAGCTTGACCCGAGGCGACTGCCTGCTATCTTCCGCCGCCCTTTTCCGCAAGGCGAAACGACTCCGGAGCGAAGATGATCATCGGTTGCCCGAAGGAAATCAAAACCCGCGAGTACCGGGTGGGGCTCGTCCCTGGCGGGGTCGCGGCGCTCACCTCTCGCGGGCACCAGGTCCTGTTCGAGAAAGGCGCGGGCGTGGGGAGCGGCATCGCCGATGCGGCGTACGAGGTGGCGGGCGCGAAGATCGTCGAGAAGGCGGCGGATGTCTGGGCGCGCGCCGAGATGATCGTGAAGGTGAAGGAACCGGTTCCCAGCGAGTACGCGCTGATGCGCGAAGGACAGACCGTCTACACCTATTTCCACCTCGCCGCGGACAAGCCGCTCAGCAAGGCGCTGCTGGAGCGGAAGGTCGCCGCGGTCGCCTACGAGACCATCCAGACCGACGATGGACAGCTTCCGCTGCTGAAGCCGATGAGCGAGGTGGCCGGCCGCATGGCGGTCCAGGTCGGCGCCGTTCAGCTCGAGAAGGAGCATGGCGGGAAGGGAGTGCTGCTCTCGGGTGTGCCCGGGGTGCGCCGGGGCAAGGTGGTGATCCTCGGCGGCGGCACGGTGGGCACCAACAGCGCGAAGCTCGCGTCGGGGATGGGCGCGGACACGGTCATCCTGGACGTGAACAACAACCGGCTCGCATATCTCGACGACATCTTCGGCTCCCGGATCACGCCCGTGTACTCCGACCCGGCGCAGATCGCGAAGTACGTGCGCGACGCCGACTTGGTGATCGGAGGCGTGCTGATCCCGGGCGCCAAGGCGCCCAAGCTCGTCAGCGAGAAGCTGGTCAGCGAGATGCAGGAAGGCAGCGTGGTCGTTGACGTGGCGGTCGATCAGGGCGGCTGCATCGAGACCTGCCACCCGACCACGCACGATCATCCGACGTACACCGTGCATGGCGTGGTGCACTACTGCGTCGCGAACATGCCGGGAGCGGTGGCCCAGACCAGCACCTTCGCTCTGACCAATGCCACCGTCGGTTACGCTCTGCGCCTGGCGGACCTCGGCCTGATCGAGGCAGTGAAACGCGACCGCTCGCTTGCGCTGGGCGTCAACACCTTCAACGGCCATTGCACCTACAAGGCGGTGGCCGAGGCGCACGATTTCGACTACACGCCCATCGAGAAGGCCCTCTCCACCAGACGATGAGTCTTCCTTTGAAGCCGATGCCTTGATCTTCCTTGCATTTTCGCAGTGTCGTGCAAGTGTGACGGGCGAGCGGTCGGTGAAGCGGAATGCTCAACGACTTCGCCGGGTTTTCACGGTACGAAGGCCAGTTAGATTCAGGGTCGGTAGGGCCACGCACGCGGGAGAGGGATGCTGGACTTCAAGCACACCGACAGGACGCGGCGGGAATTCGAAAGCCTCTCCCTCGACCACCTGGACGCGCTCTACTCGGCCGGCCTGCGCCTGACGAAGAACGAGCGCGACGCCGAGGACCTGGTGCAGGACACGTTCCTGCGCGCCTTCCGCTTCTTCGACAAGTTCGAGCGCGGCACCAACATGAAGGCGTGGCTCTTCAAGATCCTGACCAATACCTTCATCAACAAGTACCGCCGCCGGGTGAAGGAGCGGACGGTCGTCGAGGGCGCCGCGCGCGAGGCCGGCAACGAGCGCTTCGTCACCCGCGAGCCCACCGAGAGCTCCGCCGATCCCGAGCAGTATTTCTTCGACAAGCTGCTCTCCGACGACGTGATCCGGAGCATCGACCAGCTGCCGATCGACTTCCGGCTGGTGGTGATCCTCGCGGACCTGCAGGAGTTCTCCTACAAGGAGATCGCGGAGATCCTCGACTGCCCGGTGGGCACGGTGATGAGCCGGCTCTATCGCGGCCGCAAGCTGCTGCAGAAGAACCTGCTCGAATACGCCGTCGCTTCCGGGGTGCTGCACGGCAAGCAGGCGCTGGAGCTGGGCGCGGTCGTGGAAGAGGAAGAAGCGGTCGAGGTGCTCGAGTTCAAGAGGCGCGCTTGACGCACGAATGCCGCAAGCTCGAGGAGACGTTCCTCCACGCCTATGTGGACGGGGAGTTCTCGCCCGAGGAAAGCGGGGATGTGAAAGCTCACCTCGCCGAGTGCCCCATGTGCGCGCACGCGGTCCGCCTGCACCAGAGCTACAAGGCCGCGATGCTGCGCGCGAATGCCACCGCGCCTCACCCGTTCTACGACGACGTCCGCGAGGGGCTGATGCACGAGGCCGACCCCGGCCGCTGGGCGCGCGCCTTCCAGAGGCCGAGCGCGATCGCCGTCGCCGCGGCCTGCGCCGGGGCGGCGCTCTGGTTCCTCGCCGGCGGCCTCTCGCACCCGATCTTCTCCACGCATTCGCTCATCGAGGACGGCGTCGCGTTGCACGCGCGCGCCCTCCCCCTCGACTATCCTTCCAGCGATCCCCGCTCCGCCCAGCAGTGGCTGGAGGGCAAGCTCGACTTCGGCGTCCATCTTCCCCGCTTCGCCCAAGGCGCGCGACTGCAGGGCGTGCGGCTCTCGAACGTCAACCGGCGGCAAGCGGCGGTGGTCACCTACTCGCTTCCGCAGGGCGACGGGCGCCGGGTCTCGCTGCTGATCGTGGACGACCCGGAGCCGCACCTGCCTGGCGCTGCGCGGCGCATCGCGGATCGCGAGGTGTGGCTGTCGAGGGCGCGCGGCTTCAATATCGCCTCCTGGCGCAACGACGAGATCGTGTACTCGCTCATCTCCGACCTGGACGAGCAGGACGTGCTCGCGCTGGTGCAGTCGGCTGAGATGCGCTGAGGTCACACACCTCGTCATACCCCTCGGAAATCCGTGGCGTTTCGTTGACACCCCTCAGTGGCGGCCCGTAAACTTTTATTGCCCCCACTGTCAGGCGCCGCGTGTCCAAACGAATCCTCCTCATCGACTCCGACGAAGGTTTCGCGAAGGGACTGTCCAGCGCGATCAAGGCGCGAGGATTCGCGGTCCGGATTGTCCTTCTTGGCGAGCAGGGGATGTCGCTCGCCAAGAAGGACAATCCGGACCTGATCGTCGTCTGCGTGGAGGCGCAGCCCACCAACGGGTACATGCTCTGCACCCGGCTGAAGAAGGACGATCAGCTCAAGGACATCCCGGTCATCCTCACCTCCGCCAACGCGACGCCGGACAGCTTCGAGAAGCACAAGAAGCTGAAGACGCGCGCGGAGGAATACTTGATCAAGCCGTTCGCGCCGCAGGCGATGCTGGAGAAAGCCTCGCAGCTGCTCGGCGTGAAGCTCGCTCCGGAGCGCAAAGGCTCATCAGCCGATGACGAGCCGCTTGCGCTCGACGACCTGGAGGACGAGCCCATCTCGATGTCGGCGGCGGACGTGGCCGAAGCCCGCAGCGCGCTCACCGAGGAGGCGTTGGTCGTCGAAGAAGTGGAAGAGGTCGTCGAGATCCAGGAGGAGGGAGGCGGGGACGACGAGCTGGAGATGTTCGACAAGGCGTTCGACTCGCTCGGCTCCGCCGGCGGGCAGCCCGTCCCGAGCACCACCACCCGGTTCGCGGATGGCCAGGCCGGCACGGCGGAGGAGGTGGAGCTCAGGGAGCTCAGCGCACCGGACGACGACGCCGTGCTCCACTCGCTGGCACCTCTGGCGCGCGCCGCGAAGCCGGACAAGGAGGTCCTCCGGCTCAAGCAGGAATTGAAGGCGAAGGACGACGAGCTGGAGGAGCTGCAGGGACAGGCCCGCCGGCTCAAGGACGATGCGCTGAAGCGCGAGGCGGCAGCGAAGACGCTGCAGCAGCGGGCGGACGCGCTGGCGACGGCGGCGAAGAAGCTCGAGCGCGACAAAGGCGGCGCGGACGAGCTGAAGACGCGCCTGAAGCAGCTGGAGAAGGAACTGGAGTCGGCGCGCGAGCAGTTGAGCGCCGTCTCCGGCGAGAAGGACCTGCTCGCGGAAGAGCGCGACGAGCTGAAGAGGCAGCTGCAGGAGTCGCAGGCGAGCGCGGGGCAGAACGAGGACCGCGCAGTGAAGGCGTACGCGAGGATCAAGAACGGGGAGAAGCTGCGCGAGAAGGCGCGCAAGGCGCTCGAGATTGCGATGCAGCTGCTCGAGACGGCGTCGGAGCACGAGGACGACGAGTCGGAGAAGTCGGCGTAGGGCGAGGCCCTCGACTAGAGCGCATCTCATAATCTGTACAGCCTCAAAACAATAGCCGCATACCCGCGCCTTCGGCGCGGGAGCGGCTAGCCGTCCAGGCCGCCCTTCTTTTCCAACAGCTTCTTTGCCGCGTTGGCGAGGCCCTGGGGCACGTTCTTGTTCTTGGCGACCGCTTTGACTTCGGCCATGCGCAGGGAGGAGAGAAAGCGCATCGACACGCCGACGGGCGTCTTCGGATTGTTGATGAGGTTGAGCTTGATCTGGTAGTTCTTCATCAGCTGCCGGTGATTGTAAATATATTGCAGGACTTCCTGCGGCGCCGTGCGGGATACGGCAACCTTCGCGATCTCGCCGTCGGTGATCCGCGGCGACTGCATCACCGCCAGCTGCACCAGCTTGTTCGGGTCGCGCAAGAGGATGCTGCGGACCTCGCGGTTCCCCTTCTTGTTCGCCCACTCGATCTTCTTGGCGACGCCCAGCTTCATGATCTGCTGCGCGATGGAGAGCTTCTTCTGCTCCTGCTCCTCCGCGCTGCCGGGCGCTACCGGACCCTCCTCGGCGCCGTCCGGATCGGTGGCGCCCATCTGTTCCAGCGCAGCCTCCGCGTTCGCCTCGGCGGTCTGCTGCTGCGCGGCCACCTTCTTCGCCAGCTCCTCGTCTTGCGCGGATCCGCCGTGAATGCGGCGGCGGGCGGCGCGGAAGGCGGGCTGGTCCTCCAGCGCGAGCCCCGAGCGAACGCAGAAGTCGCAGACGTTGTCGACGGTGCTCGGCCGCGTTGCCGGGTTGTTCGCCAACGCCCGGACGATGTCCGGATGGCGCAGCATGCGCAGCTGGTTCTGGGCGACGATCTCGAGGATGCGCTCGGTCGCGCGGACGGTGATCCTCTGCACCGCGACGTCCGGGGTGCTGGCGTTCAGCACCAGCATCTCCAGGTACTCGTCCTTGGCGGCGAACAGATCGGCGTAGTAGTCGAGCACCGGCGGGTCGATCGTCTCGTCGCGCAGGGCCACCGAGAGGATCCGATCGGGAAGGCCGGCGGCGCTCTTCATCGCCGTCTCGCGCACCCCCGCATCGGCGTCGAAGGTCAACATGAACAGCGCGGTGGCCATCTCCTTCGGCCCCATCGGGACCAGGGCCTTCGCCCCCATCATCCGCAGCGGGACGGGCGCCTTGGGATCGACGTGCTTCTGGAAGTTGGCCGGTAGCGCCGACAGCGCCACCGGGCACGCGGCTTCGGGCGCGGCTGCGGCCTGGGCTTCGCTCATGCGGGGCTCCTGGCTCAGGCTTCGGGCTGGGCGAGCGGATCGAGCCGCTCGCGTCTGGACAACTTCCAGGTGAGCTTGCCGATCCACTTGTTGAGGAAGAAGCTGCGCGGCAACCAGGGGATGGGCGGCGGCCGCCGCAGCCCGAGCGCAGCGAACTCCGCGCTCACGCGCGGGTCGTCGGGCGACAGCTCCATCGCCTTGCGCAGCGCGCGAACCGCCTGCTCCTTGTTGCGCGTGACCACCAGCGCGCGCGCCATGTTCACCAGCGTCTCGGTCGTCTGCAGCCCGCGGCGCAGCGCTTCCTCGCAGAAGCGGATGCCGCGCTGCCGATCCCCTTCCACCAGCACCAGCGTGAGGCCGTAGTTGGAGAGCACCCGCGGGTCGTTGAGGTTGCGCCGCCAGGCCTTCTCGAAGATCTCGTGCGCCGCGCGCGGATCGAGATCGAGCAGCGAGCGGCCTTCGTCGAGGATCCGGTCGACGTCGCCGCGGTGGACCAGCGCGGTCGTCGGCGAGGGCGCGATGGTCGGCCGTGGCGCGTTGGCCAGGGGCTGCGACCGCGGCGTCACGCGCACGGTCGCCCGCAGGGCATCCAGCTCGGACGGCGTGGCGCCACGCGGCAGCTCGGGCCTGTCGTCGTCGTTGTCCGGCATCATCTCTCGCCAGCGTTGCGTTGGTAGATGATCTTCAGGCCGTCCAGCGTGAGCTGGTCGTCCACCACTTCGATCTGCTTCGAGACCGACCCGATCAACGGCGCCAGCCCGCCGGTGGCGATCACCTTCACCGAGAAGCCGAGCTCGTCCTTCATCCGCGCGCAGATGCCGTCCACCAGTCCGACATACCCGTAGACGAGGCCGCTCTGCATCGAGGCGACCGTGTTCCGTCCCACCACGTGCTCGGGCCTCTCGAAGGCCACCCGCGGCAGCTTGGAAGCCCGGTGGAACAGCGCCTCCATCGAGATGGCGATTCCCGGCGCGATCGCGCCGCCCAGATACTCTCCCTTCGGCGTCACGGCGTCGAAGGTGGTGGCGGTCCCGAAATCGACGATCACCAGGCCCTGCGGCCATTTGTCATAGGCGGCCACGGCGTTCACGATGCGGTCGGCGCCGACCTCGCGCGGGTTCTCGTAGAGCACGGGCATCCCGGTCTTCACCCCGGGACCGACGAACAGCGGCTTGCGCCCGAAGAACCGCTTCGACATCTGCTCCAGCGGAAAGGCCATCGGCGGCACCACGCTGGAGACGATCACGTCGTGCACGTCCGCAATGCGCAGGCCGGCGAAGTCGAAGAGCGCCTTGAGCTGCAGCCCGTATTCGTCGCCCGTGCGGTCCTTCTCCGTCTGCACGCGGAACGAGTCGCGCAGCCTGCCCGCGTCGAAGACTCCGAGCACGGTGTTGGTGTTTCCGACGTCGATCGCGAGCAGCATCCGGTGCAGTATCGGGAGCGATTCAAGCTGGCGTCAATCTTCCTTTCACCGACGGTCGCCTACAGCAACGTGCAGTGTTCCACGTCGCCCGCCAGCACCCGCACAAGGGCCCCCGGGGCCGTGCGCACCAGCAGCGCGCCGTCCTCGGCCAGATCGACCGCGTCGCCTTCGATGGGGTCGGCGCCGGTGATGCGCACCCTGCGCCCGAGCGTGCTCGACAGCTCGCGCCAGCGATCGGCGACGGGGCCGAATCCTTCGGTCTCGTGCAGGCTCAGCCACTCCTCGACGTGCTCGAGCAGGCGCGCGCACACCAGCGGGCGCGGCTGCCGTTCGCCGCTCTCCAGCAGCAGGCTGGTCGCCACCGGGCGCAACTCCTCGGGAAAGTCGCGCATCTGCAGCGAGACGTTGAAGCCCACCCCGAGCACCGCATGGCGCACGCGATCCGGTTCGGCGCGCAGCTCCGTGAGCAGACCGGCGATCTTGCGTCCCTTGCACTCGACATCGTTGGGCCACTTGATCCGCGCGCTGGCGGCGCCCATCTCGCGCGCGGCCTCCGCCGCGGCCACCGCGGCCGCGATGGTGATCTCCGGCGCGCGGACCGGCGCGATGGCGGGGCGCAGGACCACCGAGAACGTCACCGCTTTGCCCCGCGGCGCGACCCAGCTGCGGCCGCGGCGGCCCCGCCCACGCGTCTGGAAGTCCGCGACCACCACTTCGCCGTGCAGGGCGCCGGCTTCCGCCAGGCGGTGGGCCTCGTCGTTGGTCGACTCCAGCTCCTCGAAGTGGTGGATCTTGCGGCCCAGCTCCCCGCTCGCGAGCAACGGAGCGATCTGCGCCTCTCCGAGCTGATCCGGGATTTCCACCAGCCGGTAGCCCAGCCCGCCGCGGGTGTGGATGACGTAGCCGCGAGCACGAAGCGAGTCGATGCGCTTGAGCAGCTCCGCCCGCGGCACGTCCAGCTTGTCGCAGAGCATGCCGCCGGCGACGAAGTCGTCGGCGCACTCGAGCAGTAGCGCGAGGACGATCGCGTCCTGATGGAGATCGGTCCAATGGCTGTCACCCGCCGTGGCGACGGGCGACGGCATCAAGCGCCCTCCACCATCAGGCTCAGGTCCACGGCTGGAGCCGAGTGCGTCAGGGCGCCCACGGACACGTAGTCTACCCCGGTCGCCGCTACGCGCGGGAGCCGGTCCAGCGTCATGCCTCCGCTTGCCTCCAACGGAACACGTCCGCGGACCTGCTGGACGGCCTTGCGCAGCTCGTCATCGCCCAGGTTGTCGAGGAGGAGCATGTCGGCACCCGCCTCCAGCGCTTCCTCGATTTGTTGCGGCGTGCTCACCTCGACCTCGACCTTGAGCAAGGGATGCGCCCGCGCCCGCGCGCGGCGCACCGCTTCGCCGATGCCGCCCGCAGCCGCGGCGTGATTGTCCTTGACCAGGATGCCGTCGAACAGCGCGCCGCGGTGGTTGAATCCGCCGCCCGCTCGGACCGCCGCCTTCTCCAGTTCGCGCATCCCGGGAGTGGTCTTTCTCGTGTCGAGCAGCCGCGTCTTCGTGCCGGCGAGCGACTGCGCGTAGCGCCGGGTGAGCGTCGCGATGCCGCAGAGGCGCATCATGAGATTCAGCGCGGTCCGTTCGCCGGTGAGGATGGCGCGCAGCGATCCGCGGACGCGCAGGATCCCCTCGCCGGGACTGGCGGCGTCCGACTCCCCCGCGAGCGCCTCCAGCTCGCAAGCGGGGTCGAGCGCGCGGAACACCCGCGCCGCGGCTGAGACGCCCGACACGATCAGCGGCTCCTTGGCGAAGATCAGCGCGCTGCCCCGCGCCGAAGGAGGGACGCAAGCCTCGGCGGTGCGGTCGCCGGGGCCGACGTCCTCCTCGAGCGCCAGCGCGATCAGCCGCCCGACGGCATCGTCCGGGCGGCCGGGATCGAGCACGGTTCCGTGCGCCGCCTTCGGCCGCGGCCCGGAACGGGCCATTTCTACTTCGTGCCCTTGCGCGGGGATGGCCGGCGTTTGCCGCCGCTCTTGCCGCGGGCGCCGCGCTGAGTGCCGCGCCCCTGCCCCCGTCCGCGAACGTCGGCGCGCGACTGCGTGCGCATCGGGCGCTTGCGCTGCTTCTTCAGCTTGCCGGCGGCGCCGCGCGTTCCTTTCTTGGCGCCGCGCGCGGTTGCCGCGCGACCCGCCTTCGTTCCGCGGCCGACCTTGCCTGCCTTGTCCGCCTTGTTGCGCCCGCCGCGCACGCTCTTCGCCCCTGCCTTGGCCTTGTGCGTCTTTGGGCGGCGCGGCCTGGCGCGCTCCGAGCCTCGAGCCTGGACGATCTCGGCGCGCTCCTCGTTCTCGTCTTCCTCCGATACGGGGCCCCGATGCTCGTCGACGCCCGGCACCTTCTCCATGATCCCGCGGGCGATCGATTTCACCCGGGAGATGGCGCGCGCAGCGAGGCCGTGCGCTTCGTCCTCGTCGCTGGCCTGGGTCGGCGCTTCGGCGGCCTCGCGGCCGCTTCCCATCACCTCCTCGCCCGCCCCTGCCTCCTCACCGGCACCGGACTGCATGGGTGGCCTGGACGGCGGAGCCGGCGGCCTGGACTGCTGTGGCGGCCTCGATTGCGGCGGCGGCGTCGACTCCGGCGGCGGCGGCCTCGACTCCGGCGGCGGCGGCGGCTTCGACTGCTGTGGCGGCGGCGGCTTCGACTGCGGCGGCGGCGGCTTCGACTGCGGCGGCGGCTTCGACTGCGGCGGCGGCTTCGACTGCTGTGGCGGCCTCGACGGTGGCGGCGGCCTGGACTGCTGACCGGGCGTGCCCGACGCGGGGCCGCCATGCGTCCCGAGCTGATCGAGACTGCGGCCCCCCTGCTGCCCGGACGCGCCATCGCCCTGCGGATGCTCCGGCTTCTTGTCTTCCATCGTTCCCTCCACACTCGTGACGCGCGCCAGGTGACGCGCGAGCTTCTCCCGCTTTCCGGCGAGCTCATCGGCCCGGGCGCGGTCCTTCTCCACCACCTCTTTCGGGGCGCGCTCGACGAATCCCGGATTGTCGAGCCGCCTGCGCAATCCCTGCAACTCCGCGTCGGTCCGCGCGATCTCCTTTTCGACGCGGGCCCTCTCCGCTTGGAAGTCGATCAGCCCGGCCAGGGGGAGGTGCACCTCGACCTCCGCCTCGACGTGCACGGCGGCTTGCCTCGGGCGCGGAGCCTCGAAGCTCCTGAGGGTCACCTGGCTGGCGTTGGCGAGGTGCTGAAACGCTCGCTGATGCCGCTCGAAGAGCTCGGGATCCTTGGCGAAAAGGACCAGGGGGATGCGCTGGTTGGGCGGCAGGTTCACCTCGCCGCGCACGGAGCGGGCGCCGTCGATGGCCCGGGAGATGACGTCCATCTCCCGCTCCGCCTCTTCGTCGCGCGGTCCAGACCCGGGAAAGGGCGCCAGCATGATGGTCCGCCCCATCCGGTTCGGCAGCCGTTGCCAGATCTCCTCCGTCACGAACGGCATGAACGGATGCAGCAAGCGCAGCGCGCCTTCGAGGGCGGTGAGGAGCGCGGTCTGTGCCGAGGCGCGCTCCTCGCGCGTCTTCTCGCCGTAGAGGGCCGGCTTGCTCAGCTCGATGGCCCAGTCGCACAGCTCGTTCCAGATGAACCGGTAGATCCCGTTCGCCGCCTCGCTCAGCTCGAAGCGCTCGAACGAAGCGCGCGTCTCGTCGGCACAGCGCTGGAAACGGCTGAGGATCCAGCGGTCGTAGACCGAGGCAGGCGGCGCGCGCGGATCGTACCCGTCCGCGTTCATGAGGACGAACCGGGCGGCGTTCCAGATCTTGTTGGCGAAGGCCCTATAGCCGGCGATACGCTCGGTGGACAGCTTGATGTCGCGGCCCTGGCCCGCCATCGACGCGAGGGTGAAGCGGAGGGCGTCCGCGCCGTGCTTCGCGGTGACGTCGAGGGGGTCGATGACGTTGCCGCGCGTCTTCGACATCTTCTCGCCCTTCTCGTCGCGCACCATCGCGTGCAGCAGCACGGTGCGGAAGGGCACCCGGCCCATGAAGTGCAGACCGAGCATCGCCATCCGGGCCACCCAGAAGAAGAGGATGTCGAAGCCCGTCTCCATCACGGAGTTCGGGTAGAAGGTCCGCAGCGCCGGCGTGTCGTCCGGCCAGCCGAAGGTCGAGAAGGGCCACAACCCCGAGGAGAACCAGGTGTCGAGGACGTCCGGATCCTGCGTCAGGCGGCCGGAACGGCAATCCCCGCACTGCGCCGGCTGCTCGCGCGCGACGGTGACGTGGTCCGAGTCGCAATACCAGGCCGGGATCTGGTGGCCCCACCAGAGCTGGCGCGAGATGCACCAGTCATGGATGTTGTTCATCCAGCGCAGCAGCTCGGCCCGCCAGGTCGCAGGAACGAACTGAAGCTCGTCCACGTGGGCGACGACTTTTTCCGCGAGTGGCTTCGTATTCACGAACCACTGCTTGGACATCAGCGGCTCGATGATCGTGCCGCAGCGCTGGCAGCGCCCGAGCGCCATCGTGTGCGGCTCGGTGCCGCGGCCGAGGCCCAGATCCTCGAGCCGCGCCTTCAACGGGCCGCGCGCCTCGATCCGGTCCTGGCCCTGGAAGGGTCCGGCATTCGCGTTCAGCGTGCCGTCGAGGTTCAGGATGTTGATGAACTGTAGATGGTGGCGCTTGCCGGATTCGAAATCCTCGAAGCTGTGCGCGGGCGTCACCTTCACCGCGCCGGTTCCGAACTTCGGATCGACCAGCTCCGCGTCGGCGATGATGGGGAACTCGCGCCCGGTGATCGGGTGGCGCACGCTCTTGCCGATCATCGCCTTGTACCGCTCGTCGTCGGGGTGCACGGCGACGGCGGTATCGCCGAGCATCGTCTCCGGCCGGGTGGTCGCCACGACGATCTCGCCCGAGCCGTCGGCGAGCGGGTATGCGAACTTGTACAGCTCGCTCTTCACGTGCTCTTCGTGATCCACCTCCAGATCGCTGAGCGCCGTGCCGTCCTTGACGCACCAGTTGATCAACCGCTCGGCGCGATAGAGCAGCCCGTCCTGGTAGAGCCGGACGAACGCCTCGCGCACGGCGCGCGAGGAGTGCTCGTCCATGGTGAACCGCTCTCGCTCCCAATCCAGCGAAGCGCCCAGCGCGCGATGCTGCAGCGCGATCCGGTTCCCCGACTGCTCCTTCCATTGCCAGACGCGGCGGAGGAACTCATCGCGGCCCAGGTCCTGACGCGACTTGCCCTCCCGCTTCTGCAACTCGCGCTCGACCACCATCTGCGTGGCGATCCCCGCGTGATCGATCCCGGGCATCCAGCAGACGTTGAAGCCGCTCATGCGCTTGTAGCGCGCGAGCGCGTCCTCGATAGTGGCGGTGAGCGCGTGCCCCAGATGAAGCGAGCCGGTGACGTTCGGCGGGGGAAGCACCATCGAGAACGGGGGCTTCTCGCTCACGTCCTGCGAGCGGAAGAACCCCTGCTCTTCCCACCACCGCGCCCAGCGCGGCTCGACCGAGGCGGGCTCGTATCCCTTGTCGAGATCGCTCTCCACGCGCCGCTCGCTCATCGCGCGCGCGTAGATACCACATCGCGTCGAGGCCCGGCGCGCCGCGACTCTACTGAGCCACCACTGCGAGCATGGCGGCATAGATCGCGATGCCACCCAGCGCCGCGGCCACGCGCGCGACATCGCGCAGACCATACCGCGACTGGGAGTAGAACATCTCGACCTCGCGCGGATCGACCCGGCGGTCTTCACTCTTGGCCTTGATCAGGGTGCTTGCAAGAACGATGGCGTGCATGACTGGCGCTCCTCTCGGCTGAATCGGTTCATCTGAATCGATTCAAGTGGTGTTTGCGTCGGCTCCTTCCCGCTGTCAAGCGCATCGTTGAAACGTTTCAAAATTGTCAGTATCATCGGGGTGATGAAGAAGCGGATCGTCAAGCTCGCCGACGTGGCGAAGGCCGCCAAGGTGTCGCAGGGGACCGCTTCGAACGTCTTCAATCGCCCGGAGCTCGTCCGGCCGGAGGTCAGGGAGCGGGTGGAGGCATCGGCCCGACGCCTGGCCTATGCCGGCCCCGATCCCAAGGGACGGCTGCTCCGCGGAGGCAAGGTCAACGCCATCGGGATCGTCATGGCCGACGACACCGCCTACTTCTTCCGCGATCCGTTCGCCCGCATGCTCCTGTCCGGCATCGCCGAGGTCTGCGACGAGCGCGGCGCGGGAGTGGCGCTGGTATCGACGAACCGCCAGAAGGACGCCGCCTGGAGGATCCAGACGGCGGTGGTGGACGGCTTCATCGTGCACTGCCTGAGGGTCGGCGACCGGCTGATCTCGCTCGCGCGAAAACGCCACCTCCCGGTGGTGGCGATCGACCTCGACGGCGGTAACGGCATGAGCTCGGTCGTCATCGACGATCGGCACGGTGCCTATCTCGCAGCCCGCCATCTCCTCGATCTCGGCCACCGCAAGATCGGTTTGCTCTCATTGGAGGCCGCCGACCCCCCGCGGCCGGGTTTCGTCGACGCAGAGCGATTGCGCTCCGCCGAGTACAGGACCGAGCGAGAGCGTGCCGCCGGGTATTCCGCCGCGCTCGCCGAGCACGGCATCGAGCTCGATCAGCTGCCGATCATGGAGAGCCTGAACGAGCGCCAGGCCGGAGCAAGTCACGCGCGCGAGTTGCTCGCGGCCCGGCCGGAGACGACGGCGATCATCGCGATGTCCGACGTTCTCGCACTCGCCGCGATCGACGCTGCCAGGGCCCGCGGCCTGCGCGTCCCGCAGGACCTCTCGGTGGTCGGCTTCGACGACATCCCCGACGCCGCGACCGCCGATCCGCCGCTGACCACCATCGCCCAGCCGATCGTCGAAAAGGGTCGCATCGCGGCGAGGCTCATCTTCGAGGCGGGTCCCCCGCGCACCGAGACGCTCGGAGTGAAGCTGGTCGAGCGCGCCTCTACGGCCAGGCCGCGCTAGCCAAGCTGGACTGGAACACATCCCATGACCGGGTACAGCCAGAAGCAATAGCCGCAATCCTGCGCCTTCGGCTCTCTAGCTGCCGCGTTCCTTGATCAGCCGCTCCAGCTCTTCGCGGATGATCGTCTCCGCGAGCTCGGGGACGACTTCCCAGGCGATCTTCTCGATCACTTCCCGGCTCGCCTTCGACAGCGCCTCGCGCAACATCGCTTCGCCGCCATCGGCCGGGGGCGGCACGACGCTGAGGGAGGGCTTGTGGGCGGACGAGGGCACGGGGCGAAGAGGCGTGGGCGCCGGAGACGCCACTTCCTCGACGACATCTTCGTCGAGCGGGATCTCCTCGTCGTCGTCGATGGGGGGCGACGCCGGCGGAGGCCTCGACGCGGCGGGAGGTGGCGGCCTGGACGGGGGTGGAGCAGGCCGCGCCGGCGGAGCGGTCGAGACCGGAGCAGATGTGCGCGCGGCAGGTGGGCCCGGAACCGGCGGCTTTGCCGCTGGCGGCGCCGGTCTCGCGGCTGCCGGCGGCGCGGACATCGCAGGTGGGGAGGGCGGCCGCGCCGGATTCGAAGGCGGAGGTTTCGACGGCGCCCCGCCCGGCATCGGCGGCCGCGGCATCACCATCGTGCTCCCGCTTCCTCCGGGGGAGACGGCGGGCCTTGCCGTTGGCGGAGGGGCCGATGGGCGTGCGGGGGCCGCCCCCGGCCTCGTGGCCGCGCCAGCGGCCGGGGCAATGACCGGTTTCGCCTTTGGATTCGCGAGGATGGTCTTGACATGCTCGATCAGCTTGGCGCTGTCGAACGGCTTCGGCATGTGTCCGTTCGCGCCTACGGTCATGGCCTTTGCCGGATCGATGGGAACGGGCCCGCCGAGGAGCAGCACCGGAACGTCCTTGAGCGCCGCATCCGCCCGAACGCGCTGGCATAGCTCGTAGCCGCCCAGCTTCGGCATCACCACGTCAGCCAGAATGAGGTCAGGTTTCGACTGCTTGGCTGCCTGGAGCGCCGCCTCGCCATCGCTCGCGGTGATCAGCTTCACGTCCTCGCCCGCAAACGTCATCCTGACCGCCTGCTGTATCGTCCTGGAATCGTCAGCGAGGAGCAGGGTCTTGGGCATGCGCGCGGCCTCCACCGCGGATGCTCAAGCAGTACAAGGTTACAGGCATCGAGGCAAGCTTTCGCGGGAGCAGGAAGAGGGTCTTCCTGCCCGTTTTTGCGGCCGAAGCAGGGAAGGCCCGCGGCCGTGGCGAGCCTTCCGCAAGTGCGATGCCGCAGTGCGGCTCAGTAATCCAGGTCGTCGCCGCCGCCGTAGTCCATGCCACCCATGCCGCCCATCCCACCCATGCCGCCCATCCCGGGCGCGCCACCGCCGGCAGCCCTCGCCTTCTTCTTCGGCTTCTCGGCCACCATCGCCTCGGTGGTGAGCAGCAGGCTGGCGACGGAGGACGCGTTCTGCAGCGCCGTCCGGGTCACCTTGGTCGGATCGATCACGCCCGCGGCGACCAGATCCTCGTACTTGTCGGTACGTGCGTTGTACCCGAACCCACCCTGTCCTTCCTCCACCTTCTGCAGGACGATGCTGCCCTCGAGCCCGGCATTGCCGACGATGCGCCGCAGTGGCTCCTCCACCGCGCGACGGACGATCTGAACGCCGACGCCCTCGTCGTCCTCCAGCTTCAGCCGGTCCAGCGCCTTGCGCGCCCGGATCAAGGCGACCCCGCCGCCCGGCACGATCCCTTCCTCGACCGCCGCGCGCGTCGCGTGCAGCGCGTCTTCGACGCGGGCCTTCCTCTCCTTCATTTCCGTCTCGGTGGCGGCCCCGACCTGAACGACCGCGACGCCCCCCGCTAGCTTCGCGAGCCTTTCTTGAAGTTTCTCCTTGTCGTAGTCGGAGGTGGTCTCCTCGATCTGCGCGCGGATGGCCTTGATCCGTCCTTCGATGTCGCGCTTCTGGCCCGCGCCATCGACCAGCGTGGTGTTGTCCTTGTCGATGGTGATCCGTTTGCAGCGGCCGAGATCGTTGAGCCCGACCTGCTCCAGCTTCTTGCCGAGCTCCTCCGAGATCACTTGTCCGCCGGTGAGCACGGCGATGTCCTTGAGCATCTCCTTGCGGCGATCGCCGAATCCGGGCGCCTTCACCGCTGCCACCTTGAGCGTCCCCCGCAGCTTGTTCACGACCAGGGTCGCCAGCGCCTCACCCTCCACCTCCTCTGCGATGATGAGGATGGGGCGGCCCGTGCGCACCACCTGCTCGAGAAGCGGGATGAGATCCGCCATCGCGCTGATCTTCCTCTCGGTGATGAGGATGAACGGATCCTCGAGCTCCACCACCATGCGGGCCGGATCGGTGACGAAGTACGGCGAGATGTAGCCGCGGTCGAACTGCATGCCCTCGACGACCTTGAGCGTGGTCTCGAGGCCCTTCGCCTCCTCGACGGTGATCACGCCTTCCTTGCCGACCTTCTCCATCGCGTCGGCGATGATGTTGCCGATGTCCTCGTCGCCGTTGGCGGAGATGGCACCGACCTGGGCGATCTCCATCTTGCCCTGCGTCTTGGTGCTGCGCTTCTTCAGCTCGGCGACGATGGCCTCGACGGCCTGTTCGATGCCGCGCTTGAGCGCCATCGGATTGTGCCCCGCGGCGACCAGGCGCATGCCTTCGCTGTAGATCGCCGTGGCGAGCACGGTCGCGGTGGTGGTGCCGTCGCCGGCCACTTCGCTGGTCTTGGTGGCGACCTCTCGCACCATCTGCGCGCCCATGTTCTGGAAGTGGTCGCCCAGGTCGATCTCCTTGGCGACGGTGACGCCGTCCTTGGTGACTGTGGGGGCGCCGAACGACTTCTCCAGCACCACGTTGCGGCCCTTGGGCCCGAGGGTCACGGCCACCGCGTCGGAGAGGATCTTCACTCCACGCAGGATCTGCTCCCGTGCCGCTTGATGAAACGCGATCTCCTTCGCCGCCATGAATCAACCTCCGGATGGGTAAACGGGGGCGCGAATGTAGACAGGCAGTGCGGGCTGTCAAGGGCCGCGTCTTGCGGCCGTCTGCGAAATGCTCTCTATTCCGGCGCCCATGATCCTCCTCGCACTTCTCCTCGCCGCCGGCACGGGAGCGCTCGCCGGCAAGGTGACCTTGAGCGGGCTCGCTCCCCGGCTCGCTCCGCTGCCCGTGACTCGCGACATGAAAGTCTGCGGCAACAACAAACCCGACGAGTCGGTGGAGGTCTCACAGGGCGGCGGCGTCCGCAACGCGGTCGTCTGGCTCACCGACGTGCCGGTTCCGAAGGACGTCAAGACGCGCAAGGAGAAGCTCGATCAGCAGCATTGCGCCTTCGTTCCCCACGTGGTGGTGGCGCCCGTCGGCAGCACGGTCGACGTGGTGAACAGCGACAAGGCGCTGCACAACGTGAGGGCGCAGGCGGGCGACGTGAAGCTGATGAACTACGCGATGCCGATCCCCGGCCACGTCGTTCCCACCAAGCTGAAGAAGGAGGGCACCTTCAAGGTCAGCTGCGACGTCCATCCCTGGATGCGGGCCTGGCTCCTCGTGCTTCCGACCGCCGCCTTCGCCATCACCGGCGAGGATGGAAGGTACGGGATCGCCGACCTGTCCCCCGGCAGACACCGGGTGAAGATCTGGCACGAGCGGCTCGGCGAGCGGGAGGCCGAGATCGAGATCCGGGCGGACGAGACCGCAACGTACGACGTCCAGTACAATCCGCGCTGATGGCCGCGCAGCTCGATCCGGCGTTCCTCGTCACCTGGGTGCTCGCCGAGCTCGGCCAGGATTCCGCCTTGTTCGACGCGCTCTGCGCCCGCGCCCAGGACGATGGTCTCAGCGAGGAGGAAGCGGAGCTGGACGTCGCCGGCCAACTCGCCGAGCGCCGCGGCCTGCTCGACGCCCTCGAGCGTGCGGCCGGGGACCTCTGGCTGAGCGAGGTGCGCGAGGCGCGTGGGGCGACCGAGAAGCTAGAGCGATCCGGCGGAGCCGCCTGCATCGCCTGGCTCCGCGCCACGCGCGGGGCTGCGGACCGGCTCGAGCACCTCGCCCGGGCGCTCGCTGGCGAGCCCGGCAAGGCGGTAGCCGAGCTGGCAGGGCTAGGCGGGTCGGCCGGCTGCTCGACGCGCTGAGCCCCTGGCACTGGCCTTTGACCCGGCGCGGGCATATGGGACCGGTGGCGCAAGTGCGCCGGGAGCACCGCCATGAAGGACTTCCACTGCCGTGACGTAGGAGCGAATTGCGATTTCGTGGCCCGGGGAGAGAACAACGAGGAGATCCTCAAACAGGTGGCCAAGCACGCGGAGAATGCGCACCAGATGAAGGTGACTCCGGATCTCCAGAAGAAGGTCGAGGGCCTGATCCACGACGAGAGCAGCGACGCCCACCGCCGGTCCGCAGCCCGCCCCTAGAGTCCGGCCGCTGATCTGAAGACTTCACGGGGGCGCTGGGTCGGCTACAGTGCCCGCCATGGCCAACTCCGCGCCCGGCACGCAGCTCGTCCACGCGGACCAGGCGCTCTCCACGCGCCGGCGCGGGCACTACGGCCCCTTCGCGCGCTGGCTCTTGCACAAGCTGTTCGACCCGGTGCCGTTTCCCGCCGATGCCGTCGCGCCCCTGCAGAAGCTGAGCGAGGAGGCAACGCTCGTCTACGTGTTGCGCTCGAGCTCGCTGCTCCACCTGCTCTTCTTCAACTGGACGTTCTCCAGGCTCGCGCTGCCGCTGGCGCGCGCCGCCACCGGGCTGGGGTCCCGGATCTTCGCCCCGTTCGCGCGCTGGTATCTGGGCGGCCGGCAAGTGCGCGCGCGGCAGGGCGGCGAAGTCGCGAACGTCGTCGAAGCCGTGCGCCGGGGCGAAGCGGCGATGGTGTTCCTGCGCGCTCCGCGCACGCTGCCGTCCGCGGTGACCACCCTGCCCGACCCCTTTCCCGCGCTCGTCGAGCTGCAACGGACGCAGCCGCGACCCATCGCGCTGGTGCCGCTCACGTTCCTGTGGCGCAAGCGTCCGAAGAAGCTCGGGGGATCATGGCGCGATGCCCTCTTCGGCGATCCCGAGGAGCCGGGCGCCATCCGCACCTTCCTCGGCTATCTGCTGAACCGAAGGAGCAGCTACGTGAAAGTCGGCGAGGCAGTCTCGCTCGCCGACGTGAACGCGATGAATGCCGGGGCCGAGCCGGCGCGGGTTGCCCGGCGGGTGCGCGGCTGGCTGCACCAACATCTGGCGCGGGAGATCCGGGTGGTGACCGGGCCGCCGCTCAAGTCGGCCGACCGGGTGGTCGAAGAGACGCTGCGCGACCTGCAGCTGCGGCGGGCGCTCGCCGAGATCGCCCGCGAGCGTGGCCGCGCCGACGGCAGCGTGGAGAAAGAAGCGCGCAAGGACTTGAGGGAGATCGCCGCCCGCTACAATCCGCTGGTCGTCGACCTGCTCAAGCGGCTGCTCGACTTCGTGTTCCACCGCATCTACGACGGGGTGGACGTGGACGAGGCCGGCATGAAGCGGATGGTCGAGGCGAGCAAGAGGGGGCCGCTGATCCTCTGCCCCTGCCACAAGTCGCACATCGACTACATGATCCTCTCGATGATCTGCGACGACTACGGCCTGCAGCCCCCGCACGTCGCGGCGGGCGACAACCTGAACTTCTGGCCGGTGGGTCGGCTGCTGCGCGCTGGCGGCGCGTTCTTCATCCGCCGCACTTTCCGCGGCGACCGCATCTATTCGGCGACTTTGGGCGCCTACGTGAAGCGCCTGCTGCAGGACGGATTCTCGCAGGAGTTCTTCATCGAGGGCGGACGCTCGCGAACCGGCAAGCTCCTTCCGCCCAAGTTCGGCATGCTCACGCTCGAGGTGGACGCCTGGCTCACGGGCGTGAAGCCCGATGCGTACCTCGCGCCCGTCAGCCTGTCCTACGAGAGGATCGTCGAGGCCCGCAGCTACCAGCACGAGCTGCTCGGCGGCGAGAAGCAGAAGGAGAATGCAACAGCGCTACTCTCGGCCACGAAGATCCTGCGCCGGCGATATGGCCGGATCACGATCCGGGCCGGCGAGCCGATCTCGCTCGCCCAGCTGTTCCGCGAGCGCGGCGTCGACCCGGAGACCGCCACCGCTGACGAGAAGAAGAAGCTGGTGCAGCACCTCGGGCTGCGTATCGCGGCGGGAATCAATGCCGCTGCCCCGCTCGCCCCGACCGGGCTCGCCGCGGCGGTGCTGCTGAGTCACGACCGCCGGGCCCTGAGCGAGACGGAGATCCTGGATCGAGCCGAATTCCTCCACACCGCGGCGCTGGACAGCGGAGCGCACGGCGGCGCAGAGCCGATCCGGCCGCTGGTGGCGAACGCGGTGGAGTCGCTCTGCGCGGACGGCACCCTCAAACGGCACGAAGCCGGCGGTGAGCGCTTCTACGCCGTTCCGGAGGAACGCCGGATCGCGCTCGACTACCACAAGAACGGCATCCTCCATTTCCTGGTCGCGCCCGCGATCCTCTCGGCGGCCCTGCGCTCGTTCCGGGGACAGGCGGCGCCGCACGCGGAGCTCTTGCGGCGCGCGAGGGACGTCTCCCGCCTGGTCAAGTACGAGTTCATCTTCCCCCCGGGCAAGAGCCTGGAGTCGACGGTGGACGAGACATTTGCGCTGCTCCTGCGCTGGGGGCTCGTCGAGCGCGCAGGCGATGCCGTCCAGCCGGTTGCGCGCGGAGTGCGGATGCTCTCGCTGCTCGCAGAGCTCCTGCGACCTTTCGGGGAGGGCGCCTGGGTGGCCTCGGACGGACTGCGGCTACTGCTCGCCGGCCCGATGGCGGCGCGGGAGTGGATGCGGCAGACGCTCGATCGGGGCCGGGCCGCGTACCTGGCCGGGCGGATCCTTCGCCTCGAGGCGCTCACCAGGCCGACGCTGGAGAACGCCGTCCAGATGCTGCGCGATCGCGGGGTGGTGGTGGGAGCCAAGCTCCAGCTCACGCCGGAATGGGCGTCGCGAGAGAAGCTCGCGGCGCTCGCCGACGAAGCCGATCTGTTCCTACGGTAGCGTTTTACACCCTATCGGCGAGTTTCCTTGAAAGCGCTCCGCCCCCGTTCTAGCCTCGCACCCTTCAAGGAGAGCCCTGGATGGAAACGACGTCTCGCGTTCGCGAAATCCTCAGCTGGTACCCGTCGGACAACCCCGGCACCCTCGCCAACCTCTACCGCCTGCTCATGCATGGCCGATTGGCTGGAACCGGCAAGCTGGTGATCCTTCCGGTCGACCAGGGGTTCGAGCACGGGCCTGCGCGCTCGTTCGCGCCGAACCCGCCGGGATACGACCCCGACTACCATATCCAGCTGGCGATCGATTCCGGTTGCAACGCCTACGCGGCCCCGCTCGGGTTCATCGAGGCGGTGGCTGGCAAGCATGCCGGCCAGATCCCGCTGATCCTCAAGCTCAACAACAGCGATACCCTGAGCAAGGGCCATTCGGCTGAGAGTGCCGTCACCGGCTCGGTGAAGGACGCAGTCAGGCTGGGGTGCGTGGCGATCGGCTACACCATCTATCCTGGTTCGGCGGCGCGGAACCATCAGTACGAGAACCTCAGGGCCCTCGCCGAAGAAGCCAAGGCGCATGGCCTCGCGGTGGTGACCTGGTCGTATCCGCGCGGCGAAGGCATCACCGACAAGAAAGGCGAGACCGCCGTGGACGTCGCCGGCTATGCGGCGCAGATCGCCTGCCAGCTCGGCTCACACGTCGTCAAGGTGAAGCCACCGGGCGATTTCATCTATCAGCCCGAAGCGCAGAAGGTCTTCGAGAAGTACAACATCCCCTGGAAGACGCTCGCCGACCGGGCGCGGCACGTGGTGCAGAGCTGCTTCAACGGCAAGCGCATCGTCATCTTCTCTGGCGGCGAGGCGAAGAGCACCGAGGAGATCCTGAACGAGGTCCGGGGACTGCGCGATGGTGGGGCGTTCGGGTCGATCATGGGCCGCAACGCGTTCCAGCGCCCGCGCGAGGAAGCGATCCAGCTCCTGCGGCAGGTGATGGACATCTATCAAGGCAGGTAGATCACTGCGCGGCTTCCGCCGACGTTTCCGGCTCCGGCGGAGGCCGCACTGCCGCCCACTGCTCGGCGCTCGGCTTGAGGACGGCGTTCTTCGTTTCGCCCACGCCTCCGATGATCTCGTCGGTGCAGGGCGCGGTGGAGCACTCGAGCCGAGCCTGCGTGACCGGTCCGTCTGCGGGAAGCTCCGGCCGGACCAGTCCTGCGCGGCACACCTTTCCCCGAGGCACGAACAGCGTGGCGAGGCCATCGACGAGCCCCGCGCGCGCTTCCCAGGTCTCGCTGCCGCAGACCGCGCGCACGGCGACCTTTGCTCGCGGCTGGCCCTGCGGCCGGACCACTTGCACCAGGATGCGCGCAGGCCGCTCGACCACGGTGGTCCACATCGCCGGCTTGCGGGCCACCACGGTGACGATGCCGGTCTGCACGTCGGCGTGGAAGCGCTCGGGCGGCGTCACCTCGCAGGTCCAGGGTCCGCGCGCGAGCCCCGGCCACTTCGCCTCTCCGAACACGTCAGTGCTGCCCGCGTGCGAGCTCTGCCGGTCCGGCGATGTGCAGCGGACGCGGGCTCCCATCACCGCTTCCTTCTTGTCGTCCTGCACATGCACCACCAGCGGGCCAGGCATCCGGAACAGCAGCGCCAGGATCGCCACCACCCCGGCGATGACGCACACCACCACCACCGCCTCGATCCTGGCCGCCAGCCGGTAGCTCCAGAACCAGGGCGTGAACCCCGCGTGCTCGCGGCCGACTCCGTTCTTCACGGGACATACTCCGCGCGGTTGTTGTCGGTCTCCCACACTTCGACCTTGCAGATGCGGACGCGATCGTCGTCGAAGCGCCGCCCGAGCTGCTCGCAGAGGTACCGGGCGAGCTCCTCGGCGGAGGGGTTGCGCTCCCCCTCCCGGAACGGCTCGACGTCGTTGATGTTCAGGTGATCGAAGCGGCCGCAGACTTCCAGCGCCACCTTTTTCAGCTCGGCGAAATCCAGCACGTAGCTGGTGCGGTCCAGTTCCTTCGCCTCCGCGTGGACCAGGACCCGGTAGTTGTGGCCGTGCAGGGCCTCGCATTGGGTCTCCGAGAGGCGCACCTGGTGCGCCGCGCAGAACCAGAGCTGCTTGCTGATGCGGTACATGCGGGGGCGGTTTTCTACGCCGCGTCCTCCACCTTCTGCAAGAACCCCCAGCGGACCAGGATCTTCTTTCCCTGCATCTCGAGCAGCCCCCGCCGGGTGAAGTCGTTCAACGCCCGCGAGACCGTCTCACGGGAAGTTCCGATCAGCCCCGCGATCTCCTGCTGCGTCGGCCGCTCCTTGATCAGCAGGCCGCCGTCCACCGGCTCCCCCTGCTTCTGGGCGAGGTCCCGGATGATGCGCGCCACCCGGGCGTAGACGTCGAGCAGGGCGAGATTGCCGATCACCTCGTCTGCGTGGCGCAGCCTGCGGGACATTTCCGCCAGGATGGCCATGGCCGTCGATGGGTGCGAGGTGAGATGCGTCTGGAATGCTTCGCGATCGAGCCCCAGCAGCTCCGAGCTTTCCACCGCGACCACGTTCGCCGAGCGCGGCTGGCGGTCGAGCAGCGCCATCTCGCCGAAGAAGTCCCCGGCTCCCAGCATGCTGAGGATGATCTCCCGGCCGGTCTCGCCGTAGAGGACGACCTTGACCTTGCCCCTGGCGATGACGAAGAGGGCGTCGCCGGCCTCCTCCTGGCTGACGATGACCGAGCCGGCGTCGGCCTGCTTGTGCCAGACTCGCTTCGCCAGATCGGCGATCGTGTCCTGCGGCAGGGCCTGGAAGATCGAGACCTGCCGTAGCAGGTGCGTGTTGTCCAAAGGCGGACGCTCCGGGTCGGTAAGACTGGAGTCTCGCGCATCGCCCTCAGCGAGACAAGGCCGCTTGACCCTGTCCCGCCTCGGGCCTATCACCGGCCGTGATGCGTGCGACGGTCAACGGCGAGCCCCTGGATCTGCCCGAAGGCCTCACCGTAGCGGCGCTCCTGCAGCGTCTCGGCGTGCAGGGCGACCGCGTGGCGGTGGAGCGCAACGGCGAAGTGGTGAAGAAGGCGCGCCACGGCGAGCAGACGCTCGCGCCAGGCGACGTGCTGGAGATCGTCACCTTCGTGGGTGGAGGCTGAGCAATGGACGAGCTCGTTCTGGGCGGGCATCGGTTCACCTCGCGGCTGGTGGTGGGGACCGGCAAGTACAAGGAGTTCCCCACCATGAAAGCGGCGCTGGAAGCGAGCGGCGCACAGATGGTGACGGTCGCGGTGCGCAGGCTCGATCTGCAGGCGAAGGGTGAGGCGTCGCTGTTGCACTGGATCCCGAAGGACATGGTCCTCCTGCCGAACACCGCCGGCTGCTACACCGCCGACGACGCCGTGCGCACCTGCCGGCTGGCGCGGGAGCTGCAGCTCGGCGGGGAGAACCCGCTGGTGAAGCTGGAAGTCCTCTCCGATCCGAAGACGCTGCTGCCGGACGTGGAAGAAACCCTCAAGGCGGCGAGGCAGCTCGTCGCCGAGGGATTCCGCGTGCTGCCCTACACCAACGACGACCCGGTCGCCGCGAAGAAGCTGGAGGACGCGGGCTGCGCCGCGGTGATGCCTCTCGGCGCACCCATCGGCAGCGGGCTGGGACTGCGCAATCCGTACTCGCTGCAGATGATCCTCGACCAGGCGAAGGTCCCGGTGATCGTCGACGCCGGCGTGGGCACCGCCTCCGACTGCGCGCTGTGCATGGAGCTGGGCGTGTCGGGGCTGTTGGTGAACACCGCCATCGCAGGCGCGAAGGATCCGGTAGGGATGGCGCGCGCGATCAAGCTGGCGACGGAAGGCGGGCGGCTGGCGTACCTCGCCGGGCGCATCCCGAAGAAACTGTACGGGAGCGCGTCGAGCCCGCTCGCCGGAGTGATCGGCGCGGCGTGATCCGGCTGTACCTGATCACGCCGCCCTCGGGCGATCCGGTCCGGGCCGTCGAGGCGGCGCTCGCCGTGCTTCCGCGCGACTCGACGGGGGTGCAGCTGCGCCAGCCCGATCTGTCCGCCCGGGAGCTGCTCGATCGCGCCCGGGCGCTGCGCGACGTCTGCACGGGGTTTGCCGCGCCGCTGCTGATCAACGATCGCGCCGACGTCGCGCTCGCTTCCGGCGCAGATGGCGTGCACCTTCCGGCCCGCGGGCTGTCGGTCGCCGATGCGCGCGCCCTCGGTCTGCGCGTGGTCGGGGTCAGCGCGCACTCCGCCGAGGACGTCGCGCGCGCCTCCCTGGAAGGCGCCGATTTCGCCGTGTTCGCGCCCGTCTACGACACGCCGGGAAAGACCGCACAAGGGGAGGAGGCGCTGGCGCAGGCTTGTCGCGCGGCCCCGATCCCGGTGCTCGCGCTCGGAGGCGTGAACGAGAGCAACGCCTTCCGCTGTCTCGACGCCGGCGCCCGCGGCGTCGCCTGCATCCGCAGCGTGCTCGGCGCTCCCGATCCCGCCGCCGCCGCGCTGCGGTTGTGGAAGGCGATGCGACCGAGCGACTACTGAGGCGCGCCGACCTGCGCCAGGAATTCGCTGCTGCGCAGTGCGCGGCCGATGTGGTGCTGCAGGAACGCCCGCAGCGGCCGCTGCGCTTGCGCGCATGCGTCCTCGAACGCGCGCGCATCGGCCGGACGGCCGGAACCGTCGGCGGACGCCGGCGCGTCCGCCGCGGAGAGCCCGCCCGTCCGCAGCTGGCGGAGCGCCGCGCGCGCGCCGTGCGACAGCGCCAGCGGCGTCCCGAGCTGTGTACATCTCTGGCAGATCACGCCGCCGGCGTCCGGATCGAAGCCGGCGCGCCCCTGCGGCACTTCCGAGCCGCAGCGCGCGCAGGCCGCCAGCTCCGGAGCAAAGCCCGCCGCTTCCAGCGCGAGCAGCTCCAGCGCCCGCAGGCGCGCGCTCGTGGCCGCGCCAGCCTCCAGGCGGGTGAGGAATTCCTCCAGCAGCGCGAACAGTCCGTCCGCGGGCTGCCCGGCGCGCGTCAGATCGTGGATCAGCTCGGCCGCATACCCTGCGTGCGCGATGCGATGCAGGTCCTCGCGCAAGCGCGCATGCCCTTCCACCACCCGGGCCTCGCGCAGCGCCCAGAGCTCCTGCCCTTCCCGTTCCGCCACCAGCGCCTCGACGCGCTGGAACGGCTCCAGCGCTCCCCCGAACCGCTTGCGCGAGCTGCGCGCTCCGCGCGCGAAAGCGGAGATGCGCCCGCGCCCGCGGACCAGGAGATGGACCACCGCGTCCGCCTCGCCGTAGGCGATGGCCCGAAGCACCAGGGCGTCGACGCGGTGCGCGCGCAGGTCCACCGATCAGGCGACCTTCGAGCTCTTGGGCCCGCCCTGCGCAAGCTGCCGGAGCCCGGCGATCCCAGGGGTGCGCGCCAGCATCTTGAGGATTCCCATAGGCGGGAATCTAGCATCCCAGGGCGCGTCAGGGCGTGCCGAGCTCCTTGAGGAACCGCGCACACTCCGAGGCGACCGGCTTGTCCCGCTCCTGCTTGGGGATCGCGCATCGCTCGAATTCGGCGCGCGCCTCCTTGGCCCGCTGTTGCCGCGCCAGCACCTTGCCGAAGAGCAGGTGCGCGTCCCCGACGTCCGGGCATTCCTCGGCGTACCGGCCGAACGCCTTGCTCGCCTCGTCCAGCCTGCTCTGCTCCGAATAGATGGTCCCGAGCTGCCTCCATCCCAGACAGTACTTCGGCGCCACCGCCAAGGCCCCGCGGATCTCGCCGATGCCCTTCTCCGGCTGGCCCGACTTGTACAGCGCCCATCCGAGGTTCGCCTGCGCCACGGTGCGCGTCTTGTACAGCGGGTCGCGCGCGGCCTTGTCGAGCAGGGGAATGGCGTCGGTGAACTGGCTGCGGGAAATGTAGAGCGCGCCCAGGTTGGTCATCGCTTCCGAGTAGTCCGGCCGCATCTGCAGCGCGCGCTTGAACTCCTTCGCGCCGTCCTCGGGCCGGCCGAGCGAGTACCAGTAGATGAGGCCGAGCCCGTTGTGCGCCTCGGGCGTCTCGTCGAGGTCGAGCGACTGCATGTATTCCTTGATCGCCCCTTGCGCATCCCCCTGGTAGAGGAGGTTGTCGCCGAGCTGCTGGTGGATCTCGGCCGCCTGCGCACGCTGCTCGGCGGACATCCCCGAGCAGGAAGCGAGGAGCAGCAGCGCGAAGGCCGCGAACAACCGCGCCACCGCCTGCATCGGATCGTCGATCTGCGGCTTCTCGGCCGGCGCCTCCTCCACGTCGGCGGGCGGCCAGAACGCCGGGGTGCTCTCGAGAAGCTCGGATCGGTGGGCATCGTCGAGATTGGCCCAGCCGGTGCCGTCGAGGATGAACCCCATGCTCTCGGCGAAGTTCAGCGCCTCTTCCAGCGCCTGCTGCACCTCCCGCTGCTCCACCGGAGGGGCCGAGTAGATGACGTTCTCGCCGCTCTCGGCCAGCGTCAGCGCCACCATCACCTGGAAGGTCGCCCCTTCGCGGACCGCCACCACCGCACCCTGGGCCGCCTGCGCGGTGCGGCCCACCGGCTGGACCACCGGCTGGTTCGTCGCCACGTAGAGCGCGACGATGAGCTGCGGCTCGGCGGGGACGTGCGTGCGCTTCGGGTCTTCCTGCAGCATCAGCGGCCCTGGATGGTGAACTCTTCGTTCACGTTTTCGGTCTCCGCCGCCGTGCGCTTCGACTCGATCAGGGGATTGTCGATGGTCACCGTGTTCCCTCCGGAGTCCCCCTCGCCCACGACCATCTTCAGGAAGCTCGCCGGCGATGCGCTCTTGCGGCCCCCGTCGGCGCGCTTGGTGGCCGCGAAGAGGACCTTGTTCACTCCCGGATGCAGGTAGCGGGTGATCTCCAGCACCACCTGGGGCTCGCCCGCCCGGATCTTGCGCACGAACTTCGCGTTGACGAACACGTCGACGTCGTACTGCGCGGCGGCGCCGTCCTTCTCCTCGGTGACCAGCCAGTATCGTTTCGTCATCGCGGCCGCGACGGCGGAGGGCAGCAGCGGCGCGAGCGCGGGGGACGAGGTGGAAGCCGGAACGGCCGCCGGCGGATGCTCGACCTGATACCCGGGGCAGTCGAGATGCACGTCGCCGCGCTCGTCGATCCGGACCGTCCTGCATTTGTCGAACTTCTGCGAGCGCAGGCCGTCGATGTTCACCCCGTTCAGGAAGACCGAGGCGAGAAGCAGCGTCAGCATGCGCGGAGCGTCCCCCGTAACCGCGCGTGCGGTCAAGGATGTTTCAGCGTGGCGTAGGCGCTGTGGGCGTGGATGGACTCGAAGCTCTCGGCCTCCACCTCCCAGCGGGTGAAGTTCGGATCGCGCCGCAGCCGCGTTCCCACCTCCCGCACCAGGTCCTCCACGAAGCGGGGCCGCTGCCAGGCGCGCTCGGTCACGTACTTCTCGTCCGGGCGCTTGAGCAAGGCGTATAGATCGCAGCTCGCCGAGTCCTCGACCAGGGCGATCAGGTCTTCGATCCAGAAGAACCGGTCGAACCAGACGCGCACCGCCACCAGGCTCCTCTGGTTGTGCGCCCCATGCTCGCTGATCGCCTTGCTGCACGGGCAGAGCGTGGTGACCGGCACCTCCAGCGCCACCCAGAGGTCGTAGTCGTCGCGCGTGACGCTGGCGCCGAAGGTGCAGGAGTAGTGCAGAAGCCCGACAGCCCCCGTGACGGGGGCCTTCTTCTCGATGAAGTAGGGGAACCGGACCTCGACGCGCGCGGCGTCCGCGTCGTGGTCGCGGCGCAGCTCCGCGCAGAGCGTGCGGAACTTGCGGATGTCGATCTCGCGCCGGTGCCGGTTGAGCAACTCGACGAAGCGGCTCATGTGCGCGCCCTTGCGCTTGTGCGGGACGGACACGCTCATGTCGATCTCCGCCACGGTGTGCTGGAGCCCCCGGGCGCGATCGAGCACGCAGATCGGATATCGCAACCCTTTGACGCCGGCGCGATCCAGCGCGAGCCGGCGCGAGTCGTCCTCGCTGTGGACGTCGCGCAGCGCGGACAGGGTCCGCCGCAGCGCTGATTCGCTCTTCGGCAAGCGGCGCGACTTCACAGGTCGAGCTCCCCGCGCAGGACGGTGACGGCGTTTCCGCCGATGAATGCGCGAAACCGGCTGGTGATCTCCGGGGACACCATTTCATGGTGTCCCCCCATCGTTTCACGCACCTCTACCTCGATTCGGCCCGGCCGGCCCATCTCGTCGCCCTGCGTGAAAAGCAGCCGGCGCGGCATCGCTTCGGGCTGCACGGTCTGGATCAGCGCCCCGAGTTGCCCCGCCGCGCTCCCCGTCACCGGGTCCTCGAGGATTCCGTACCCGGGGAAGAAGCAGCGCACCGCAGCGTCGACTCCCGCCGCCGGGTGCAGGGCAAACACCGCGAACCCGGCGACGCCGAGCTGGCGTCCGAGTCGGTCCAGCGACGGGCCGTCTGGTCTGCAACGCGCGAGCGTCTCCCGGTCGCGGACGCAGACGTAGAGGTTTCCCTCCAGGATGGCGCTCTTCCAGGGGACCATCTCCGGGCTCAAGGCTTCCGGCACGATTCCGAGCGCGGTCGCGAGCTCTGCCGGGACCTGCGCCCGCTCGAAGCGGCTGGCGGGCGTCTCGATGACGACGCTCAGCTTTCCCTCCCGGCGCGAGAGCTCGACGTTCAGCCTGCCGCTCTTGCAGGTGAACGCCGTCCGCGTCACGCGGCCCTCCGGCACGCGGATGCGGCCCGCTTCTTCCACGAGCACATGGAAGGTTGCGAGGGTCGCGTGTCCGCAGAAGGCGACTTCGGCTTCCGGCGTGAACCAGCGCAGGTGCAGCGCGGCCGTGGGCTCGCGGGCGGGCAGCGGAAAGGCGGTCTCGCTGTGCTTGAGCTCGTTGGCGATCCGCTGCATGGTCTTCGCGTCGAGGTCGGCGCCGTCCAGCACCACCCCGGCGGGATTTCCCGCCAGCGGATGCGGGGCGAACGAGTCGACGACGTAGCAGGGGCGGCGCATCTACACTCCCCTCTTCTCGCCCCAGATCACCTTGTGCAGCTGCAGCTGCAGCCGTGCCGGCCTGCCGCTCTCGAGCACCCAGGCGGCGAGATCCTGTGGCGAAACCTGGCCGTAGGATGGGGAGAAGAGAACGGGAACCTTGCCCCAGAGCTGGAGCTCGTCGAGCTTCTGCAGCGCCCACCGGAAGTCGTCGCGCGAGCAGACCACCACCTTCACCTCGTCGCCGGCCGCAAGCTCGCCGAAGGCGCTGAACTCGACATGCGGCTCGTCCGATCCCGGAGTCTTCAGATCCACGATCTTGCGCACGCCCCGCGGCACCGTCCCGAGGGGGCGCTGGCCGTGCGTCTCGAGGGACACCTGGTAGCCACGGTCGAGCAGCTCTTGCGCGAGCTGCGGCAGCTCCTTCTGCAGCGTGGGCTCCCCCCCGGTCAGGCAGACGAACCTGGCCGGGTACTTCGCCACCTCAGCGAGGATCTCCTCGCGGGACATCTGCCGGCCGCCGTAGAACGCGTACTCGGTGTCGCAGTACTGGCAGCGCAGATCGCACCCCGTGAACCGCACGAATACCGTGGGCACGCCGGCGAGGGTCGACTCGCCCTGGATGCTGTGGAAGATCTCCGTCACCCGCACGCGCGGGTGTTTATCCGCGGTCAGCGCGGCTTGCAATCACCAGGACTCTATTCGGGCCAGCGTGCGCCCAGCCACTTGTCCCGCGCCGCCAGCTGCTCGGGCGTCGCCCTCGGGTCCGGAATGAACGTCACCGTGTCGCGCGGCGCCGCGGCGAGCTGCACGGAGACCTCGACGAGCTCGTCCATGCGAAAGAGCGCAAGCCGCACGGTCTGCCCTGGCTGCGCGCGGGCGAGCCTCTGCTTCAGGTCGGCGCGGAAGCCGTCCACGGCGATGATCTCGTCGCCGGCGGCGAGACCGGCCGCCTGCGCCGGCGACCCGTCCGCGACGGAGGCGATCTCCAGGGCACCGGTCTTCTCCCGCAGCGTCGCGCCGATCCACGACCGGTTGCGGGCGTCCGGCGGTGGCGCGTCGTCCGGATCCTGCTCGGCGCCTCCCTTGTCGTCGGCGCCGCCGGCAGGCGCGAGGACCGGCTTGAGCCCTACCCCCGCCAGCGCCTCGTCGAGCTCGAGCTCCTCCGTCGAATGGATCGCGCGCTGGAACCACTCGTGCAGCGAGCGATCTCCGATCAGATCGGTCGCCGCCTTCTCCACCCCGTCCTCGGGGAGGCCCGGCGGGCGGCCGTGCTTCTCGAACAGCGTGCGCACCAGGTCGTCGAGCGACTTCGCCCCTCCGCTGCGGCGCCGCAGCTCGAGATCGAGCAGGAACCCGACGATGCTGCCCTTCAGGTAGTAGGAGACCGTGGTGTTGGCGGTGCTCTCGTCGGGACGGTAGTGCTTGATCCAGGCGTCGAACGACGCCTGCGACAGCGAGGTTCGCAGCCGCCCCGGTGTCCGCAGGAGCTGGGTGGTCCGCTCCGCCCAGATCTCGAGGAAGCGCTGCGGCGTCACGAGGCCCGCGCGCAGCAAGGTGACCACTTCGTACGTCGAGGTCAGCCCCTCCATCGCCCAGAGCAGTCGCGTGTGGTTCTCGCGCGTCCAGTCGTAGGGCGTGAAGGCGGATGGCCGGACGCGCTTCACGTTCCAGAGATGGAAGAACTCGTGCGCCACCAGCAGGAGGAAGTCCTCGTAGGGGGTCTTCTGGACGAAGGAGAAGCGCGGCACGATCAGGGCGCAGCTGCGCCGGTGCTCGAGACCGCCGCGGCTCTTGTCGTTGAGGTGGAGGATGAAGAGATAGCGGTCCGGGTATGGAAGTCCCCCGAAGATGCCCGCCTCGGCATCGATGATCTTGATTAGGTCCGCGACCACGCGAAGTCCGTCGAAGTCGCCCCGCCCCCACACCACCAGCTCGTGCCGCACGCCCCGCGCGGTGAACGTGTGCACCGCGTGCGACGCCTCGGTGCCGCACTCGAAGGGGCTGTCGGCCAGCTCGTCATAGTCCTGCGCGACGTAGGCGCCGTCCTCGAAGGGGAGAGCGACCCAGGCGCGCCAGCTCCAGGGCAGCTGCAGGCGCACGGAGCAGGTCTCGCCCTCGCGGCCGACCACGAACGCGGCCGTCGCGCTCGGGTTCAGGAACGCGTGGGTGCTGTCGACGTGATTGGTGCGGACGGTGAGCTCGAAGCAGTGGAGCCGGTACCAGACGCGGATCGCCCGCGCTCCGGAGGAGCGGACGCGCCAGGTCTGCTTGTCGACCTTCTCGACCTGCAGCTCGCGGCCATCGCCCTCCGCGCGCAGCCCGTCGACGTGACGCTGGTGCTCGCGAACGAGATAGCTTCCTGGCGTCCAGACCGGAAGTCGGACGTCGAGCGACTCCGCCCCGCGGGATTCGACCTGGAGCTCGACTTCCGCACGACGCGCCTCAGGCTGTTGAATCCGGAATGTGTACGCGTTCATGGAGCGCGCAGTCTATTACCGGGAGATGAGGCGCGCGATCTGCACTTTGTCGGGAGCGTCCGGGGCGAGCTCGAGGTAACGCGAGTACGCTGCCTTCGCTTCGGCGTTCCTGCCCAGCAAGACGAAGACCATTCCCATGCCCCGGTGCGCGGTAGGGAGCGTGGGATCCAGCTTCAGCGCCGAGGAGAACGCGGCTTCGGCAGCCTTGGTATCGAACGCCCGGAGCGCCTTGTCGCCCTTCGCGGATTCGGCTTCGGCTGCCGCCCTCGAGGTGGACGCGATCTTCGTTGGGCGGGCCTCTGGACGCGGGCGCGCGGCCACGGGATCGGGGTCCGCTCTCGGCTCGAGCTGCCTTCGGCTCTTTCTTGCCACTGCGGGCTGAGGGTCTGGCGGCGGGATCCGGGCCGCGGACGGGGGCTGGAGAGCTGCGGCCTTGCCTGGTGCCGGCTGTGCAGCTGCGGCTTGAGGGGCGGTTGCGGCTTGGGGCGCTTTGGCTGGGAGAGGAGGGAGCGGGAGCTCGGGGGCAGGGACGGGCGGCTCGGCGTGCACGGGTGCCGCGACGGACAGCGCGGCGACCGGCGGGAGTGGCGGAATCGCGGGCCCAGGCTTCGTCGGGCGCAAGGCGAGGACCAGCAAGGCGGCCGCGACGGCGCTGGCGCCGCTCGACAGGACCAGCGCAGCCGTGGGGAGGCGACGCTGGAGAGAGAGCAGCGCGAGGGCTTCGGGGCAGGCGGGGTCCAACTTCAGGGCTGCCTGGAGGTGCGCGCGCGCTTCTGCCTGCTTGCCGCGGCGCCAGAGCAGCGCGCCGAGCCGGGCCCTCGGCTCGGGCCACGCGGTGTCCAGCTCCGCCGCGCGGCGGAGCGCAGCTTCCGCGCGCGAGGAACGCGACCCGTCTGGATCGGGCGTCGAAGACAAGGCCTCACCCAGCCGGAACTGGAGCACGGCGTTGCCCTGGACCAGGGGATCCTGGAGCGCGCGCTCGGCCTCGGCGAAGTGCCGCTGGTCCAGCAGCTGCTTTACTTCTCGGTCGATCGCCGCGGACGGCGAGAGCCGCGGCGGCAGCGACGAGCGCACCTGCTCCTCGACCAGCGCAAGCCGCGTACCGAGGTTCGCCACGCCCTGCAGCCTCGAAACGAGGAGCACGGCCAGCTTCTGGCGCGCTTTTCTTTCCGCCTGCAGCTCCGCGCGCAGCGCATCGTCGGCGACGACCGGGCGGCTCTCCGGACTCGCTTCGGGGGCGACAGCGGTCTCCGGCGACTGGGGCTCGAGGGGATCCCACACCGGCGTGAACACCGGCTGCGGCTCCGTGGCTGTCGGCGCCGTCTCGGGAGCTCCCTCCGGCGCGGCGGCCCGCTCCAACTCGATCTTCGCCAGCTTCTGCGCCGGCGGAAGCGGGGTGCTGGCGGCGACGGCCGCCAGGATCAGCCGCTCTTCCTCGCGGCTCGGGCGGTGCTGGATGCGCTCGATGGCGCGCGCCATGTCCGCGAGCGTCCTGTACCGCTGTTGACGGTCGGCCATCGCCTTCCGGATCACCGGCGCGAGGGGCCCTTTCACGAGCGCCCCGGCGTCGGCTTCCACCGGCGGCGGACGGAGCGTGATCAGCTCGTAGGCGAGCGCCCCCGCGGCATAGACGAGGACCCGGGAATCTTCGGGCAAGACGGCGCCGTTGCGCAGCTCGGGCGCAGCGTAGGAATCGCCTGCCGGAGGGTCGCCGGTGAGCAGTTCGAGCGCGCCACCGTCGTCCACGAGCAATTGGTAGGGGCGGATCGCCTGCGCCTTCTTCTCCGACAAGCGGATGGCGGCGAGCAGCAGTGCGCCCGAGAGCGCCGCCGGGAGCTCCGTGGCCTTCTTCTGCGCCTGCGCGAGGAACGACGCGACGGATGCCGTCACCGGGGCTCCTCGATCCGTGTCAAGAGTAGCTCCAGGTGCCCGGGCCTCGTGGATTCTGCGACCGCGAAAAGGACCCTCTCCCGCGGCACCAGCGCCGGTCCCGTCAGATACCGTTGCAGCACGGCCGCCGCCTGCGCACCTCTGGCCGCCTCCCGTGAAGGCGCAACCATCGCGAGACGGAACGCCGGGTCGAGCCCGACCAGGGCCGCGAGCCGCTCCATCCGTCCGATCTCAGGGACCCCGAGGCGTTTCGAGGCCAGCCAGTCGCTGATCGGTCGCTCGAAGCTGTCCTGTGGCACGCGCGAGACGCGAAGCGATCCGAAGTCCGGGACCGACACGCTCACGTCCCGCGCCACGTCGGCCGGTCCCGCCGGCAGCTCCACGCGGCCGGCCAGCGGCGGCGCATCCACCCGCACATCCACGACGCCTCCCGGCAGTCCTTCGAGCACGAACAGACCGCGCGCGTCGGTCGACGCCGACGCGGGCCCGGCGCTGAGGCGGACCTCCGGAAGCGGTGCCCCAGCCACCAGCAACCGGCCGCGCAGGACGCGCCAC
>Ga0209236_1000053_pt1 | contig 50444 bp, 45 predicted proteins | sample GraSoi013_1_40cm_FD_185819 | JGI IMG/M metagenome (GOLD analysis project Ga0209236, IMG submission 185819) | Grasslands soil microbial communities from the Angelo Coastal Reserve, California, USA - Sample 09_27_2013_1_40cm (SPAdes) (version 2) | ecosystem: Environmental > Terrestrial > Soil >... | reverse complement strand
AAGTGTACAAGGGTCCTGATGGTCGAGTAATCCATGCAGAACTGACAATCGGCGACTCAATCGTAATGATAAGCGACGCGAACCCAGAATTCCCGGCGTTTCCGGCAATGATTAATGTCTACACGGAGGATGTTGACGCAGCCTACAAGCGAGCGCTTAAGGCCGGCGCGACCTCGCTGAGAGAACCATCTAACCAGTTCTATGGCGACCGGACCGCGGGTGTCAAAGACGCTCACGGCAACCAGTGGTGGATCGCTACCCATGTGGAAGACGTATCTCAGGAAGAGCTGGAGAAGCGAATGAAGGCTCGCGAGTCCCTGTAGACAGTCTCCTCCAACAACTATTTTGGACCTGATCAGGTGTCGGAGGAACGTTTGGGCACAATGTTGAAGGGGTCGGAACGGTTTTGACGAAGGGTCTCCTGAGTCAGAGATAGGACTTCTTCACGCAGTTCCCGCGGAATGCTTTTGTTGAAGTTCTTGGTAGCGAGTTCGTCTACTGTGTCCAGATGGGTTTTTGCCCGGACTCGCAGCAACGAAGCTTCCTCGGCGATGTTCTTGATCTTCGATTCCAGCAATTCCCTGGAAGCTCGGGATCTAGTGTATTCCGCTCGCAGGTCGGACCGTTGGGATCTGAGATGTCTCACGTTGGGGAGGCGTAGAATCTGACTCCTTGACGTAAAGGCTTCTCGAGCCTCCTTCTGAATTGGTCTGAGTGACCCGTTTATGATTCGTTTCGCCCGCTCAAGTGTCTTTTTCGCCTTTTTCTCGCCGAGCGGTAGCCTGGTTGATTCGATGGATTCGCATAGTCCTTCGAGCAAGTCTGTCAGTTCCGGATAGCCGTCGGATTCCTTGGCCAAAGTCGTCAGCGGGGTTTTCACGTATCGCGTCAATACTTCTATTGCCTGCGGATGGGTATGCATTTCTCCCCTATGATGCGACGACAGAAGCCTTGCGAATACCCCGCCCAGTCTGGACATTTCTTCGTCCAAGAGCTTCTTTCTCAGTCTTTTGAGCTCCGCTTCTTTGGCATTGGCAGCTCGAATCTCGGAATCAGATTCGATCCGCTCTATAGCTTCTAGAAGGGATCCCTCGTTGTAGACAAGTTGGTGAATCTCCTTTTCGAGACGGAAGCGAGAATCTTCAAGATCCTGTAACATCGCGAGATGCTCGACGAGTGTCTTGGAGTGTTCTCGTATTTGGTCGTGGATCGACGTGATGTCTCGGGTCCTTGTCTGGAACTGGGACGTTTGGTTGTAGAGCTGCTGCAGCCCTTCTATCTCCGCTCTAAGCCAACCTCTCTCCGAAGCGTAGTGTGAACCCATGGCTTTCACCGAATTGTTGTAGCTTGAACTAGCCACCCGCAACAGTCTCGTTATGCTCGCCTCGAGTTTCGATACCGGCGTGTTCGAACTTGATTTTAGGAACTCACCGCACGCAGCGACAATCTCTCCCGATACGCGGCTTAATGCCATGGCGGCTCGAAGGCGACGGGAATCGCCTAAGCCAGACATGTCCCATTTGGTGTTTCGAATGAATTCTCGGCAGCGACTATCCAGAGACGAAGCCAGTGAATGCGCGGTCTCTCCTAACTGTCTCGCTTTGGCTTGAAGAGGTTTCAGCTGAGGGTCAATCGCTGAACCTGTCCAATGTTGGAGAGCCTTCTCGATATCTGCGGCCTTCTTGCCCTCCTTCATGGCTAGGCTGGCCTCTTGCGCGGCTCGGAAAGCTTGGGCGGAATGGTTCTCGTTTTCAAAGCTGTAAAATTTCACAAACCGCTACACGCTCTGGATGCGTCCGCACACGATAGGCAGGGTCGCTCGAATTGCTATAGGATAGCAATGTCTTAACAGTTCCTGCTAGTGGCAGACATTGAGCAGCAAGTTTTATGATACTCAGTAACAATGAGATCACGGAATCAACAGATTGACAGGCAAATGGGACCCCGCTGGAAGGTTCCCTACTGTGGATTCACTTGACATAGCGATATTGGAAAGGATGCTTTCTGACGGACGAACGACCTTCAAAGAATTAGCGGGAGCCACTAACAACGACAGCCGGACCATTGCAAGCAGGTTCCAACGACTGGTAGAAACGGGCGTATTGAAACGTGCCACCGTAGAGGTGGACTGGTCAAAGGTCGGTTTCACAGCCTCGGCGTACATGGGAAGCACCACCGCACTAGGTGAAGATGATAGGAGAAAACTGCTCGAATTCTTGCGGCATGAGCCTCGGGTTCTTGAAGCCTACACCACAATCGGCTCGAATGAGTATTTCATGAAAGTCGTTGACTTCGACATCGCAACACTTAGATCTGGTATTTGCGCACCGCTGGAACCTCTAACTGTAGACCTCACCACATCGCTCATTGTTGACCCAATCAAATCGACCGACTATTCTGGGCTGCTTCGATATCTAAAACATAGGAAAAGCTCCAGTTGAAGCGGCTCTTTCTAAAGCGAAGCCGAGTAAAGACAATCTACGTAACCCTTAGCCTGGTCTAGCGAGATTCTAGATTCCACTTGAGATTCCTGTGCCATCTGCCTTGGGCGTTTTCCAGATAAAAACGAGAACCCGTGCGTTATGAAATTCTTCTCACGTTCATGTCGTTAGGCGAGATTGTCTTATCGAGCAGATGTGAACAGATTTATCTCAAGTCTTGATCCATCTTGAAACATGCTAGCACCTGAAGAGTCGATCCGTGAAATTGTCAGGGATTGCATGGACGCCTGGAACAGACATGACGCGAAAGTATTTGCATCGCTCTTCGCAAAAGACGCTGACCTCACGAACTGGAGGGGTCAAGGGGCGACTGGCAGAGATGCCATCGAGAGAGCACATGTACTCTCCTTTGCCACCAGGTTCAAGACCAGCCATCAAACGAGCGAGAATATCAAGGTCCGGCTCATAAAACCAGACGTAGCCTCCGTAGATATCTGGTGGAATATGACAGGTGCCTCGGATGATTCCGGCCAACCTCGACTTTCAAGGCGTGGGATTCAGCTGGATCATGACGAACGAGGAAGGGAAGTGGCTGGTCAAAGTCATGCACAATTTGGACTTGACGGCGATAACCCCGATAAAATAGCCCCCATGAGATAACCACACGACGGGAACGGAATGACGTTCGAGTTAATACTTAGGTCAAATGCAGCATCCTTAATGGCGTTGTCAATGACTCAGCGTGGCTGCTCTTACCTTCGGATATGGTAGTGGGTGGACGATGCTTGGGGTCCATTTCTCTCCCCATTTCCGGTAGGCGGACAGGATACCGGCTAGGTCTCGTCCTTTCTCTGTGAGACTGTAGACGACTGAGAAGGGTTCTGTGCCTGTTACTCTTCTCTCAACGATTCCCATACTCTGCAAATACTTCAGAGTTCTAGAAAGAGTTCGAGCGTTAAGATCATCGGGCTTTCCCTTTCGAAGTAGATCGTTGAATCGGAGGGGATTGTCGAGGAGATAATATGAAATCAGGATTCTCCACTCGGAGCCTAGCTTCCTTACCGCTTTGATTACCGCGCATATGTCTCTCCTGCAAAGTTCTTTTTTTCCCGATATGATGCTTGAGATATCGGGTTGGCAGCTAGACGCAAGCTTACTCAATGTTATCTAATGCAACAAGGTTAGCCCGAGATATAAGCAGCAATGGGACACAGACGTTAGTTGCACTCGTTTTTCTCTGATTCATTTTCTAATTTTGGGATGTTGAATGACCCGTGGTGAATGGAGGAACAGACCCGACATTAGTTCCGATCAGGTAGCCACCGAATGCAAGAGCCCATACTAGGATAGGGTAGGCGACGATCCGCTCAATGCCTCCGGGGCCCAAGCCAAGGTTGACTCCAACGCCTGACAAGACTGCGGCACCAATTGCGATAGTTCCAGCTATGGGGAAAAGTCTGTCTAACGGTTTCATCACGAGTCTGCGAGACTCTATGGCCGACAGGCCGCCGAAGAAAAATACCAGGCCGGAGAGCGCGTCGTGCACTATTGCCCCCGCGATGAGAGGCGCTGGAACGTTCGAGATCGGCTGCATGATTTGTTGGCCCGCGTAGACGTAATACGGAATGTATGACAGCGGGAGAGCAACCAGGCCAGCTGCGAAAACAAGGAAAACCTTCCAGAACTTCTTGGCAGGGAACGCCTTCCGAAACTGCAAGGCCGCCTCGAGGGAGAGGACGGTCAAGATGCTGAGGGAGAGAATGTAGATAATCGATGCTGGCTGGTGTATTGTCAGCCTGCCCGGCGGGTTTAGTGGAACGGCTATCGGAGCGCCAAGGTCGCTGATGAAGTCATTGGAGACGCTGTAGCCCGGGAAGACAGATTCCGCCACCGTGAGACCGAGAACGAATACAGTGTTCCCGATGAACAACATCACACCCGCTAGTCTTGGAGGAGGAATATCCTTCAGCAAAGAAAACGCCGAGCTACGTCTTGAATGGCGTACCTCAGATCTTGACGTGTGGATCTCTCTTACGCGTGCTCACTCGGGGCGGGGTCGTCGTTCCAGATGTCGACAACGCACTTCCATGCTTTGTCCTCCATTCGCCAAATCGTCACGGCTTTGCCGCGTAATGTGACGCGATTGCCCTTCTCGTCGTTGAACGAGACCTGGTTCGTACCGACACCGTAGGCGAGGTCGCAATCTCGGGCGATCGCGAACCGAGTCGTCTTCCATTCGATGCTGAAACCCGGGATCTTCAAGCTGTCAATCACATAGTTCCGAATCGCATTCTTGCCGATAATGGGCGTCTGTCCTGGCGGAATAACAATTGCATCGTCGGCCCAAAAGGAGACAATTTGTTCCACGTCGCGAGCAGCTGCGGCCGCTGCGCACCACGCCTCATCGGCTCGCTCCAGTTCGTCTCGAGCCCTGTCCATATCTCGTTTGAGGCTCAATCATATCTTCTCCTTTCATACTCGACTGGAGAGCACTCAAATAAGCATAGAGCACAGGAAAGCTTAGACGAGGATTAGAAAAGCATCGGAGGGGGCATTGAGCAATCAAGGCACAGCAGTTCCAAGATTTCAAGCATGAACTCTGATATAGCTAGCTCAGGTGATTGACAAGGGTGACCTGTTGACCCCTGAAGAGGTTGCGAGAAAATCCATTGACGCTTTCAACCGCCACGACAAGGCTGCTTATGCTGCATTGATCGCGCCAGACGCGGTGGCCTATGACCCTGTAAGCGAATAGCCATCTCCTGTGAGTCGCACCCTCGAACCTGGGCCCCCATGAAACGAGCTGCTCGAACAGACGACTGGTCCGCTGGTCTTTGGTAAAAAGAGTATGACGACAGACAAGACGTTGCCCCTACTGTACCGAAGATAACATTCGGGTCCGTTGTGGACTTGGATTTCCGCTCAGAATTATTAGCGCCTCAAGCACCTGGTTCAGACAGAGAAACGAAGCAGACGATTTATGGCCCGACTCCAAATTTCAGACTCCGAAAAGAAGAGAGCCGCAGTTCGGATTCTAGGAATATCGGGGAGTGGACGAGAAAGGTCGTACAACACCGCCCTGCTTGAGGCGGCAAAAACCCTCGTCCCTGAAGCTGCCGTGCTGGAGATTCTTGACCTGTCCCGTTTCCAGTTGTTCAATGAAGACCTGCTCGCTGAAATGCCTGAGGAGATACAGGAGTTCAAGGAGAGGGTGAAACAGTCGGACGCGGTACTCTTCGCGACGCCCGAGTACAACTACTCGGTCTCTGCTGTTTTGAAGAACGCGATCGAGTGGGGAAATCAGCCGAACAACTCGTGGGACGGCAAGCCTGCGGCGATCATCAGCGCTTCCATTTCTCTACGGGGTGGCGCGGGGGCGCAGGCGCATCTCAGACAGATAATGGTGGACTTGAACATGCATCCGATCAATCAGCCTCAGCTGCTCTTGGCAAGAACGGGGGAGAAATTCGACGCCAACCTCAAACTCGTAGATTCAGCCTCCTTGAAAACTCTGCAAAGCCTGCTCGACGCCCTTGTAGAATGGTCGCGGAGATTCTAGTTGGAAGCAGCGAGTAGCACGAAGAAGAGCGCGTCATGGCCCCCTATGCCAGGAACCTACCAGGTTGGCGATCCAAATGACCCAGTCGCAGTTTGTGCGCTTACCTCTGAGCGTTTGATCGGTCCGCTTGTAGCTGTTCCGGGAGTGGCGATTGCGGGCACGGTCTACACCGCCAATCTTGGCATTACCCGGATTATTGTCAACATCACGTCTAATCCTGCGATCCGTTTCCTGCTCATCTGTGGCAAAGACTCTGCGCTATTCAAGCCGGGACAGTCTCTTGTCGCTCTATCTGAGAAGGGCGTTGACGACAAACGACGGATTATCGATGCGGCTGGTTATGATCCAGTTCTTCCATCTGTTGCTCCGGAGCAGGTAGTGCAGTTCAGGAAACAGGTGGAAGTAATTGACTGGACCGGAGAAGAAGATCTCCAGATCTTAGAGGAACGGGTGAAGAGTCTCTCTGATCGCAATCCGGGTGTTTTCGTAACGGGAAAGAAAGCCGATGCTTCTGCAAAGCAAGAAGCGTTCACGTCAATTCGACCGGGCGGCCAGCGTGAGCCGTTGATTTATGATCCGAAAGGATACTTTGTGATCACCGTCGAGCCTGATCAAAAGGAGATCACTCTACGACATTACTTGCCTGATCATACACCGGCTCATGAGATGCGGGGACGAGGAACCACTTCGATGCTACTCGGTCTCCTGCGGGATGGGCTTGTTACACAGTTGAGCCATGCTGGCTACTTAGGCGAGGAATTGGCCAAGGCACAGACCGCGTTACAGTTTGGGTTGCGGTACGATCAGGACCGGCCTTTGAGGGCCCGGGAATCGGTTGCTCCTCCACCGTCGTCGGAGGCAAAGGCTGCTGAACCCGCGGCTCCGAAAATAACGCCGACCCAAGCCTATTCTCTAAAGAAATTTGGAGAGCTCGGTCCCGGAGCCTCGGTCGATCTGTTTTTCTCGGCAACTGATACTCCTCAGGACCATGTTCTCGGAGGAATGTTCCTCGATATGGATGAGAGTGGCGCATCCCGGGTTTACACTCGAACCTCTCAACGTCTCCAGGTTGAGTGGACAGGGACGAGTAAGCTGATCATGGGCTGTGGAGCCGACGTGGTCGTGGGAGCGATACTGCGGGTTTTTGGTAAGCTGGACGAGAAAAAACTGGTTCACGCGGAGACACTGATCATCCTGACCGATGTGGCCAAGATCACCGAGCCCAACAAGGGAAAGGGCCAATGATCTAGCATGTCTGAGGTCGTAGTAAGGTCGACGGAGAACGGTCCGAATCTTGTGATCGTTGACGGGAAGGTTGTTCAGGCCTGGTGCCGGTGCGGCGGGTCCACGCTGATGCCTTTCTGCGACGGGACGCACAAGAGGAACGGGTTCATGGCCAAAACGCACGAGGTCAAAGTCCGCTGATGAATCCATAGTGGAAGTGCGTGTGTTTAGCTCGGGCTGCGGGATGGTGGAGTTCTGACAAAAAACGGTCTAGTACTCATAGTCTGACGAAGAGAGGAACACAGTAGCCATAACGCCCGATCGCCTGCTCGGCTCAGTGTTCTCGCAGATGACTAGCCGATCTCGCGCCCGGATCACCTCCATAGTATTACTGTTTCTCGGGCTCGCTCTCACCTCGACCAGTCCTGTATGGGTCCATGGAGATACCGAGCCTACTGGAATATTCAGAATAACGCTGATGGTTCCCCAGCCAAGTCAGGCCCGACAGGCTTGGTCGTTGCTCGTCCAGAGCAACCTTCAGGCGTTGGGCATCGACGCGCAGAGGGTTGTTCTTGACTGGCCCACAATCTTCGACAGGGCACTTACGCCTGCCTCTGATGTTCTCGGGAGAAGCTATGACAATGGCGGCTTTGACGCCCTATTCCTCGGCTATGCCCTCGGGATAGATGCTGATCCATATTCCTATTATCACAGCTCACAGTATGCTCCGATAGGTAGCAACTATTATCTCTGGAATAACAGCCAGAATGATCAGCTGACCACACAGGTCAAGCAAACACTCGACAAAACGCAACGGTTGGACTTGGTGAAGCAGTGGCAGGCGCTCGCCTATGACCAGCAACCCTCCGCCACGATACTCTACACGAAGGAAATTGTCGCCTTTGATTACACCATAACTAACGGGCAGTACGTGTTCAGCACCTATCACTCACCGTACTGGCCTCCGATCGAGCAATTGTCGATGCTGGGCGGGTCTACGACGGGCTCGATCACCTTGGCCCAGACTGGACCGGCTCCGTCGGAGGGCTTCAACCCGGCAGTGAGCAGTTCCTACTACGACCAGACCGTGTACGGAGCAATGTTCAGTGCGTTGGCGCAGAGGAATGACACGATCTTCAAGAACATGATTCCGGAATTGGCAAATGGCTGGTCTGTCGGGTCGGATCAGAAGACCTGGACTGTATCCTTGCGTCCCGGGGTGACATGGCACGACGGAGTTCCGTTCAACGCGACGGACGTGAAATTCACATTTGACGCGCTACAAGATGATACTCTTGCGGCGGACAATGAGGCGTTCATCAAGGGAATAGTCGGCGGAAAAACCGATGTAACAATCGTGGACCCGTACACGGTCAAGTTCACTCTCCCGAATCCCTACGCGTACTTCGTCGAGAACATCCTCACTACACCAATCATTCCAGCCCACGTACTAGCAAGCGTTCCCTATGCAAACTGGAGAACGAACCCGTTCAACACCGGGATCGGTGGTGGACCTGTTGGAACGGGGCCCTACAAGTTTGTCAGCTATAACTCGACGACTGAGACAAATCATCTGACTAGGAACGATAACTACTTTGATTTCCCTGAGAACGGGAAGACTGCGCTCCAGAGCAGGGGAGCTTTCGAGGTTAAGGACTATTACGTCAAACACATACCAAGTTCCGATAACGCTGTCTCCGCCCTCAAAACCGGCTCAGTAAACGTTCTTGATGCACAGTACGCTCTAGAGACCCAAACGGGTTTTCTCGCCTCCTGGCCGTTGAACCAGTGGACGTCTTACGACGGGTTCGGAGTCCAGGAGCTGGGCTTCAACATGAAGCACCCAATATTTGGAACAGGCGTCAATACCCCGCTAGGCCTTAGTGATCCGTCGAAGGCCTCTCTTGCCGCCAAATATGTTCGTCAGGCTATCAGCTACGCGATCCCGAGAGATCTGATAATACAGCAGCTTCTCGCCGGATACGGTAATCCTGGGATAACGACTCCGGTCGTGGGCAACTACCGGACGGGCTTCGCTGTCACCGACGGGTTCAACACGGCTCTCACCCCGTACAGTTTCAACCTCACAAAATCCCGGCAGTTATTGCAAGCTGCTGGCTTGTTCCCGGCCGCCCCTCCAAGCATTTGGGAAACCTGGGGGTTCGCCATCACCGTCATGCTCCTGGCAACAGTTGTCACGCTTGCAGCACTCTACACTGTAGAGGTGCGGCGAAACCGTCCCACCCGCTCAATACCACCGACACTACCATCGTCCTCACCGTCCCCGAGCAGTCCCGAGCGCCCACTTTCCACCGGTTCCCCAGCCGAACTTCCTTTCAACAACCCGGGAGCCGCCATGGACCCATAGAAAGTCTCTGCAGTCGTTCCAATCGCCCGGAGACAGCTGTCCTTGAATGAGGACACACATGACAACGAAGATCACGAAATCGAAGTTCGCTAAAGAAAACGGAGAAAAGATCTAGATTTTTATTCGCCTAACGCTCCAGTTCAGTAGACGTTGAGTATCCCCGAGGCGGGCACCCAGCGACGTCCTGCTAAGCCGGTACACGTAGTAGTATTTGGCCTTTTCAGCATAGTCTTTGGTGGGGTCGTAACCTTTGCAGTACTAGCCCTTGCTGCTATCGCCAGCATTACACAGGCTGATCCTTGGTATCCTTTGGTGGCTCTCACCAGCATTGGATGGGTCATATGTGGAATCGGTTACTTTCGGGGAAAGCGTTGGGCTTGGGCAGGTTCCATTCTGGTGTACGGAGGGGCTTTGGCAGCCAGTGTTGCCGAAGCATTCCTTCGTATACTTGTCTGGGGAATATTCATCGAACCAATAATCCTCGTCTATTTATTGGTACCCAGCGTGCGGGCTTACTTCTTCCGCTCTCCCTGGCTCTCCCTTGGAGCGGCTGAGACAGAGATTACTCCCTCTATTGGCTCTCTGCCGATCGCTGATCGCGAGAGAAACCGTCTGCACATTGGCAGCGGCGCAAATAAAATTCTCACCGGAGTTCTAATGCTGGCGATCGTATCTGTCGTCCCTGGTGTCGCACTCTCTGTGCATACAGTCTCGGTAACTGGCGTAACTCTCAACATTTATCCTGGAAACCCTGACAATCCGTGGTTCGGCTCTCGGCGGACCGTCAGTACCTCTATGTTCACCTGGGGACATGGTCTGATGGGATTCAGCTTCTCATTGGTCGATTATGACCCCTGGCAAGGGCATTCCATAGATTCGATCTCTCTCAAGACACAGGGCTTTGTCCTCTATTCACCTCCCCTTCCCATTTCTGTGCCGGCTCTCGGAGCGGTTGCCCTATCGATGCGGCTTCAAGCTCCAGACTACGACTACTACGGACCGATAACCATAGAAATCCAAACCTCATAGGGTTCGTTGTCAGCACAAAGGTTCATGAATTCTTCGAGAGGAGTTAGGCAATTGATCGGCTAGCGGGTTGTGGCCGATTACCCACGCTCTGATAGCAATTCGAGATATGAGTGAGCTAGAATTTTTGTAACGCTTACGAGGTCGGTTATGCGTACGTGTTCGTCTATTCCGTGAATGTTGCTGTCTTGTCGTGTGGCGCCTAGCACGGCTACGGGTATGCCAAGGTTAGTGACAACTGCCATATCGGTAGACCCCTGGCTTCCCGCTAGCGGTGTGTCTCTTCCCAGAACTTTTCTCGCCTGTTTTCTGACAACTTTGACTAGCTTGTGGTTGGGATTTGTAAGCATCGGATCGTATCCGAGGATCTTCTTCATCGACACCTTCGCTGGACTATTCTTTGCGAACTCTCTAACGACCCTATTGATCTCTTTCTCGACTATTGCAGCTTTCTCTTCTGGTATGAATCGTCTGTCGACTAGTATCTCGCATGTGTCGGGTATGATATTGCCTTTCAAGCCGCCTTTGATCATGTTCACGTAGAGGCCTGGCCGCATCTTCTTGGTCCCATACATCGGCTCCGCTGGAATCTTCGATCTTCTCTTCCCGATTTCCTGACCTAGAACTTTCAATTTCTCGATCAAACCAGCAGCCTCCTCAATCGCGTTGACACCGGTCCAACCACGGCCCGAGTGAGCAGCCACACCCTTGACAGCGATGACAAACTCGGAATCTCCCAGGGCTGCGACATGGAGAACTTCTATACCGCTATCACTGGATATGCAATAATCGATATCCTTCGTAATCACGCGTTTATCGACTAGATAATTCACGCCAGTATAGCCGCCCACTTCTTCATCAGTTGTGAACGTCGGAATAATCGACCCGGCAAACTTGGCACCAGTCTCCACCAACGCCTTCAACGAAAAGATAGTACACGCGTCCGACCCTTTCATGTCAGCCGCTCCCCGCCCATAGATCTGGTTATTCCTGATAGTCGGTTCGAACGGGTCGTTGGTCCATCCTGAAGGGTCCGCTGGGACAACATCCACATGCCCGTTGAGAAGTATCTTCGGACCGTCACCCTCGCCCTTGAGAGTCGCATACGTATTCGGCCGCGGACCCTTAAGCCCGACCTCAGGGCTAACCTTTCTTTTGATCGTGGCCTCGGGAATATAGCTCACAGAAGGCGTAACACCCAGCTCCTTGAGCTCCCGAGCAAGAACCTGCGAGATCTTCGGATAGTTCAGACCCGGAGGAACAGTAGTATCAATACTGACGAGGCGGCAGGTAAGATCCATCAGGTCCTTCTTGTGAGCGTCAATCCAACGATCAACCTGTCTCAGGACAGTTTGAGAGGCCAACGGATATCGTTTGGATCTGGGCCCCACTCGTTAATTGTTCTTTCGGACCCTTGCTGAGGCACGCTTAATTCTTGGAGCCTCCAATCTCTGTAGTCGGAGGAGCGAAAGCGTGGACCTCTTGGGACTCGTTCTCCACGGTGTGCCTATTCTGGTCCTGGTTCCTTGCATCGTCTGGATAGTGAGATTCAACATTTCCCAGCAGAAAGGGGAACGATTGACCCTCAAATGGCGAGACATGGACCCGGTCAGAAAGACCGTAGCCAGTCTCATATCTGTCTGGATTTGTTTGAACCTGTACTTATCGGTCGGAAACGAGCTCGCTAATCTCAATGTATTAGTTCTACCGCTTGGCTCGATCTACTCTATCTACGGGCCTATTCTGGTATGGGCATCAGCCTCTTCTATAGTGGGGCTGGCTGTCCTGCTTTCAATCAGGTTCCCCAGACGCCCCGTTATTGCCTGACTTTTCTTTTGATACCAATTTGGAGGGCGCTGCTGGCTGAGAGAGCGGCGATCTTGGATGTTCTATTCTCGTTTAAGGCGAGGCTAGGTTACAATGTTCATTGTTCTTTTCGGTAGATGCTTCTCGATTTCCTCATCGAGCCAGCGTCTGACCACCGTGTTACTTCGCATCGTGTCCATCGTTACCTTCTCGACCCCATCAAGGCCCTTGAGCCAATTGTGAATCTCCTCGGCCTCTGAAATGTTCAGGCAGAGCATGGCATAGATCGAAAATCCCTCGGCGTCAACAAACGAAAACACGAGCCTATCCGTCTTGACACGCATAAGTTTGTCGACCTCCGCCTTCTTTGCCGGATCAGGACAGAAAATCAGAAAATCACAGGCAACGCCTGGATACTTGTCGTAGTCAAGCATCGGCAACAGATAGAAGGCCATGCCCTTCGTTAATGGCGTTAATCGTCTTTTCACTGTCCGTGTCGACACCCCGACCTCTCTTGCTATTTCAGAAGGGCTTCTTCTAGGGTCCTTCCTCAACGCCCTCACAATTTGCCAATCTGTCCCTTTGAGTGCCCGACTAAACGGTGGAAAACCACCCTTCCAAACAATCGCCTGTTTGCTCTGACAGACCGATTTGAACGTCTGAATCTTCTCAGCTAGATCTCGCTTGTCCTTGTGATAGAATATTACTCGCAAACCCTTGCCGTGAAAATTGATCATGATCACGACGCCGTCCATCTGTTCGATCTGAGAAATCACCGAACTCTTCCTGTCTTCCTTGTCTACAGTCAATTGTGCGCCCGCAGACTCGAGGCCTACCACGTGAGGGTTCAGAACAACCTGCCAGCCTTTGAGGAAGCCGGACTCACGCGCCCGGCTTATTCTCCTTCTAACAGTTTCCTCATCAACTCCAATCTTCGCTGCAATGCTACTGTAGGACTCCCGGACGTTCCATCGAAACGAACTGGGACTAGTCAATTCTTTTACTATGCGAATGTCCAGGTCGACCGGGCGCTGCAAATCTGCAGAACTTGGTCCATGATCAAGGTCTAAAAAAAGTGTCCGAAAACCGGCCCGGACTTAGGCGTTCAGCTATGAACTGCTCTCAGCTTGTACTGTTCTGCAAGGAGAATCAGATCGATGAACCCTCTTCAGTTATCCTCCAACGTTCATGACTCTACAAAACCCTCGACCCGTAGCCGCAAGAAACTCTGGATAATAATCGGAGCAGTAGCTGTCGTCTTGATTGTAATTGCGAGTGTAGCCTACGTGGCAAACCGGCCCGGCACGGCTCCTCAACCACCAAACGGTCCCAATGTCACAGTATGGGATACGGGCTATTGTTCTAACAGCGGAAACTGTGGCTACAGTCCCACAACCAAGAATGTAACTGCAGGAACCACCTTGACTTGGACGAACACCGGGAACCAGGCGCACACTGTCACAGAATGTACCAGTACAGACTCTAGCACCGCATGCCCTAGTGGTGAGGGTGCGAACACTTTGACTTCACGAAGCTTCGACTCGAACACTCAATCCCCATCCGGGTTCACGAAAAACCAGCAGTACCAGTATACAATCAACCTAAGCCCAGGCACTTACAATTATTATTGCACGTTACATCTATGGATGCACGGAACCATAGTGGTCTCGTAGACAGGCTGGGCAAGAAGCACACTTTAGGTCGATCGGATCCGCGATGCGATCCCGCAAACTGACGACAATTGTTATTCTTTGAATTGATAGTAGGTCTGATCATCTTTCTCGGAGGAACGGCTCTAACTGTTCTCGCAACAGACAAGATCCTAGGGATCATTCACGTCGGGCTCGGGTTTCTCGCCTTTCCAGTGGCGTATGGACTCTGGAGGCGGGACAGTTTGGCCTGGAATGCCGCTCTGCTTCTGAACCTTGCCAGTATTCTCTACAGCACTGTCTCTGAAATAATCGTGGTGAACGGAGTTTTGCTACCAGGTAATGCACTCCAGGGCTCAATCGGTGGAACAATCGTGGCAATCATAATCAGTCTCGCAATGGTTATCCTTCTCGCTCAAGAAAGACTTCGACCCCAAATCCTAACACAAAGATAGGCATAGCCAGACGTCAACTTGGTCGTTAAGTATCGCCACTCGCTCTAGGTCATCTATTCTCCAAAGAGGGTCGACGCCACGGTCGAGATATCCATCGAGAACCTAACGAAACACTACGACAAGCTTGTGGCTCTGGACAACGTCAGTCTCAAAATAGCTTCAGGCGAGGTCTTCGGGCTTCTCGGACCCAACGGCGCAGGCAAGAGCACCATTCTGAAGATAATGGTCGGGATCCTCAGACCAACCACCGGGACGATTCGACTTGGCGAACATGACATCGTGACAGACCCGGAAAAGGCGAAGAAACTCATTGGATATTTGCCGGAGAATCCCTCCCTCTATACTGGGCTAACGACCTTGGAGTTTCTTCAGTTTGTAGGAAAGATTAGGGGAGTAGCAGATGATCTTCTCGACCAGAAGATATCCGACTCTCTCAAGAGCTTCGGGTTGGAGGAGAAGCGTAACAGTCTGGTCGGTAGCTTGTCGAAGGGTATGAAGCAGAAAGTAGCGCTGATCGCTACGAGTCTGCACAGTCCCTCGGTTCTTGTTTTGGATGAGCCGTTGACGGCGTTGGATCCGAAGACTCGGGTCTCGGTGAAGGACTGGATAGGTAACCAGACAAAGCGTGGCGTGACGACGATCCTCTCGACCCACGACTTGGACGTGGCCCAGACGCACGCGGGGAGGATCGCCATAATCGATCACGGGAAGATTGTGGCAGTGGGAGACGTTGAGAGTCTGAGGAGATTGGCCAATACCGCGAGTGATGCGAGATTGGAAGACGTGTTTCTGCGATTGACTGAGGAAAAGGGCGAGGAGCCAGCCCGACATTGAGCATCTCCGGTTCCGTCGGAACTATCGGCGTTCTCATGCGCTACTGGGTTAAGGGACGCTTCACAAAGGGGGCGATTCTTGGCCTCGTTGTCGGAGAAGCCTTCTCAGTAGTCTTCATCCTCTTCGGCAGTTCCACCTATCTCTCCTTCTCGAACAGGGTTGGCTTATCGACTGGTCTCTCGGAAGTCGCTCTAAGCATTCTACTCGCATTGTTTCTTGTCGGTTTGATCCAGAGCGGTTTCAATGGGAGTGGGCTGCCGGTGAGTTCAAGCGATGTCGATTATGTATTCACTTCACCAGTTCCCCCGCGGGAGGTCTTCGCCGCCAAGGTCCTGTTGAACTCGCTCACCACCGTTCTGTTCGGGTTTCCCCCGATCCTCGTGCTCTACCTGAGATTCTCCGCATACTACCATACACCATGGCCTGCTGCACTCTTGGCCGGGCTAGTCACTCTGATCTTTCTAGTAATCGGGTTGCTGCTCAGCGCGGACATTACACTCTCGCTCGGGCATGGGCTTGGAGAGAGGAAGAAGCTGTGGAGGAACATCTTCATCGTACTCGTCATGGTGCTAAGCCTGCTCCCCATCACCCTGCTTATTCCCGGAATCCCGTCGGGAATAGGTGAGGTCGCTCGGGTCCTGCCTAACGGCCTTGCAGCAGCGGTAAGCGTTGGTCTTGTCAGCGGGACTACAGGAGGGCTCGCGTATCTCGCGGACGTATCGCTGTTGTTTGCCTGGCTTGGAGGGGTATTGATCTTGGGTGTGAGAATGTCGCGCCAGCACTTCTACGACCTCCTCGAAGTCTCGGTGCCGGGCGGAGAAAAATTCGACAAACCCAACCAGGTCTCTCGGTTGGACCCGAGAGGAAAGTCGATCTGGTCGATCGTGAGGCTCAAGGAGAAGATTCTGATCAGCCGGACGCGGGAGGCGAGGGCGCAGTTCATCAGCGCCGTGTTCCTCTCAGGCTTCATGATCATCTACGCCCTGTCTGGCTCTTTCTCGTCATCGCCTACTTCGTTTCTCTTCATTCTCTTCATAATCGGGTCCTTCGGGTCCGGAACGGCGTCTCGATGGATAGAGAAGGAACGGCTCTGGATCTTGAAATCGTCACCTGTCAGCATGCGGAGGTACGTGAAAGAGGTCTATCGGGCTCGGGGTGCCCCCTTGTTGCTTTATCTGGTCCCAGTGATTGTAGCCGTGGGCGTCCCGCTGGTCCTAGGAGAGTTGTCTCAGCCATCTCTCTTGCTAGGTGTGATCTTGGCACTTCCAGGCGCGTTGGAGATTGCGAGTATCACTATGGCAGGAGGGATGTTCTTCGCATCGAAGTATGGACAGAGCTCCACGGACGACATCCTGTCATCTCAGCAGCAGGAATTGGCGGACATTCGAAGATTCCTCTTCCAGACGATCATCAACCTCGTAATGGTCTCGCCAGTAATCCTGCTGGTCTTTGTTTCAGAGACTCTCGTCACCATACTCGGATCAGGCTACCTTCCAATCCTTGCAATCGGACTCGTAACGGTCTCAATCGCTTTCACCGTTCTCTCAATCAACTTCCTCCTGAACAAAGCAGGAGACGCGGTCAGCAAGAGAGAAGACCTCTAGCCCGTTCCAAGTCATGAACCGCTACCTTCTGCTAATCTATCTAGTGGGCACGCCCATTGTTGCGCTAACCACTCTGTATGAGCTTGGCTTCGCGCATTTGTGGTCAGGCTATCCGTTCGTCTGGGTAAATTGTCTGCTAATCTTGAGTATAGGCCCACCTTACGGTCAGTGCGGTTACTATTTCGATTGGTTCGCCCTTTTGTTAGACGTGCTATTCTACACAGTTTGGGCGTATGCGCTACTCGGCAGCTACAAACTACTACGGATCGCCAAACATGGTCCCGCAACCTCACCCCCGCGAGCCCTCCGACAGGACTTCGTCGTGAGAAGCCGAAAATTGCAGGGCAATGGGCTCTAATATCAGACAGACAAGTGGTTACCTATGAACGCAAGAGTTTCAATCAAAACGTGGAACTCGTCTTTCACGACAAAGCTCGTCCGGCCCGAAGGAGTAGGCACATGGACCTTTGCGCCCATTCCCACCGATATCTCAGATCATGCTGACTTGAAGGCCAAGACGCGAGTGAGGAGCTTGATCGATGGAGTCCCACTCAGTTCGTCTCTGATGGCTGGAAGCGGAGAGCTCTTCATTGTGATTGCGAAGGAATTGAGAGACAACAATCCGAGAGCAGAACTGGTCGGGATCTTCACCGACCGCGTCGTCCAGGGCACCGCCAGCATCGGTATCGGCGGCAACAAGGGCATCGGCGGAACCAACGAAACACAATTCGGCCACGAAGAGACCCTTAGAAAACCAACACTAACACTAGACGGCTACACGCTGGTCAATAACGGCAGGATTCAGCTCTAAACCGCGATTCCTAGGCATAATCTCCCAATTTTCCCATTTTTTCTTAGAGTTCTCTTTGAACATCGCCCAGAACCTGACAATGCGAAACAAAAGTATCATCTTATATCCAGATGACGGTCGGCAAATATTCTGATTCCTCGTTGTCCGTCAAGACGAAATGGAATATGGAAGCGGAATATATCCAGAGCTGTAACTGTGACTGGGGATGCCCTTGCAACTTTGACGCGCTTCCCACACACGGCAGCTGCGAAGCACTAGTAGCCTACAGAGTGAAGAAAGGAAAGTTCGGCGAGACCAAGCTCGATGGTGTAGTTTTCGCCGAGGGTCTCTGGTGGCCGAAAGCCATACACGAAGGAAATGGTATAGGAGCATTATACATCGACGAGAAAACTAGCCCCGAGCAACGGAAAGCTGTAGAGGCGATTTTCAGCGGCAAGCACGGAGGAGGGGTCTTCGAGATCTTTCCCAAGACCTGGGGGAAAAAACTCCCGACCAAGGTCGTTAAGGTCGACTTCCACTACAATGGCTACAACAGCTGGTTCAAGGTCGACGGAATTGGAGAAGTCCGCTCAGGATACATTTCAAACCCGGTAACGGGTGAAAAATTCAAGGGACAAGTCGTCCTTCCAGACGGAATCAATTGGAAGAAGGCGATGGTGACGAACATCAAGAAATGGTGGATCGGAGACAGAGAGATTCATGCTAAACATGATAACCGGGCGGGCTTCGTCACCACAGTCAGGTTTACCGACAAGGGCTGCATCGGATAAACAGAACGCGCTCGATCTACCGAGACAATTCCAGCCATGCAGGTCCGCACAGTAGCCACAACACTCCGCACGCTCCCACGTGCAGCCTACGTCCTCGGCGCGACACTTGGAGCCTTATCCATTCTCTCTTGGCTAGTCGTGGCCAGCGCCAACATGCCCATGGCCGGCATGCTCGACCTTTCAGCCCTCTTATTGTTCACCGCAATCTGGGGAGTAGGAATGGTGGCCATGATGTTTCCATCCCTCATCCCAATGGTTTACACAGTGGCGATGTCCGCGCGAAAGTCTCCAGAAACCGAGACCCTCTCCATTCCACACAAAACAGGCGTCTCAACCAGCTCAGGTCTATTCATTCTCGCGTACGTTGCCATCTGGACCATCGTAGGCGCCGCCTTCGACCTCGCAATCTCCGGCCTTGTTCTCATAGGCTTGTCCACTAGTATTGCCGTCTTCGCCCTCTGGGCAGGGCCGAGCATGATCCTTGTGGGTCTCTACCAATTTACCCGGTTCAAACAAGACTCGTTGATGAAGTGCCGTAGCCCTATGACTTTCCTGTTCACAAGGTGGCGCACGGGGAAGACCGGGGCCGCGTTGATGGGGGCCGACTACGGACTATTCTGCACAAAATGTTGCTGGGCCCTGATGGCCGGGCTGTTGACGGTAGGGGCGATGAGCCTCCCTCTGATGGGGGTTTTCTCAATAATTATCTTCGTTGAGAAGATAGTTCCATTCGGTGCGCTAATCTCGAAGCTTGTAGGCGCAGGCTTCCTCACCGTAGGCATTTTCCTACTTACAACAATATTGTAGATCAGAGTCATCGAGAACGCCTGCCGCCAGGTTCCCAGCTTCCGAGTATGCTTTATGTCTCGATTGCTTGTTCAGCCATTCCGGCATTGTCAGACGTGTCATATCGCACTGCAACAGTGGAAGATTTTCCCGGAATTCTCGGTCTCATTAGAGGATCGTTTGACGGTGTCTTGCGAGAGCACGGATTCTTCGACTCATCACCATTCGCATCCCCTAAAATGCCAGCTATTCCTCAACAGGGTTTTCCCTGGTTCGAAATGGGGTTGAAGGAAGACAACGAGGGATTCTGGATAGCAGAAGTAGATGGGAAAATGGCGGGAATAACGCTGAGTTGGGTCCGAGGATCATTATGGTATCTCGCACACCTATTCGTCTCGCCCGCGTATCAAGGTCTCAACATCGGACAGAACCTCATGGAGAGAGCGATGAAACACTGCAAGGACCCTCCTATCACTAATCGAGCCTTGGTGACCTTTGCTTACAATCCTGTTTCGATATCCCTGTATGCTCGTCACGGGATCTATCCCCGTGAACCGCTCTACTGGATGGAGGGTCCAAGCCAGCAGGTGAAGACTGAACTTTCGAATTCAAAACTGCGAAACGAGAGAGCTGTCGACTTTGAAAAGAGCCGAAGCGTTCTCTCGCGGATCGACGAGCTCACCCTTGGATATCCTCGCGAGAAAAACCACGCGTTTCTGTTCAGCCTTCCCAGTGTTCGATGCCACCTATTCTCCTCAGGCGAAAAACCTGTCGGGTACGCGTATGTGTGGCAGAATGGAAGGGTAGGCCCACTCGCGACCGTGTCGCACGAAATGTTTCGTGATGTGTTGCGATCTGCTTTCAGGCTGGCAGCTGAAGGAGCTCCGAATGTGGGTATTGCTGCGACAGGATCGAATGAGCAGTTGATGCAGGTTGCACTGGAACAGAAAATGAGAATACTGGACAACTACCTCTTCATGTCCTCAAAACCCTTCCCCAACTTCTCCAACTACGTCTTGTACCCGACAGGCGCGATGCTCTAGAATCATAAGCCTCTGACTGTAGGTCCCTTATGGAAGGCCGAAACCCCTCGTGCTTACTGCGAATTCTTAGAAACCGTTTTATCACTCGAGAAGCTTCCCCGTCGAGGCCTCGGAACTTGCAGGTTGTCACTTCTAGAGGGAGATCCGATATCACTGAAACAGCAGTCAAAGAACTGAAGGAAAACATTCGGGGAGAACTCCTCACATCCGACTCGCCCGGCTATGACAAGGGGCGAGTTATCTGGAACGCTATGATAGACAAACGGCCAGCGATCATTGTGCGGTGCGCTGGAGCTGCAGATGTAATACATGCCGTGGATTTTGCTAGAAAGCACGATCTACTGGTCTCCGTACGCGGTGGCGGCCACAATATCGCCGGCAACGCCGTATGCGACGGAGGACTAGTAATCGACCTCTCGCCGATGAAATCGGTACGGGTAAATCTGAAGGACAAGCGTGCATTTGTTGAGCCAGGCGCGACCCTTGCGGACTTCGATCACGACACCCAGGTCTTTGGGCTAGCCACGCCCCTAGGAATAAACTCGACCACGGGCGTGGCCGGGCTCACCCTCGGCGGCGGTTTTGGATGGCTAAGTCGAAAATACGGAATGTCAGTGGACAACCTCGTATCAGCGGACGTGGTGACAGCCGACGGAAAGCTGGTCCGAGCAAGTGCGAGTGAGAATCCGGACCTGTTCTGGGGAATACGCGGTGGCGGCGGGAACTTTGGCATTATCACATCCTTCGAGTTCCAGTTGCATTCCGTTGGTCCCGCTGTGTTCAGCGGGTTGATTGTTTTTCCCTTCGACCAAGCCAAGACGGTCCTGAAGAAATACCGGGAGTTCGTCGAAAATATTCCAGACGATCTCTCCGTCTGGGTAGTCTTGAGAAAGGCGCCATCCCTACCATTTCTACCCGCCGAAGTCCACGGAAAAGAAATCGTCGTGTTCGCTATCTTCTACGCTGGAGATCCGGCCAAGGGCGAGAAACTGATTGCCCCCATTCGGAACTTCGCAAAGATCCTTGGCGAACACGTAGGCTCCCAGCCTTATGTGATGTGGCAACGCGCCTTCGACCCCCTGCTCACCCCTGGCTTCCGTAACTACTGGAAGTCGCACAATTTTTCGACCTTGACCGACCCAGCCCTCGACACTATGATCGAGTACGCGAGCAAACTCCCAACACCCCATTGCGAGATCTTTATCGGCCTCATAGGAGGCCAGGCCTCGCGGGTTACAGCGGATGAGACGGCCTATTCCCAGAGGGACGCCAAGTTCGTATTAAACGTACACGGCCGATGGGAGACACCAAACGAGGACCAGAAGTGCACCTCATGGGCCAAGGCATTCTTCAAAGCCTCCACACCATATTCCACAGGCGGGGTCTACGTGAACTTCATGACCGCAGAGGAGACCGACCGAATACAGGCCGCCTACAAACCGGCAGTATGGAAGCGTCTCGTAGAAGTGAAAAACAAGTGGGACCCGAAAAACCTCTTTCACATGAACCAGAACATCAAGCCCTCAGTCTGAGAACATTGACCGCGTGTCAGACGACCCCATCAACAATCCGCGCATACAGTCCTTAGCGGTTCGAACACTGTTTCGCCGCAGTGCTCGCAGACAAGAATTTTTCCGATGAACTCGTTATCAGAGCGGTATCTGGTTTCATGAGTTGTTGAAGTGTCACATGTCAGACAGAAGAGGACTGGCTCAAGACCACGTTCCATGAAACGCAGCTATCGCTGCAGAAGAGAATAAACAAGAGAGTAGGAGAAATCTATTTGTCGAAAACAGATTATAGTCCGGGTACCGCTCCGATGAGATGCCCTATCAGGTAGCCTGCGAATCCTGCTGAGAGCCCAATTATCGTCATCATCAAGCCGCCCCACAATACCGAGCCAACTGTCGTCCTCGCTTCGTATCACCTATGATAAACAGCAATGCTCCATTCACGATCACTGACGCGATTGAGCCGGAAGCTATTGTTGTCGTAGTTACAAAGAAAAACGGGATCAGCGGTATTATCGGCGAAGACGGTCGAGGAAGCACAACTGCGAAGCTGCGCCTCGCCTCGTCCTTCTCAACGGGCGCGAGCTTGAGTTCGAACGACATCATGAATTCCTGCATCGCCCTCGGATTAGATGAGATGCCGTTTGTCATTGTCTCGAGTTCCGCGTCTTCGCAACCCCATCCCTTCAAAATACTCCGCGCTTCCTCGAGTTCGGTGGAAGGCCAGCGCCCCCATCGAGATCGACTCCGCACCCAGAGCCGCAAGGGCTCCAACGAATATTATTCTGACATCACCCGTAGCTGCCGAGATTCCCAACAAAATGCCTAGGACGTTGACAAGCCCATCCTGGCTTCCCAGGATAAAGTCCGACAGAAACGAGTGCGAAGGATGAGGCTCTTTCAGCGGCTTTCTCAGTTTGACACGATTTACAATTGAGAGTACGGAGAAACTCATCACTACGGTTTCCAGGTTTTCTCGAAAGAACTTAGAGATATTGGATTAGACTTTGACCGGGTTGGCCATAACCGGCACGATCTTTCGTCCAATCACGCCCACTGCAATGGATTCAAGCCCAGTTATCAGCAACCCTAGGGATAACAGAACGACAAGCGTGGCAAGCGCGAGTGCAGGCAAGGCTAGGAAGACAACGGCTAGAATGATGCTCAATACTCCAACGCCGACTGAAAGCCCCCTCAACGCTGTAGAGAAATGCTTTCCCGCTGCGCCCATTGTCACTCCTGCAACTCCACGCACGAACAAGGCAACGTAGAGGAGAAGGATCAAGGTTAGAACTGCGAATCCAGGCTCCGCAAGAACCACGACAGAAAGGACGAACGCCAATATTCCGAGGACGATGTTCGCCGCGCGCAACCAGCTAGGCAAGAACTTACCCATCGCTCCAAGGACAATATCTCTCCAACCCAGAAAGACGAGACCCACCGCGAGGAGAAGAATCAAAGTCGCAATGGCCACACCCGGATAGGCCAGGACATAGACTCCTGCGACTAGTGATACTAATCCAAGGATAACTTCTGCAGCTCTTATCCAGCTAGGGATCTTTTCGACAGCAATCATGAAAAATCCTAGAGGAGCGGTCTTCCGGATTGTACTTAACAGTATCCGACCATTTTTCCGATAAATCTCTCAATGCCTCTCGGCGATCGTCAGGCAAGCGAGCGAAAGCTTGTGGGTCCTCGCTTACGTTCAAAGCCCCAGGTAAAAACCAGTATGCCCAGACCGATAAACAGGAATCCTATTTGCCAGTTTCCTGAGGCGAAGAAGATTGCGGAAAAGGCAGCGAGGAATATGCCGACCTGAGTGCCTCTCTCCTTCCAGCTCACGTTGATCACGTCCTTCTCGATGTGCTCCCTGCCCTTCGATAGCAGTGTTGCGAGAATGATGAATGCGATAGCTGCGACGAAGAAGATCTCGGTGAGATTGGAAGTGTAATCACCAAAGGTCAGAAGCAGGCCCACTTCGTCCCCGATTAGCCCCGCTCCAAAACCAAAGACTATCGCTAGGTTACGGCCCAGCCAGACGTTGCTGAGAGCGATTCCAATCCAGCCAGCAGCAATGACCATGATGAGGCCGTACCAGAAGTGATGGAAGTGAATTCCATTCTGAACAACCACGACCTTTGGGTTGAGTGTCGCGAACAGTCTGGCACCAAGGAAGCCCGCGAGGAACGCCAGTGTTCCGTAGAAAGCCAGTCCATGTCTGAAGGTGGTCTGTCGGACTTCTTGCACCATGCGTGAAATATGAAAAACTCCTAAGATAAGGGTGGCGGAAAGACGGGCGAGTGTTTTCTATCGGCCCTGAAGTATTCCTCCATGTTCTCTGAAATCTTGGGCACCGGGGCCTGCGAAGATGTAGATTCCCAAACGCCTGTAGTGTTTCCGTATCCAGCCATCAATCGACTCGAACCACTTTCGGAATTCCACAGGCTTCTGCTCCAGATCCTGCTTGTTGCTATCAATGTAGTTCATGTCGGCTTGCATTCCACCTGGCATCATGATCTGTGAAACCATCCAAGAGCGCCAAAACTCGATAACGGGCGACTGAAACCCGTCAACCACGTAGTACTCCTTCTCCGGAACATGCTCGGTAACAAGGGGCATTCCCGCACCCGTATATTGCAGCCAAAACCTTCGAGTTGACTCCTCCTGCGACGGTTCGGGAAAACCGACAACAGATGTAAAGTCGGAACTAGGCGAGGTAGCTGGTAGAATCAGAAGGTTTCCAAGGGACCGCACATATTCTAAGAGCTGATCCTCGTCTTCTCTGGACATGTAAAGAACCAATAGCTTGGGCATGAGTTAGATCCCTCTTCGAGAGGCTAATTCCTTGCCTTTAGGTCTCTCCGGTTCTAGGTGATCGATGGTAAGGATATCAAAGCCCATGATGGGGGGAGATCCTCCGGATACGATTCTGCATGGGTCAACGTAGTGATAGCTCGGGATTGAATGTTCTACCTGTGGAGTCCCGCGTGGACTGCTTTCCTCGTGAAGCGATCCAAAGTGGGGGCGTTCAAAACTCTTGATTCATATGCCATGCGACCACCATGCTCAGTAGGAAAAAGCATGAAGTCGAAAATGTTCGCTCTTCTAGCGATCACATTGGTCGCTGCAGCATCACCAGCAATGATAGCGCTAGCCTCAGGCGTAAACCAAGCCGCCGCGCACGCCAACCATTCACCCGGAACCCCGCAATGCAACTTCACGCATCCAACCTCTCTTCCAAGCCAAGCATCAGCCAACGCTAGAGACGCGCTCGCTGACCGGTCATCTCACTGTCCCCCAACGCACACTACGCGGTAACAGCCAACAAACTTCTCTCCATATCTGACCACTCTCTTTCCACAATTCTTCTTTTGACCCGACAGCATTATTTGGTTTTCCGAAGACTTCTCAGCCTTGAGATGACCTTCTCTAGGTCAACCTTGTAGAATGCTACGCCTAGGATCAAGAAGACCACTGACAAGAGGATGGATGTTTCTAGACGGGACAGTCCCGTCAGACCCGTGGCCGTGTACAGCCTTCCGAGCCCCGCATACTCTATCCCAATCTCCAGGAAGCTCTTCAGAACTTTCGCGGCGAATGTGACGATGAACATGCCGGTGAGCCTTGAACTGCTTGCCCCTGCTCCTACGTACAAGTAGTCGTCAAGTGGAAGCCCTGGAATTAGTGCGGTGGCAAAAACGACCGCGAGGCCCGTCTTCCGCTCGAGCATTCTCCCGAGGACCAGAACTGTCTTGTTTTGCGCCAACCTCCCCCTGAAACTCTTTCCGCCAGCATAGAGAACGAGCTTTCCTAAGGAGGCTCCAGCGGCTGTGACGAAAACGATCAGTACAAAGTTGCCGACCGAGAATCCGTCAGCGAGCAGTGCCGTTGTCGCGATTAGAGTGTACGATGCTCCAAAGAAAGGAGTCGCGTTCGACCCGAGAGACACGAGGAAAAGGAACAGGATCGAGAAGAGTCCTACAGCCAATTTTGAGCAACTAGCACTCTCTGCCTAGCGCCTCTAAGGGTTTGCGGATTGTGTCTCGTTTTTCTTGTCAAATCTGACTCTTCTCAGTCGGTTTGGACCCCACCATGCTCTGTGGCCTAGCACCGACATGATTGCCGGAACAAGATAGGTCCGCACAACCATCGCGTCTAGCACCACTGCCAAAGCGATCGCGAAACCGAACCCTTCGAGAAGACGGTTAGACGACAACAACAACGAACCGAGCGCTCCTGCAAGGATGAGCGCTAGAGCGGTTATGATTCCGCCTGTTCGATCAACTGCATCGACCACTGCCTGACGGGTCTCCTTGCCCTTCTGAGCTTCCTCTCGGATACGGGTTAGGATGAAGATGTTGTAGTCCATCCCGATCCCGTAGAGCAATAGAAACAGTACGAGCGGGATGATGAAGAGAACCCCTGACTGCAATACGTTGTTGAAGAAGAGAAGTGTAGCGGCATAGGCCCAGGTTATGCTCAATCCGATCGAGAGGATGCCTGTTATCGCAAGAGGATACGAACCTAGCACCACCAACAATACCAGGAATATGGCCGAGACAGTCAGAATTCTCATCGTGTTAAATTGACCAACGGTTTCGCTGGAAAAATCCAGGGTCGACGCTGAAGCACCCCCGACGAGTATTGTGTCCTGGGCAAGGGACGGTTCCAAGGCTCGAAGGGTCCCGACCAGGCTTCGGATGTGGCTAACGGTATCGAGAGATCGCTGCGTGAAGGGTTCGTCAACGAATAAGACTGTCACCAACGCGGTCCGATTGTCCTTCCCGATATCTCTGAGGATTGCAAGCCTGTCCAGTGACGGCAGCGTTCTCATGTTGGTCGCGTTGACTAGGACCCCGTTGGGACGAGTGGGTCCAGTGACCACCTTCACATTAGACAAGTTCCCGATGCTCTGGCTCAGCGTTTCCAGGCTAGCCTGTGCAAACTTCGTAAGATTCCCATCAACGAGAATTGTCCCAGAAAACTGCATGAGCACTTGGGTCGGACCTATCTGACCCGCGCCGAAGCTCTTTTCCAAAACAGCGAGACCATCGACGCTCTCAGCGTGCGTAAGACCCGCTGTGAAATCGTACGAGGTGGATCCGGTGAGTGATATGTAGATGGCGGGGATAGATATGAGAACGGTGAGTCCCAAGACTAGGGCTGGTCGTCTGACGCTGAAACTTGCGGCCCGCCTGAAGTATCCCGGTCTCTCAGATCTCTTCTTCCGCGCCTTGACGGCATAGTTCTCGAACCGCTTGCCTGATCTAGGCCAGAATATTCTATCACCCGCGATGAGGATGAACGAGGGGATCAGTGTGAGACTTACTAGAAGGGCGATTAGGACGCCGAAGCCGAGGCCGACGCCTATCGATCGCAGGAGGGTGAAGCTGCTTATCGTCATCGCTCCAAAGGCGATGATGACAGTGGTCGCGCTAGTGGCGATGCTTTCCCCTGACCAGGTCACGGATGTCTGGACAGCCGCCGCTTTGTCGCGGCCTTCGACCCGTTCTTCCCGATAACGGGCCATTAAGAAGATGGAATAGTCGGTGCCTACTCCGAGCATTATCGTGAACAGGAAAGTCGTTGTCGTGTCCTGGATGGGAATGATGTATTTTCCCATAAGGTAAAGCCCGCCCTCGGTTATGATCAACGCCATTCCGACAATGGTCAACGGGACAAAGGGTGTGGCGATCGCGAAGAAGAACAGTCCTGCCAAAATGAGTATCGCTCCGACAGTGACAGGCTCGATGAGGCTCAGATCTCTATCGCTGGCAAGAGAAGAATCGGCAGAAGTGGCAAGATCGCCTGTAACGTAGGTCTGAGACGGTTCTCCGTACCGTGATTTCAGCTCGGAAATGATATTCCGCATCGTGATCACGTTTTTCACAATTGGGTCGTTGCTAGCTGAAGCGAACGAGCCAGGCGATTTCGAAAAGTCAACCAGGACTAACATGACGGTCTTGTCGGGGCTAATGAAATTCTGAAGAACTCCCTGGACTAGCGGAACCGGAATCTGGCAACTTGATAATGTTGCGAGAATCTGGGTGAATGTCTTGGACCATAAAGTCTGGTTCGCCTGTACAGCGGCAGCCGGGGGAGAGGATCCGCTCCCAATGTAGCATCCTGTAAGAAATGCTCTGAACACGCTGTAGACCGAGGTGACATTCTCTACACTGTTGAGCTGGCCTGGGAAAAGGAAACGTTGTTCCAGTCGGAGAGTGAATTCCTTGGTTGAATCATCAGTAACATTCCCTCCCTGTAGGAGAATTATCGCACTCGTATTCGCTTTTGGCTGAGGAAACTCTTGGGCTAAGAGGTTCGCGGCCTTCGCCGACTCTGAAGTGCTGGATTGACCACCGCTAGTGTTGGAGGTAACAACCTTTGAGAGCTGTTGAGAAAGTGGGAGACTTGCAGCGAATAGCAGGATCCAGAATATGATTATCAGTTTCCACTTTCTATCGACGAACGATCCGATTCTCCCGAACATGGGAACTCGCGCTCCCACACTGGGTTGCGTGGATGCCATTCTCAGCGAGACAAGATAGCTGACACCCGCGGCAACTAATAGCAGACCAGCCGTCATCTCGAATGTAAGGGCAAAATTGTCAGAAACGTACTGTCGGAGGAAGAAATTGTTCTGGTAATTTAGAATGAGAGCCCAAAGCTCGCCAAGGGCAAGCACGAGAAGAAAGACAACGATCCCCACCAGGCGCGCATGAGAAGAACGAGGCTCGTTCAAGATGTGCACTCAAACGTCGAGATACTCGCGCTCGCGAGTTCGGAACTATTTACGGGTGATTGCGTTGGCCAACTACAAGGCGGAAGGAGATTGAGGGCAAGATTCAGAGTCAAACTACTTCAACAGGTCAGGTCATAATCAACTCAGGCCTCGTCTTGCCTACGGAGACAAAGAGTACCGAAGCTGCCGCTCTGGCTCAAACGGTTGTGAGTCAAGTTGAGCCTCGAACCTGGGCTGTATACTCTGGGCTCGTTCTCACGATGTTCATCTGGGGACTCGCGTGGCCTGTCGGACGAGCCCTCGAGATAGCAAATCTTCCACCAGTCTCTATAGCCGCGATAAGATACACAATTGTCGTCCCAATCCTATTCGCTATTCTCTGGTTGAGAGAGGGGTCTTTCAGAATCGACAGATCATGGATACCGACACTTGTGATAATGGGCGTCCTCAACACGACACTCTATCAGATCTTCTTTCTCTACGGGGTCAAGTATGCGGCTGCTAGCGACGACTCGTTAGTTATCGGATTCGGTCCCGTGTTGATAGCCATCATGGCCAGTTTCGTCCTCAAAGAGCGCCTGTCTGGGACCAAGGTTCTGGGATTCGCCTCCGGACTTGCAGGAATCGTCGCGATTTCCCTGTTCTCACCTAACACCGGCGCTGGGTTTTCCAACCGACTGCTAGGAGTGACCTTGGTTTTTGGGGGCGCCACTGCATATGCTCTGTACACGATAATTCTGAGAAGATTCATTGCGGCCGACCATAGCGAGAACCACGGCTCCCAACCTTCTTCGTTATCGATACTCTCATGGATCAGCCTCTTCGGATGGTTCTTCTTCATACCCTTCTCGTTACTAGAAGCTCCCTGGAATTACACATGGGATGCCGCCTCATGGGCGGGAATAATCTACCTGGCCGTACTGTCAACCGTCGTCGGGTATTTCCTCTACATTGAAGGTGTCTCAAAGATCGGAGCAGGACGGTCGGCAATATTTGGGAATCTTGTCCCAGTATTCGGGGTCCTCACGTCGTATCTTCTGCTCGGAGAGAGCCTTAGCTCCTGGACCGCAGTCAGCTTCCTCCTTATCTTCGCTGGAGTACTATTGGTTAATCGAAAGCCGAAGAGCTCCGGTTCCTGAGCCCATTTCTAATACTCTTAACTTCAAGAGAGCGCGAGGAGCGTTACCTCTCTTGGGCCTAGACCTTTCAGTATCATCGCGTAGTGCTGAGAAGCGTCTCTGGATCGCTCTCATCATATCCTCAGTAATTGCCATCATTGAGTTCACCGGGGGCTTTCTAGGCCAGAGCCTCGCATTGGTCAGCGACTCCGGCCATGTCCTAACCGACGTTCTAGCGGTTGGTGTAGGCATCCTCACACTGAGACTGGGACGGAAGCCTCATACTGCAAGACGGACCTTCGGCTATCATAGAGCAGAGATTTTCGCGGCCCTGATCAATGGGTCTGTCCTGATAGCTGCTGCCTTCCTGATAATTTTCGAAGCGTACCTGAGACTTCGCCAACCTCCAACGGTCCAAGGACCGCTCGTCCTAGCAATAGCATCAATCGGTCTCCTGGGAAACCTCTCTAGCGCGGGCTTGCTGTCCCAGTGGAGAGGGTCCAACCTCAATGTCAAGGGCGTATTCCTCCACACGGTCGGAGACGTCCTCTCATCCCTCGCCGTGATCGTTAGCAGTCTGATCGTGATATTCACGGGGTACCTTGGAATTGACCCGCTCGCCGCAGCTATCATCGGTGTCTTGATCATGCGAAGCGCCTTTGTCCTCGTCAGAGACTCGACAAACATCCTTCTCGAAGCAACCCCCCGACAGATGCAACTAGAGACCATAGCCAAGACAATTCGCAGCGTCGACGGGGTGAAGGGAGTGCACGACCTTCACGTTTGGACCATTACATCCGGTCTCTACGCGCTCAGCGGACACATTACCGTAGGCACCGACAGCATCGGTCAAGGCTCAACAATCGCGGAGAAGATAGAAGCCAAGCTAAAGGAGTCATTCGGAATAGAACACGTCACCCTTCAAGTCGAGAAAGAGACGCTAGAGAATATTCAGGAACACGAATCTTCTACGATTTGAGCGATCTGTGTTGGCTTTCCGGAAGTCAATTGGATGATGGCTTTCGAGGGACAGCGAGCGCGTTCAGCTCGTCAAATGTTATCGCACCCTCGACTAGATTTTCGTACGTTCCTTTCTCAAGCACTTCTTTGGCTGCTCGTTTCAGGAGGCCCATCGCGGCATAAGATGGGGTGGGACCGAAGCTCACACGGGCGACACCAAGTCTCTGTAGTTCACTGACAGGCGGGAGACCCTTTCTGACCATGACATTGATCGGAAAATCCAGCGCCTTCACGAATCTCGCGATAGAGGCCCCATCGATGAGACCCATCGGGTAGACACAATCAGCCCCTGCATCCCTGTACGCTATGGCTCGACGAGTCGCCTCCTTGAACCGCGCCTCTTCGTCACCGTCGGCAAATCTCAAGGCGTCCGTCCGAGCATTAATCACAAGCGGAATTCCCGTGGTCTCGGCTACCTTTCTGATAGCCTTGACGTTCTCGATCTGTCGCTCGACCGGGTGGAGTTTCCTAGTTGCATGAATGAAATCCTCGATGTTTACTCCAATGGCTCCAGCTTTGAGAATCGCCTTGACTGTCGCCAATACTTCTTTTGAGGTCTTTCCAAAGCCTGCGACAATGTCGGCAGAAAGTGGAACCGACAGGATCCTTGCGATTCTTCCAACAGCTGAGACAAATTCCTGCCTGTCGATTACTTCGCCGTCAGGATAGCCCAGGGATACCAGCATGCCCGCGCTAGACGTCGCGACCGCAGGGAACCCTGCATCTTCAAACACGCGCGCGCTCGGAACATCCCACGCGTTCGGAAGAACTAAGATCCGTTTCCCATGGTGAAGGGCACGAAAATCCTCTGCTTTTTCCTCTTGAGATTTCAAGGGCATCTGGGTTGACTCGTCCGTACTACGTCAACTTTGTTTCAATAATTCTCTTGCTATAGGACCAGTTCCTTTGGGACCATCCTCATGGCTTTCGCATGTGGGTTCTCTGGGAACAGCTCGGGATGTATCATGTGAGCTAGGATCTCAAGTCCATCTACCACCCTGGGGCCTGACCTGCTGAAATACGCGGACGCATCGACCGCATAGATTCTCGAGGACTGGAACGCGGGGATCTTCTCCCATCCTTCGTACGACGCCAGCACGTGGGCCTCTTCCATAACTTGACTTATCTCGAACCCGCAGGGAGAGAGTACGACTATCTCAGGTTGGTACTCAACAACTTCGTCCCATCCAATTCTGTGAGAAGGCTTGCCGAGACGGCCAAGCCCGTCAACTCCTCCAGCGTAATCGACCATCTCGGGAATCCAGTGTCCGCCCGCCCAGGGAGGCTGAAGCCACTCCATAAAGAAAACCCGCGGCCTATGTCGTACCGTCTGCGCTTTCTCCTTTACCATGTTTATTCTTTGAAGCATCTGCCGAGCCAGTTTCTCAGCTTCTGTTAGCCTGCCCGTCATCCTGCCAACTAACAAGATGTTGTCGACAATCTCTTCCAGATTCGTCGGTTCTAGCGAGACGATCTTCGTATCTGCATTCAAGACCCGAGCCGCTTCCTTGACCTTAGTATAGGAAACGGCACAAACATGACAGAGTTCCTGAGTCAGAATAAGATCCGGTTTCAACTTCTCAAGAAGCTTCTCGTCAATCTCGTAAATGTCGCCTCCGCGCTGTCCCACTTCCCTGTCAACCTCCAAGCTTCTGTGGATCTTCTGGTGAATCGCCGACTTCGTCAAAACCGGCCGATTGGACGCTTCATGAGGATAATCACACTCATGGGACACCGCGACAACTTGGTCTCCAAGACCGAGAGCGAATGCGATCTCTGTGGCGCTGGGAAGTAGGGAGCAAATTCTCATTTTCGGACCTTGTAGCTCACTTCATTGTTCTAGGAAAGGATATATTTAACGGGCGGGTAACTTTGCCCGCTTCTCCCACCCTTGAGCAGCCAACTCAGCCCACCAACGGTCTTCGACCGACCTTCAACTAAAGCCATGATTGTATCAGTTTTCACCGCACTTTCCCTTGCGACCAACTATGCGCTCATTGGTTTTCAAAACGTCAAACTAATGGACACTCTGGTCTTCATCGTTGCATTCCTCTTCGGCGTTCGGCTTGGAATCGGAGTCGCCGTATCTACTTGGCTTGTCTATGGGCTGGTCAATCCCAACGGGGTGGACGGTCCCATCATCCTATCTTTCTTGATCCTGGGAGAGTGTTTCTACGCCCTCAGCGGAGCTATCCTCAGCCGAACCTCTGTCGGCCAAGAACTCTCGAAGGTGAAACCGACTGATGATAGCCCGAGAATTACGGGAAGAACTGGCGTCTTCCGAAGCCTCGGTCGACGAATTAGAATACTGAATCCGACCCGGAGCCTTGTATTCGCGCTGGTTGGCTTGCAAGCCACTTTTGGTTACGACTTGCTCACAAACTTTGCAAGCTGGGTCTTCTTGACCACTTCTCTCTATCAGGCCTTCATCATAGGCAACATTATCGGTGCCCCCTTCTCAGTTGCGCACGAGAGTAGCAACACAATATTCTTCGCAACCGTGGCGCCTGCTGTTATCGTTGCAGCCAGACGTATGGGAATAGGATTCCACGCAAGAGGTCGAGTCAATTGAGGGTCGGTTTCATCAGTCAGCACAAGGCATTCTTCTCAATCATCATTCTATTAGCCGCGATAATCGTCGCCGTCCAAGGTAGTGCTTTCTATTACTATCAGAAATCGAACAGCGCTTGCCCAAGTCCCTGCCAGGGATCCACGGTCACGGTCGAGACTCTGATAAACTACGGAAATGGAACTAGTCAATGGATTAACAGGAGCAACATACCTTCGAGCTGGAATTTCTACGACTTGACGAATAATATCACGACGGTTCAAGCCATTTATTATGGACCCCCGACCTCCGAGCACCTGGTGACTGGAATAAATGGTGTGCATAGCAACGGGCAATACTTCTGGAGCTTGTGGGCTGTATGCCAGAAATCTAAGGCGTGGATAGCGACCAGCGTTGGTGCCGACGCGATTCACTTTACGACCTATCATACGCTTGCTTGGTTCTACCAAGCGGCAAACTCGCAAGACTCGTCTAACTGGAACCCACCCGTCGCTGGAGCAGCGAAAGTAACTATGTGCTAGGATTCAGGTTTTACCGTCAGCTCTATCCTTCTCCATCTTGTCTTTCATCCTGCGGTTCGATGCTCCGTAGCCACCGCCGCCAGGAGTTGTCACAGTTAGAACGTCACCACTGTTTGCAGTAAGGGTTGTCTTTGAAGACAAACCGGTGATCAGGTTTCGCCGCACGATCCCATATGCGCCCGGTGATCCCGGCATTCCTCCTGACAATCCCCAAGGTCCGTGGCGTTGTCGCTCTCCCATCAACGAGACGGTAGATTCCCCGGCCAACACCTCTGTGTCTCTCCTGATGCCTAGTCCTCCCCGAAACTTTCCTTTTCCACCAGAGCCTCGTACCAGTTCGTACTTCTTGATCCTCAGGGGATATGCTGATTCCAGGGCTTCTACAGGCGTGTTCAATGTATTAGTCATGTGACTATGAATTCCGTCAACCCCGTCTTTGCTGTGCCGGGCGCCGAACCCGCCAGCGATAGTCTCATAGTAGGTGAAGTATTTCCCGGTCCGTGGGTCAATTCCTCCGATGGTTACGTTGTTCATTGTCCCTTGACAAGCAGCACATACTCTTTCTGGAGAGATACTGGAGAAGGCCTTGAGAGTTACGTCAACAATTCGTGTCGACGTTTCCACATTCCCACCTGCCACTGGCGCAGGCGGTTCCGCGTTTACAATGGTCCCGGATGGTGCTGTAACGTGAATGGGTTTGAAGCAGCCTGCGTTTGCGGGAATCGAAGGATCAGTCACGCAGCGCACCACGTAGTAGACGGCTGACAGAGTGACGCTGTATACAGCGTTCAAGGGTCCCTGAACCTGTTTCGCAGAACCGGAGAAATCAAATGCTATTGATTGTGGACCAATGGTGACTTTGACCTTGACCGGGATATCAGTTGTACCAAAACCATCGTCGTCGAGATAGTCAACCGCCGAAGACGACTTTCTAGGCAACTCCTGAATCCTCTTGAGCATCAGCTCCTCGGAGTAATCGATCAATTGATCCATACCCGCTTCAACTGTTGAGGATCTCGATTTCTTCAGTAACTCTACCAAACGTTTCGCGCCCACAAGGTTCGCGGCCCGTTGCGCCCTGAGATCTCCCAATCTCTCGTCAGGCGTCCGAACATTCAACAAGACGAAGTCGAGGATTTGCCGGTTCGGTTTGCCCCTTGTCCAGATTTTGATAGGGGGAATGCGGATTCCTTCCTGGTTAACGTCTCTTGATAGAGCCGACATGCTTCCAGGCGCTACTCCTCCAACGTCGGAGTGATGGGCACGGTTTGCCGCAAACCCGATTAATCGCTCCTTGAAGAAGATCGGCGAAACCATGGTAATGTCCGGAAGATGTGTCCCGCCCCGGTACGGATCGTTGAGGATAATGTCGTCACCTTCCGAAAAGTCATCTTTGAACTCTTTCAGGACTGCCTGTACCGAGTATGGCATCGCGCCGAGATGGACTGGAATGTGTTCTGCTTGAGCTACTAGTTGTCCTGAGGCGTTGAAGAGGGCGCAGGAGAAGTCTCTCCTCTCTTTGATGTTAGGGGAGAAGCTGGATTTTCGGAGGACGACTCCCATCTCTTCGGCGATGGAGATGAGTGAGTTCTTGAGAATCTCGAATGATATTGGGTCAAGATTCTCCATAGCAAGCGTCTAGTCTCGAGTGTTGCTTCGCTTAGCTTATATGGGAGGTTCCCGCTCAGAGCGGGTAACTTTGCCCGCTCAGAAGTACTCGCTACAAGCTGCAATATGGATCGTTATTCTCCTAACCCTAAGTATCGTCTCGCCAACGCACTATTCCAATGCTGCTACGACTTCTCAAACTTCCGCCGCAAAAGCAGCCTTGAATTGGCTGTCAAGTCACGAGAAAGCTGACGGGTCTTTCGAGGATTTTTCTCAAATTCCGACTCCTGGTGCGGCTCTTGCGCTTTGGTTGAATGATTCGCACTCAGCCCAGGCTGGAAGATCTCTTACCTGGCTTGCTTCTCAGCTTGACAACTCCTCAAGCTACGCGTGGGGAGAGGCAGACATTCCCGGAGCGATGCTCTACACCTTGGCCGTATCGAACAACATTGGGTTGCTTGATAAGTTCGCATTAGTGTCATCGGAGATCGGAGCTTACCAGCAACAGAGCAGCGGTTTCATCGGGTACTATGCGCAGTCACCGGACGGTAACTACGTACAGGTCGCCACAAGTGTCGACACGGCGATGGCTCTTCGGGGCATGTCTCAGTCCAACTCTCCAATCTCCTTGCAAAATCGAACTTTCGCACTTGACTATCTCGTGTCACTTCAGAACGTTGATGGAAGTTTCAATCTGACAAGAACGATCTCCCAGAGCTCTACAGACGCGCTAGGACCTGAGAGGATTAGCATGACTGCTCTGACACTCTTGGCACTGAGATATGCGGGAAAGTACTCTGCAAACGACAATACTGTGTCGAAGGCCCTGGACTTCCTAACCAATACGATTTCTAAGAACTTCACAACCACTGGTGATCACGAGGGGCATGTCTACGGTGCCGCGCTGTCTGCGTTGGCCTTTCAGGCGTACGGTCGAACCGTTCAAGCGTTAGCTTCAGTTGCCTTCATCCTGACCCAGCAAAAATCGGATGGCAGTTTTCTTGATACTGCAAGGGGATCTTCTCAGAAGACTCTTGATACTGGCTGGGTGACCGTTGCACTGGAGCAAGTTCAGTCGGGACCGTTATTCACTTCTTTTCTCCCTCGAATACTCTTGGTCGGGATCATCGTCGCAATAGGAGTTGTCGTAGTTGTCGGTGTTGTGGTTGCCTATCTTGTGCTGAGGCGTCGCGCGGCCATGCAAATGGTTCCTTCAGGAGCAATCTCTACCATCTCTACTCATTAGAGTAGAAAACAGGAACTACCAAACTCGCCTATTGTCAGCCTTGATCTCGAATCTGGAAGGGGGGTCCTAGACTTCCCTCGAATCGTTCAGGAAACGGCTTAGAAACCCTTTCTTTTTGCCATCGGACCTAAGCCCGGATCACGCCCTGATTAGCCCGTCTAGTCCAGTATCAACGCCAGACAGGAAAGCTCCCTCAAGAAACCCGGGGGGGGTATTGCACAGAACATCTCGCGACGCATGAGTGGTTTCTTCCAGCTTTCCACTAGTATCGTTTGCTCGTGTAAGAAACGTAGAAACGAGTGTTCTTAGAATGTCCCGAAAAAGTGGGGCTTTGGTCTTTCCAGGAGCCTCGATGAGGCCCCGGTTTCTTCTTTTGGCTAGCTCGTACAGTTGTTAGTTGTTCGTGGAGTGCTTCGTGGCCGATGGGCCTTCGAGCGCGTGAACCAGGTTGACGACAACTCGCAGCGTTGGAAGCAATGCTATCAAGAGGAATATCAGTGGATAAGCCCAAGGCGCGCTGGTGAAGTACTGGCTGGCAATACCGTTGCTCACACTGTAGAGTATGACGATCGCTATGATCTGGAAGATGTACGCTAGCAATGGAACCCATGTCTGGTAGTTCTTGTACGCGTCCGAGACCGCTTTCGAGAGCTGTGTTCCGAACTTGAAAACGATCAGAGCCACGACAAGCCCGATCATGAATACAGCAATGTTCGCGATGGATATGGTGCTGCCTGTGATGTTCTGGCTGATACCCGGAAAGCCGAGCACAACCGCCTCGATAATCACTAGTACAATGACGCCCGCGATCAATCGTATGAACGCCGGCATGACTGGAGTAAACGCTCCCCACGTGCTGTTCGAGCCGCTTTGCGTATTGGTCATATTTTCTTCACTGTTAGAGCAACTTACCAAGCGCTATCCGATATTGCCCTGTTGAAACCAGCGCCACCAGGTTCGAGTAACAGCCTTGTTCATCCCAGGCTCAGATCGCGATAGAAACCGATCCATTCCGATCGACCACGTACCTTGCGCGAGGCGGAATCACCAGGGTTGAATCGTAGTCCTCAATCACGCACGGTCCCTTTCCCCTATTGGCAGGAAGCAGGGTGTTCCGCTGAAAGACCTGACACTCGACACTGCGTTCATCCGTGAACCAGACTCGTCTCCTCTGCACCGTGCCCTTCTCTCGTGCGAAACTGACAGTTACTCCAGAGGTCGTATCGGCCTTTCCTCGACCGGAGCTGCGAACGTTGACAATCTCGACAGACTTGTCCGGCTGAGAATACCCATACTGCGTCTGATGTCTCTGATGAAAATCGCGAACAGCAGATCGAACCACGTTCCTAGTAATAGTCCTGGTCCGTAGAGGAACTGATAATTCATAGGATTGTCCCTGATACCGCATGTCCAAGAACCTCTGATAAGTTACATCCTTCTCTTCCACCCCTTCTATTCGGAACAGACCTCTCGCTCTCCCTTCCATCCCGCGAAAGAACTTCTCAAGCTCCTTGATGCTGGCACTCTCTGCGTTTCTCAGTACTGTCTGGACAGAGTCATGCAGCGGTTCCGCAAGAAGGAGACCCATGCTGGACAGCAGCCCCGCAGCCGGAGGCACAACGACCTTCTCTATCTCTAGCTGTTCAGCAACCTCACAGGCAAACATCGGCCCCGCTCCACCAAATGCCACCAGAACCATTTCACGAGGGTCAAGACCCTTTTCCACCGTCGCCGCCCGCAACGCCTCCACAATCCTCGCGACAGCTATTCTCAGAACGCCCATAGCACCAGAAGTAACTCCCATTCGGAGCGGCTTCGCAACCAACTCCGCAACAGCCCTGTAAGCAAGCTGTGGGCTCAACCGCAGATCCCCTCCGAGAAGGAAGCTAGAGCTCAACCGGCCAAGAACAAGAGACGCATCCGTTAACGTCGGCAGTCTCCCACCTTTCCCATAGCAAGTCGGACCCGGCAGCGCTCCAGCGCTCTGAGGCCCAACATGGAGAACACGGGCATTATCGACCCAGGCAACGCTTCCACCACCGATCCCGACCTCAACAAGGTCTACTACTGGAAATCTGACAGGGTATCCTGATCCTTCAACTCGCCTCGTTCCGTGCAAGCGGCCACCAACCTCATACTCGTTGGTCACCTCGAATCCGTGACCGGACCATACTCCTGCCTTCGACGTTGTCCCGCCGACGTCGAGAGAGATGATGCTTTGAGAGCCGCTAGAGTAGAACTTCGAAGCCACCGCTCCAGCAACAGGTCCTGATTCTATGAGACGAGCTGGCTCAATGATTGCTTGGCGAGAGAGCACAGTTCCACTATTCGACTGCATTGCAAACAGAGGCGCGTGAACCCCGAGTTCCTTAATCCCTTGTTCCAGTTTTTCTAGGTAGTCTGAGAATAGCGGCTGCAGACAAGCGTTAACGACTGTAGTGCTGGTTCTCTCGTACTCTCGAAACTCAGGAAGAAGCTCCGAAGACAAAGACAGCTTCGCACCAGGATGCTCTCTCCTGAAAATCTCCCCAAGCTTCTTCTCATGTCTCGGGTTCGCGTAGGAGTGAAGAAGGCAAACGGCAACCGTTCCAATACCGAGTCTTCGAATCCTTCTCGCAACCAGAACGGTCCCTGATGTATCAAGCGGTTCCAGAATCTTCCCTTCATAGGTGATTCTCTCCTGGACCTCGAACCTGTATCGCCTCGGGACCAGTGGAGGCAGACGGTCGACCTGAAGATTGTACAGTTCAGGCCTGTTCTGGCGCCCGATCTCCAGAACGTCTCGAAAGCCCGCGGTTGTCACGAGAGCGGCCTTAGGAATGCTTCCCGTCAGAAGCGCGTTCGAGGCGAGCGTTGTCGCATGAATGACGACTCTAACATGCCGAGCGTCAGCCTTCTCTTTTTCCAACAATCTTCGGACAGCGTCAAGCGCTCCGACCGATGGATCCATCGGAGTGGTCAGGACTTTGATCTTCCAGACCCTGCGTTTCTCGTTTGTAGCCACGAGATCCGTAAACGTTCCACCGATGTCGATTCCTACCCTGACAGTGTTTCCTGCAACCATTTCCTTTCCCTGCCTTCTGACGAATCTCGCACGCTTCCTGCTTTGTTCGAGATTCGACAGGGTCACGTTCGGCTATCTCCAACTCTTAATATCGTTCCAGTTCATCGAACATGCCGGTTGCCTTCAGTAGTTAGATTACCATGACGATTCACGTTCTCCTGACAGCCGACAATCACCTAGACCCATCCGCGGTCCAGTACGGACCCAAGCGGTTCGAACGCAAGCGCGACTTCCAGCGTTGCTTCGAAATTCTGGTCAACTTCGCCCTGGAGAATAACCCCGATATTCTTCTTATCGGTGGAGATTTCTACGATGGCATTCTCCCCGGCAATCCTACAAGAGCGTTCGTTGCAGAACAGTTCAAGCGTCTACATGAGAAGAACATCAAAACCATTCTTGTAAGCGGCCACCACGATACTCCACGCAGCGCAGAGCAGGGCGCATCCCCTCTCGCTGTTCATGCAAGGTCCGGACACGTCTACTTCATACAAGAACAACATCCATCAAGCAGGAAGTTCAATTTTGGAAACGAAACTGTCAACGTGACAGGGATGAGCCTCAACCCATCTCTACCAGCTGAAGCAGATCCCCTCGTCGGTCATGAGATCAGGCGAGACGGCGACGTCAACATTTTCCTGACGCACTATCCGATCGAAGGCTTCGACGGCTACTTTGGACAAGAAGTCCACATCCAGAAATCATCCATCCCCAGAAACCTCCAACTGTTCGCCTCAGGCCACCTGCACAAACATCAAAGAAAAACCATCAACGAGACACCGGTCATCTATCCTGGAAGCACCGAGCGAGCCTCGTTCAATGAAGAAGGCGAGACGAAAGGGTTCGTCTGGCTCGAACTTGACAAGTCAGGAATAATCCAGCAAGAATTCCATCCAACACCTGCACGGCCTATGGAAACCCTTGAGTTCCAAGTCGCCGGCCAAGGAAGCCTCACACGACAAATAGAAGAAGCCTTAGAAAAGAGAATAGACGACGAAAAGATACTTCGCGTAAAAGTTTCCGGAAAAGTCACACTGAACCAGCTCTCTACCTACAAGCGATCCGCACTCTATACCTACGCAGAGGACAAATTCTTCCACATCGAGTTCGACGAAGAACAACTCAACGTACTCACGATGGTCCCCTTGGAGTCGCTTCCAAAAACTACTCCACTCCAAGAGCTAGACCGGACATTCCAGAATCTATTGACAAAAGCAGGCGATCAGGATAGACCACTGGTCCAAGAGGCCTGGAAGCTCACAGTTGCAAAGCTTCAGGAGGAGGGAGTCGACTGAAACTACTAAGCCTCTATGCTCACAACTTCAAGAAACTGAAATTCTCCCAGCCACTACCCTTCTCAGAAGGAATCTCACTAATCACCGGATTGAACGAGAGCGGAAAATCCACCATCCTCGACGCGATCCTATTCGCCCTCTTCGGCCGCATGATCCGGCCCAGCCAGAAACCCAGCAACGAAGAAATCCTCACCTACGGAACCGGCGAAGCCCAGGTAAAACTCGAATTCGCCATCGGCGACCTCAAGTACCGAATAGTAAGAGAGATTCACAAGACCAGACCAAACCGCGCACAGCTCTATGAGCTCGGGCCTAACGGTCGACAAAAGACAATCGCAACAACCGTAAACGACACAACCAGTGAGGTCGAACGCCTCCTGGGAGGCATTACCTACAACGAAATTGTCGCAAGCAGTGTAGTCGCCCAGAAAGATCTCGAGCGACTAATCAAACAAAGGCTCGACGACCGAAGGAAAGTTGTCAACGTTTTCCTAAACCTGGACAGTTTCAACAGAGTGCAGGACCAGTTTGATACGGAGCGAGCCAGAATCGAAGGCACGACCCGAAATCCGGGACAGCTAACCGTTGAACGCGAGCGTCTCCAATCGCTTCAAGAACAAATGAAGAGGTACAAGGAAGCTGAGACCCAACTCTCAACGCTGGCCGGAAAAATCGAAAAGCTCAGGCTCGAACTTGTGGACTTGGAAAAAAAGTTCGCGACCACAGACTCTCTGCACAAGACCCTGAACAAACACGATGAAGCGGTGAAACTCCAAAGATCTCTTCGGCAAGAGATTCAGGACAAGACGCGTCTTGCAGAGAACCTCCAGCGACAACTATCCGGTATTTCGTCTCAACGAGAGGAACTGGAGAAAGCTCGATTGGAACTCGAACGGTTCTCTGGGCTTTCCGAAATAGAGTCCCAACTCACTCAAGCATCGAATATGCTTGAAGAATATCAATCCGCCGAAATCCGCAGAGTCCAGTCCGAGGAGTCCAAAGATAATCTACAGGCCAAGATTGCGGAGAAAACGAAAGGCGTCTCAAGTCTTGGAAATCCGAAACCGTTAGACTCTAAGCCAAGAAGGGTCTGGACATATCTCATCTCAACCTCAGCTCTAGGCGCCGGAGCCATTCTTGCCTTCTTTCTAAGTCTCCCACAAGTCGCAGTTGCCTTCGGATCTCTGGCTATAGTCTCCCTCCTCTTACTAACACGACAGATAGTCTCACTTTCACAACAAGCCAACAGCTCGAGATACGAGCAGGAACAGTTAGTCAGGCTGCAGCTTGTCCGCTCATGGGAGAACGAGCTCGCGGAGAATCAGCAAAACCTTACGAAAATCCAACAGGACATTGCTGGAAGGTCCGAGACCCTTATTGGAACACTGAGTTCAATCACACGATACGCTGCCAAGATGGGAGCGGCAAAAGACCCTAAGACCGCTTTCGAGACCGTATCCTCACTATTCGACAACGATAGGCAAACGCGTCAATCTCTGGAAGAGAAGGTCAGATTACTAAGCCAGCAATTGAGAGAAGAACCCCAAATCAAAGAACGCCTCGACCTCATTCAGCGCGAGGTCAAACAGGTCGAGAAGAAATTCGCCGCTCCATTGCCGGAACTGCCAGAAGGCCTTTCCTTCTCCGACACGCTCCTTGAAGAGACCGCTGACTCGAGAGATATGCTAAAGGAATCCGTTTCGAGGAATAAGGCCCAGATCGAAGATTCGATTTCTCGACAGTTCGAACTACGCCAGCTACTAGAGGAGAACACGGGTCTCGATGACCAAGTTCAGACGCAAATGAAGAAGATGATGCTCCTAGAGAAGGACTGCGCGGTCGTCAAGCTGTCCGTCAAAGGACTTGAGCAAACATCGGAGTCCCTGCGGAATCGTGTCAAGCCCCAGGTCGAACGCTACATGGGGCTCATTCTTCCCGTGATAACCTCCGGAAGATACAAGGCCGTGCAGCTCGACGAAGACTACACTGTCAGAGTCTTTGATCCAGAGGCTGGAGAGTTCAAGCCCAAAGAAGTTTTCTCAGGAGGCACCGAAGACCAGCTCCTGCTGGCAATGAGGCTAGCCTTCGCCCTCGCCTTGATACCCCAAGCCAAGGGCCATAATCCAGAATTCCTATTCCTCGACGAACCTCTAGGCAGCTCGGACAGAATCCGCCGCGAAGGAATTCTCACACTACTCCACCAAGAACTCTCACAGAACTTCAAACAAATCTTCCTCATTAGCCACGTTGGAGACCTTGAAGCGGAGGCAGACACCATAATCCAGATGGAGAACGGTATGGTTCGCGAGGTCGTCGGGAGAACCTCTCCTTCCCGACAACCAGTCGTGGTCCCTGCTTGAGATCTCTTAAGATCGTTTGACTATCTGATATACACCGGAATGCTCGGCGATTGTAAGACCTTCAAAGCCAGTAAGAGAATCTGTTCAGCATTGATCCTGACGTCTCCAACTTCTGAGAGTAGAGATGTCCAAAGCATGTATTTGGTACCTTCGTTCTCAGTTGCTTGAAAGAATCCCAGACTTTCCAGGGAGGATGTTATTTGGTGGAATCGGTCCGATCTTGATGAGAGACCAACGGTGATCGTCCAGTCGCCCAGATTGTCAAGGTTAACCCCTACAGTTGCATCAGAGAGAGCAATCGACAAGCTAGAACCGCGCTTCAAAGAAGCATCAACCATTGTGGCCAGAGACCTTGGTTCTGCGAGCTCCGTGTCGAGTCCGGACTGCGGCTTCTGATTCTCTGTCATAGGCTCAGCCCACCATCAATACCAGGCTTAACAATCGTGTTACCCAGCAGGCTGCCACGAAGGAAATTCCTTAGGGTTCTCGGGTGTTTATATTGGGCTCCACCCTTTTGATAGCTTCTCGCGGGCAAGTTTGACATGTCCATGTTTGACCTTGACGACGATAGGCTCCTAGCTGAGATAACGGGGAGAGGTGCCCGAAGGATACTGATCCAGCTACCCGATGGTCTCAAGAATGAGGGGACCCGGCTTGCCGGTCTGATTCGAGGGAAGACAGGCGTCGACGTGTTTGTTTCCGCGGTGCCTGCCTGGGGAGCCTGCGACCTCTCCTTAGATGCTGCGGCTCGCTTGAAGGCTGACCTACTAGTTCACTACGGGCATAACGAATTCCTACGAGACAGTTCCAACGGAGTCCCAGTCGTCTACATCCCTGCAAGGAGCAATCACGAGGTCATTCCTGTTGTAGAGAAGGCGGCTTCTGCCCTTCAAGGTAGGAACATAGGCCTAGCCACTACAATTCAACATCTGCACAAGTTGGCTGAGGCGGCAAAACTTCTAGAAGCGAAGGGGTTCAATGTTCATGTTCCTGGGCGCGGTCCATGGTCCCACCAGACAGGCCAGGTCCTTGGTTGTGACTATTTTGGACTCAAGAAGATTCAACCTCAGGTCGACTCGTTTCTGATCATAGGCAGCTACTTTCACGGTCTTGGGGCAGCTCTTTCCGTAGAAAGATCAACAATTCTCGCGGACCCCTACGATGGAACAGTCAAAGTTCTAGATCAGGATAGGGACCGGATAATTAGGCAGAGATATGCAATGGTGGACAAGGCCAGTAAAGCCGGCAATTTCGGAATAATCGTTTCAACTAAGCCAGGACAGAGCAACCCACAGATTGCTCTCTCAATTCTCAAGCAAGTCGAGGAAGCAGGCAAGAAAGCGGTTATCCTCTACGCGGATGAGATTTTACCCCAGAAACTACTCGACTTCACTGACATCGATGTCTTCGTTGATACGGCTTGTCCACGCCTTGCGCTAGACGACCCTGAAAGGTTTCCGAAGCCGATCATCACGAGAGATGAGATCATGGTTGCTATCGGGGCTTGGACTTGGGAACACCTTTTGGAGCGTGGACTGGTCCGCCTATAATTGGCAGAAAAACGAACAGTTTCCAAACGCCAACTGGAAATTCAGCTTGGAAGGCTGAAGATCTTTCAGACCCCCAAGTTGGGGCTCGAACAGTATCCCGTTTCTCCCGAAGTAGCGGCTGAACTGCTATACATGGCCGGATTCGAACATCGCGACTTGAAGGGTGAAACAATCGATCTCGGAACCGGAACTGGGCGTCTAGCGATTGGTGCTGCCATAACCGGGTCCATGAAAGTCGTTGGCGTAGATATCGATGAGACAGCTATTGCTTTGGCGCGAGAGAATGCGGTGTCGGCCGGAGTCAAGGTCGAGTGGCTAGTGTCGGACATTGATGATGTTGAAGGAAAATATGACACCGTAATAATGAACCCTCCATATGGGACGCGGTCTCCCCATCTTGATGTCCGATTTCTTGAACGCGCTTTCGAGCTTGCCCCTATCTCGTATTCAATTCACAAGAGTTCGACCAGAGATTATCTTAGGGGTGTTATTGCAAAGAAGAATCGGAAGGTTGACGCCGTGCGTAGCATGAGTCTATACATTCCCAACCTCTTCCCATTTCATCACAAGAGATGGGAGAACGTCAAGGTCGACTTGTATCGGATAGTATCCTAGGGTCCCTGATTCTTCTCCTCACTTGAGTCGGATGGTATTCTAAGGGACCCTCCTTGGTTTTGGACTCCCGGTGAAGGCATGCTCGGTGATGGATTGGAAATGGTTGTTACCACTGGTATTTTCGGATGTCTTGGACGAAGTTTGCCCAGCTGACGGCCCACCTTGCGAAGCAAGGCCGGTTGATTTGACCCGCTCGGCCTGGATTTGCCGCGCAGAAGTATGTATGTAGTCAGGAATGACGTCACTCCAAGTATTACTCCAGTCCAGACGTTGATCCCAGCTAGAAGTCTTGAGCTTGTCTGGTTTACGAGGCCCTGGAGATACTGGTTGTTGATGTAGTCCAGATAGAGTACGAGTCCGAGCCCTACGATCGCAAAGGTTTCGACCGTTACTGCGAGCTTTGTTGTCATTGGTATGGGCGGTATGAGTTTCTCTTCTGGGGTGATTGGCACTCTTCTTATCCGTCCTGGGGCCCACCAGTTGAGACGCTTCATGTGCCTCATTATTGATGGTACAAGATAGACTCGGGTGAGAGTTGCGTCGAGAATGACGACTATGAAGAATGCAAGTCCGAGCTGTTGCAGCATAGGTATTTCCGAGAGCATCATGGTTCCGAAGGCGCCTGCTGTCACTAGACCAGTGGCTGTGATTATGCCTCCAGTGCGTTCTACTGCAGTCTCGATGGCCTCATCATCTTTCGCGCCGCCAACCACATACTCCCTGATCCTAGTTACTAGGAATATGTCGTAGTCAAGTCCCAGTCCGAGCATTATCACAAGCAGCATGATTGGTAGTATCCAGATCAGTTCCATTCCAACGTAGGTGTGGAAGATGTAGATGACCGCGGCCATAGCCCAGGAAATGCTGAGAAGTATCGTGAAGATAAGCCGGAGCGGGGTGAAGATCGAGCCCAGAGCGATCATGAGAACTACGAAGACTCCGACGAGGACTAACGCTGTCATGTTGAAGTAGTCGGCTGCGCTTGAGTTGGCAAGATCTGCGACAGAAGCGGTTTCTCCCCCTACAAGCATTGTGGATCCAGCGAGCAGCTTGTCGTTGCCCTGCAAACTATTGATGTTCTGTCGGATTTTTGTGAGCGTGGTGATGGCCTGGTCCGTGTAAGGCTCGTTGGACAGGTTAGCCCAGACCATTGCCGATTTCCCATCGCTTCCGAGGAAGGGCTTCATGCTTCTGATCATTGCTTGCTGTTGAGCCGTGTTTAGCTGGCTGAACGATGAGTAGGGGATCGGGTCGCCTGAAGGATGTGTAAGCCCATAGACTTTCGACACGCCGGAGATCGACAATGTCGAGTTCTCTGCATAGGAGAGGGATCGCAGAGCAGTGACGTTGATCCAATTGTCGGTTGCGAGCAGGACTGGCGTTTGCACTATCGTGTAGGTTGGGGTTATGGTGCCAGGTCCGAAACCTTGGACCATGCTGTTGTAGCCGGCCCTGCTCTCAAGAGAGTTTGGAACTTGGGATATGAGGTCGTGGCTTGTCTGGCTGGAAAGCACCGTACTCGTAGCTGGTAAACTGACGGCCAAGGCGACGATGAGGATCAGCTTCGAATGCTTTGCCGTGAATCTTGCGGCACGGGCGTAGTAGCTACTTCCTTTGGCTTTCTTCTTTCTCCAAAGACCTAGCCCCCCGGGCCAGAATATCTTGTCCCCGAACATGGACAGAATCGCTGGCACGAGGGTGAGGGCGACCAGTAGCGCTATGGATATACCCATCATCACAGCAATCCCGATAGAGCGCAGCATTCCAAAGCCGGCAATAGCGAGGCTTCCGAACGCTATGACAACGGTTGCTCCACTCGTGGCGATGCTCTCGCCTGCCCATGTCACTGCCCTCTCAACCGCATCCTTCTTTCCTCTTCCCATCCGTCTCTCCTCAGCGTATCGGCTGACGAGAAATATGCAGTAGTCTGACCCGGCCCCGAACATGGCGACGGGCAAGAGTGTCAGAATCAAGAAGTGTACGCTGGTGAACCACGTGCCAATTACGTAGACTAGGCCGAAGGCTATGCCCACTGATATTCCGATGGCGGATACAGGGATTAGTGGGGCTGCGAGAGAGGCGAAGAATATGCCGACGATGACGACAATCAATAGGACGGTGATGGGGTCTATGCGTTCCACGTCTCTGATCGATTCTGTTTCAATATCATAATTGAACGCTGGAGCACCTGTGACGTAGACGAGGAGGTCGGTGTTGCTGAGGTTGTTCGCTTGTTTAACATCTGTTCTTATGCTGGCGATGCTGTTCTTGGGGTCCAGTCCGTTAGTCTTGAAATCCAGTATTAGCAACATAGTGTCGTTGGATCCCGAGATGAACTGGGTGTAGACATCGTGGCTTGGCTGGACTGGATAGCTCTTGATGCTGTAGTTTCGAAGAAGTGTCCCTGCAAGGGTTGCAAAATCTACGAAACCTGCTGAGGCGCCTAACAAATAGATCTGGTTGATGATGAAAGTTTGAGTTGGGGTTGCGTTGACCATTTTCGAGAAAGTGTTGATGACGAAGGTCTGAATCACGGTTGGGTCGTTCCAGTAATTGTTTGAACACGTGTTCGGGCAGAAGTTGTAGAGGTTGAAGAATTCGGCAGCGTCGACAAACAGGGTTCGAGATGACGCGTCAGTTATGCTTGACATGAAGAATGGTGTTGTGATGTTGTAGTATGCCGGTTGAGTTACGAGTAGCGGGCCTCCTTTGGTCACGTTCTGGGCTCTGGCTAATGGTGGCGCGACTATCGTCAGCTGTGTTTGAGTGTAGGTAGAAGCGGTGAATGTCTTGTTCCATGACTGGTAGAACAGGTTCTCGTATGCAAGAGCGATGGCGTGGTAGGCTTGGGGAGTTTGCGAAGATATGATTGGCCATGCGGACTGGTTGGCTTTCTGGTTGTAGGCGGCGACCTGTGCCTGTGTTATGTTGAAGGGTCCGGAGTTTACTAGGGTCGTCCACTGGGTTGCGTAGATTGCAGGTATGCCGAATTCGAGAGACGTGGCAAGGCTGGTCAGGTTCTTCTCTTGATAGAGCTGGAGGTGAACCAGGCTGGTATAGCCGACGAGTAGCTGGTAGTAGATATCGTAGATGCTTGTGACGTTGCTGAGGTTCGTAATGCTTCGGTCGTTATGGAGGGTCTTGTTGAACGTTAGAGTGAAATCGCGCACATCGTTGCCTCTCACATCCGTTGAGGTGATTACCACGACGACGCTACTGCCCTGGCTAATGCTGAACTCTTTGCTGACGATGGATTGAGCGATGCTGGACTCCGACGTCTTAGGGTTGTACGCAGTCTCAGTGTAGACGATAACGCTCTGAACTTGGAGAATGGCGGGGACGCTTAGCGCAAGGGCTACCAGCCAGATGACGAAGACCGCCCGGTTGTGCTTAATGATAGTACGGGCTAGCCTTGTAAAGAGCAATCCATTCCCTCTTTGAGGGTGTGAAACGAGCGGGGAACGTGCTGAGCGTCATAAAGCCGTACTGTAACCCTGAACTCTTTGCCGAGGCGAATCCGGGGCGTTGAGTATGTCTATATGGCGAAACTGAGCAGAATCTAGCGTAGGCGAGCGTGGATGAAACCGATAAGCCTCCTACTAGCCCAAACCGGTCCCAGACTTGGGAACAAGGAGCAAAATCTACGGCAGATCTCGGAACAAGCCGCTAAGGCTCGGAAGAAGAACGTTGATCTGTTGATCTTTCCTGAGCTACACCTGACAGGGTATACGATGCGGGACGAGGTCTCCCATTTGGCAGAGTCGATTCCAGGTCCCAGCACACGGAAGGTCGAGAGAGTGGCCAAAGAGTATGGTGTTCACATTATCTTCGGCATGCCCGAGGAGAGCGAGGTCAAGGGAGTAATCCACAACACAGCAGTGTTTGTCGGCCCGAAAGGGTTGATTGGGAGGTACAGGAAGATCCATCTTCCAACGCATTCTGTTTTCGAGGAGCGTCGGTATTATCGTCCGGGACATGAAGCACCAGTGTTCAAGACAGATATAGGAACCATCGGTTTGAACATCTGTTACGATCTCTACTTTCCCGAGCTGACTCGCCTGCAGGCTTTGCAGGGCGCACAGCTGGTCGTATGTATTTCCGCGAGCCCCGGGTTGCGGCGGAGGTTCTTCGAGGGGTTCTGTTTGAGCCGAGCGATGGAGAACGCTGTCTACCTCGCCTATGTCAACCGGGTTGGCATTGAGGAGGGATTGCAGTTCTGGGGTGGAAGTAGAGTCATCGCCCCGAATGGTTCCGTTCTAGCTCAGTGCAAGTATGATGTGGAGGAGTTTCAGACCTGTAAGGTGGATCTGGGCGAGGTTTCTCGGGCTAGAGTATTCATTCCAACGATAAAGGACCTGGAACCGGGCCTCTTTGACCTACTGAGAATCAAGAGTCGAGAAGCATAGAATCAAGGTTTCATGAAGGGCGGGGCGCGAAAATCGACCACCCCCGGGGGGGTCACTGTGAAAAGAATATTTGGGAAAATGGTTGGCGAGAAAGAAAGGCTACGAAACCAAGTGTGATGTCGTCTAACAACAATACCGCGGCTTGGGGGTAAGCCAAGGTTCGCGCCGAGATCCTCACTCCAGTCATTACGAAATCTCCTGAAAACCAGGCCTAATCGGCGCTTGCCGGGGCTAACTCATGCACAAAACGGCACAAAACGCAATCCTTGGAATCATTTCAGCCTACAAGCTCGCAACAACCCTCATTAGCACCCTCAGCTAATGCCCGTATGGTATTTGCTCATGAAGGGTCGTAACTATCGTTCCCCGTCGGGCCAAGCATTCACCCGGATGAAATACATCCACGGGTCCCCTGCGCCTAAGGTTTCCAAGTTCAACATGGGAGA